>Ga0181558_10000744_pt1 | contig 30870 bp, 31 predicted proteins | sample 011ome_22_FD_133754 | JGI IMG/M metagenome (GOLD analysis project Ga0181558, IMG submission 133754) | Coastal salt marsh microbial communities from the Groves Creek Marsh, Skidaway Island, Georgia - 011507BT metaG (megahit assembly) | ecosystem: Environmental > Aquatic > Marine > Intertidal...
GAGTCTGTGGAGATTATTAGAAAAGGTGATGAAGCCGAAAAATTTGAGGCTGTAGCAATTTTTAATTCAATGAAATAACCTTATTTAAAATGAAGAATGTAAAATTTATGTTGGGATTAGTAGTGATAGGAAGTATGTTATCTTTCGTAGCGGCTAAGCCTTCTTATAAATTTGCTGTGATGAAGTACAATGGAGGAGGGGATTGGTACGCCAATCCCACTTCACTTCCCAACTTGGTGACTTTTTGCAATAGCAAACTCTTCATGAATATAGATGCTCAGGTAGATGAAGTGGCTGTGGGGTCACCACAATTGTTTAATTATCCGTTTGTGCACATGACGGGTCATGGCAATGTGGTATTTAGCGAAAGCGAGGCACAAAACTTGCGTACCTACTTGCTAGGTGGCGGATTTCTTCATATTGATGACAACTATGGAATGGATAAATTCATCAGAACCGAAATAAAAAAAGTATTTCCAACCAAAGAACTTACCGAATTACCTTTCTCACATCCAATTTATACACAGACTTTTAAATTTAGAGAAGGACTTCCAAAAATTCATGAACACGATAACAAAGCACCTCAGGGATTGGCAATAATTCACGAAGGCAGAGTGCTGGTGTTTTACTCCTACGAATCTGATTTGGGTGACGGATGGGAAGACCCAGATGTTCATAACGATTCTCAAGAAAAAAGAGAACAAGCGTTACAAATGGGAGCTAACATTGTTCAGTTTGCTTTAATGGGTAACTAATGGAACTAGAATCCTTGAATAAAACATTAGACACAACACTGAATGAAGAGTTGTATCAAAAAATCCTTTCTCAAACCGAAAAGGATTTTGTAATGTCAGGAATTCAGTATGAATTTTCTGATTTACAGCCCCAAGAACTAATGAACTCTTTGTATGAAATCGTGGAGGAGTTACTTTCGAGCGAATATGCAACCTTATTGAATTTACTATACCGAATGGATATTCCAGAATCCTCCATTCGAAATACCGTATCGGAGGATATTCAGCAACATCTCGTAGAATTAATTTTGAAGAGAGAGTTTTTGAAGGTACAAACTAGAATGAAATATTCTCAATAACCCAGATAATCAGGGGAGGTATGGGATTCTAGTTAATTTAAGCTACCTTTGCACTCGTAATACATAACTATGACATTTAAAGATTTGGGTTTATCCAACTCCCTTCTCAAAGCAATTGAGAAAAAAGGATACACAGAACCTTCACCGATTCAGGAAAAGGCGATACCACAAGTTTTACAGAGAAAAGATGTTCTCGCTTCAGCTCAAACCGGAACGGGAAAAACAGCTGGATTTGTTTTACCAATTTTGGAATTGCTCTCTACTGAGACTTTCAAAAGACCTCAGGTTCGAGCTCTTATTCTGACACCAACGAGAGAATTGGCAGCTCAGATTCAACAAAACGTAAAGGAATACAGCTTGTTTCTTGATTTGAAATCAACAGTTATTTACGGAGGGGTAAATCAAAAGCCGCAGGTTGCCACACTCAAACAGGGTGTAGATATTTTGATCGCTACTCCAGGTAGGTTAATCGATTTGAATAACCAAGGGTTTATTAATTTGAAAAAAATTGAGATGTTTGTGTTGGATGAAGCAGACCGCATGCTCGATATGGGATTCGTAAGAGATATCCAGCGAATTATGGCGATATTGCCTGAAAAGAGACAAAATCTATTGTTCTCGGCTACATTTTCGAAAGAAATAAAAAAATTGGCAAATGGGATATTGACTCAACCAGTTATGGTGGAAGCTACCCCAGAAAACACCACTGTTGAAGTAATAAAACAGCGAGTAATTAGAATGGATAAGCCAAGAAAAACGGCTTACACGATTAAAATGATTAGTGAAGGTGATTGGCGGCAAGTGTTAATTTTTACCCGGACCAAGCATGGAGCCAACAAGCTTACTGAAAAACTGAACAACAAAAAGATTTCGGCTATGGCTATCCACGGGAACAAAAGCCAGAACCATCGAACAAAAGCTCTTGCTCAATTCAAAAAAGGAGAGGTACGAGTGTTGGTAGCTACGGACATCGCAGCCAGAGGTATTGATATTCCTTTGTTACCTCATGTTATCAACTATGAAATACCGAATATTTCGGAAGATTACGTTCACCGAATTGGAAGAACAGGAAGAGCCGGTGCCAATGGAGTAGCAATCTCCTTGGTAGATAACGATGAGCTCGCCTATATCCGTGATATCGAAAAACTAACCAAACAAACGTTTGAGAAAGAAATAATTGAAGGATACGAGCCTCCGCACATTGACGAATCTCAAATAAAGAAACCAAAAGGAAATCCTGGGCAAAACAGAAACAGAAATCGAAATTCACGAAATCCTAACAGTAAACCGGGTAATAAAAAACATTATTACAAAGGAAACAAAGGGAAAAGTGGAAGAGGATAAGTAATTCAAAACGGTACATAAATCCTTTTGCCTAAGCGGGCAAAAGGTTTTTTTTTGCCTTTTGAGTACCAGAGATTAGCTTAGTTTTCTCCACTGAGAACCAAATAACCCAATCACTACCAAAGTAAAAGTGATTTGAACATAATCTGCTTTCAACGTATCTAGAAAAATAAAAGTGGAGACCACCAATCCAACATTTGAAATTAAATAAAGCCAGAATCCAAACTTTTTTTGGCGGTAAAGCAAAATGGCGGCAAGCAAGGAAACTCCGTGAAGTATAGCATAAGTAAAACAAAACTTCGTTGTAAAATCCTGAAGCATTGAGTTTTCTCTAAATTGAGCCCCTCGAATAAGAATAACAACTGCTGTGGCAAGCATGTACAAAGCCAAAAGAACATCCCAAATTATTGAAAACCAACAAAGAAATCTCAAAAATGCAGAGGGTTTGTTTTTTCCAAGAATAATTCTTTTTGCAAGACTGAGTTTATTGTTTATTTCCATGGTTATTAAATGTTTGAAGGGCTTTTATTATTCTAGAACCGTACCAAGAATATAATTCACCGTCTACAATTTTTATTTCGGCATTGGGCACTAATTCTTGAATTTCACTTTTGTGTTTTTCTCGAAAAGGATATGGCTCAGAAGATAGCAAGACAACTTCTGGATTTAGCTCGGTAATTTCGGGGCCTGATAAACTCGGATATCTAGAAAAATCCTCAGAGTTACAAACATTATGAAATCCATTTAGCCTTAACATATCATTGATATAATTGTTACTTCCAGCTACCATGTATGGGTTTTTCCAAATGAAATAAAGCACAGATTTGGCAGGTTTAACTGTTAGTTTAGACTCTTCGTAATTTATTACTTTTATCAGTTCCGTACTTTTTTTTTCGGTCTTTGTTATTATACCCATTTGGGTAATCATAGATTTTGCATCTTGTATTGTGTAAATATCACTCATCCACACAGCATACTGTTTTTCTAGCTCTTCTATTCCTTCTTTGTAGTTCTCCTCTTTGTTTCCAATTAGCAAATCTGGTTTTAGCTGATGAATGACATCAAAGTTGAAATTTTTGGTTCCACCAATAATAGTTTTAGCATTTTTCAACCCTTTTGGATGAATACAAAACTTGGTAACTCCCACAAGTTTATCCTCTAATCCTAACTCAACAAGTAATTCAGTTTGAGAAGGAACCAGTGAAACAATTCTCTGGCAATTATCAGGGATTTTTATTGTTCTTTTCAATTGGTCTGTTACTTTCATAATCGAATATAAAAAAAGGGAATCAATTCCCATTGATTCCCTTTAAATATTGTCTTGAGTATGTATTAATTAACTCAATGCAGCAATTAATTCAGCTTTTTTCATAGAAGTGTATCCAGTAATTCCTTTTTCTTTTGCCATCACTTTCAGTTCAGCAACTGTGTTTGAAGAAATGTCTTTCGAAGTTTTCGTTTCTGCTTTTGCAGCTACTACTTTTTTCACTTCCTTTTTTTTCTCTTCTGTTTTCGCTTTTGGTTTAGCGGCTGTTTTTTTCTTTTTAGCTACAGGAGCAACACGAGTCTTATCTGTCTTAGGACGGTGAACCCCCCAAGTACTCATAATTCGCTTTCCTTTTTTTGTTTTTTTATCTCCTTTTCCCATAGTTTACATGTAATTTTTTGTTCAATTAATACACAAATATAAGGATTCCTTTCTGTTTCAAGGAACTATCTTCTTAAAATTTAGTTAACTAACTGATTTATACCTTCCTTTTTGCCTCATAGTCTTCCGCTATTTTTTCGCCCTTTTTTATCGATTGTTTGAGCCACTTCAAGAGCACTCTTTCTTGTTCGGATTTACTCAATTGCCAATCAATATCTTCCTTCCTCATTTTGGTGGTAAGTTCCGAAAGGCAGATAGCAGCGGAAACAGAGATATTAAAACTCTCAGTAAATCCATGCATAGGGATAGTTATAAATTCATCTGCTTCCTCTTTCACTATGTCAGAAATTCCCTCGGCCTCGTTTCCTAGGACCAATGCAATAGGCTTATCCAATTCCAGATCATACAAAGATTTTGTATCTGGTAAGGGAGTAGTGGCTACAATTTTGTATCCTTCTTTTTTTAGTTTTGTAAGAGCTTGTCTTGTGTTGTTTTCCTCTTTCTTGTGTCTTTTAATGTCTATCCAGTTGGCAGAGCCTAGCGTAATTCCTGTATGAACATTGAATTGATTTCTGTTTTCAATGACATGCATTGTTTGAATTCCAAAACAATCGCACGTGCGTATTGCTGCACTCGTGTTTTGAGCATGATAAATGTCTTCAAGTACTAAGGTGACAAAGTTTGTTCGTTCTTTTATTTTTTCATTGAAAAGTGTCACTCTGTTTTCATGAGCAAACTGCGATAAATAGTCTACCAAATTAGGTTCCATAGTTTTCTATTTTATTACTTTTTTGTATAAGGTAATATATTTTTCTACAATCTCATTCAGGTCGAATTTGGCAGCTTGATTCAGCGCATTTTTCTTAAATTCCTGATGTCTTTTTTTGTTAGATAGGATGTAAATTGCATTTTTTGCCATTTCTTCTACATCTCCTACATTGCTCAACATTCCCGAAACTCCTTCAGCGTTAACCTCCGGAATTCCTCCCGTATTGGTAGAAACCACAGGAACAGATACTGCCATTGCCTCTAATGCTGCCAGCCCAAAACTTTCTGTTTCGGAGGGAAGCAAAAATAAGTCAGCAATTGAGAGAATTTCTGTTGTGTTGTTTACCGTTCCAATAAAACTAGTGTCTTTACAGGTTCCTAATTCTCTACAGAGCATTTCCATTTTATCTCTCTCGGGTCCATCGCCTACCAAAATGAGTTTACATTTTAATTTTTCTCTTACTTTCGCAAAAACCTTGATAACATCCTGAACGCGCTTTACTTTTCTAAAATTAGAAATATGACATAAAATTAATTCATCTTCCTCGGCATATCGTTCTCTTTGGATACTAAATTTCATGTCTTTTATACAGATGAAATTAGGTATCACCTCTATCTCATTTTTGATATTGAAAAATTTTAAAGTGTCGTCTTTCAAACTTTTAGAAACAGTAGTAACCGCATCGGACTTATTGATAGAGTAAGTAATAATTGGTTTGAAGAATGGATCTCTACCTACCAAAGTGATATCGGTTCCGTGTAAGGTAGTGATAAAGGGTATGTAAATCCCTTCTTCTTGCAAAATTTGTTGCGCCATGTGAGCCGCAGATGCATGAGGAATTGCATAGTGCAAATGCAAAACATCTAACTTCTCGAAACGGATTACATCTACCAATTTACTGGTAAGTGCAGACTCATAGGGTGGATATTTAAAAAGTGGATAACTATTCACTCGGACCTCGTGGTAAAAAATATTTTTGTCATGTACATCCAATCTTACGGGAAAACTGTAGGAAATAAAATGGATTTGATGTCCTTTTTGCGCCAACGCTTTCCCCAGTTCGGTGGCTACAACACCACTTCCTCCGTAGGTTGGGTATAATACAATTCCTATTTTCATACTCTTTTCTTTTATTAGTCTCGTTTCGTTCCACAAACTTACTATTTATTCTCATAACTTTTCAGTAGTTTTGCACTCGCAAAAATCCCCAAATTATGCCGTTAAAAAAATACTTTAACTTATTCGATTTTTCACAAAAAGTAAATTACAAAACTGAAGTTTTAGCAGGATTTACCGTGGCAATGACAATGATACCAGAATCGTTAATGTTTGCCATTTTAGCGGGTTTTCCTCCATTAGTTGGACTTTACGGAGCATTTATAATGGGATTGGTTACCGCCATTTTTGGAGGTCGTCCAGGATTGATTTCGGGTGGAGCAGGTGCCACAGTTGTGGTGGTAATGGCGCTCATGATTCGATTAAATGGATTGGAATATGTGTTTGCCGCAGTTGCCTTGGCTGGTGTTATTCAGCTAATTGTGGGTTTACTCAAACTGGGTAAATTCATACGTTTGGTTCCTCAGCCAGTTATGTTTGGTTTTGTTAATGGATTAGCTATCATCATTTTTATGGCCCAGCTCGATCAATTTAAAGTAAGCGCTGGCGAGGCAGTAGAATGGATTACAGGAACTCCCCTTTATACCATGTTGGGATTAGTGATATTTACTGTTGCTATCATTATGATTGTGCCAAAAATCACCAAGGCTGTACCAGCCTCATTAATCGCGATTATTATTGTATTTGCTGTTGTTTATTTTCTCGGTATTGATACCAAACAAGTTGTTGACATAATAAACAAGGATACCTTGCCTGGTGAACCTTTGAAATCTTTGAGCGGTTCTATTCCAGAGTTTAGAATTCCGCAAGTTCCGATGACTTGGGAAACACTAAAGATAATTTTTCCTTTTGGGCTTACTATGGCCGCAGTTGGATTAACCGAAGGACTTTTAACCTTGAACCTAGTTGATGAAATCACTGACACCAAAGGAAACAGTAACCGAGAATGCTTGGCTCAAGGAAGTGCCAATATTTTAAATGGTTTTTTTGGAGGAATGGGAGGATGTCCTATGATTGCTCAAACTTTGGTGAATTTATCCGCAGGTTCGAGAGCTCGATTATCCGGTATTGTGGCAGCCCTCACTATTTTGATTATTATTTTGGTTGGAGCTCCCGTAATTGAATTATTGCCTATTGCAGCGTTGGTAGGAGTAATGGTGATGGTTTCAATCGGAACATTCGAATGGGCAAGTTTCAAGGCGTTTAGACGAATGCCTAAATCAGATATTTTTGTCATGGTTCTCGTGACATTGATTACGGTGTTCTTACACAACTTAGCTCTTGCGGTATTGATAGGGGTAATTATTTCGGCACTTGTATTTGCCTGGGAAAGTGCTAAGCGTATTAGAGCCAGAAAACATATTGATGAAAACGGAGTAAAGCATTACGAAATTTACGGACCACTTTTTTTTGGATCGGTGACTACTTTTAATGAAAAATTTGATGTAGAAAATGATCCTGAGGAAGTAGTGATAGATTTTGCGGAAAGTAAAGTATCGGATATGTCTGCTATTGAAGCATTGAATAGACTAACTGAAAGGTACTTGAAAGCAGGAAAAAAGCTTCATCTGAAACATTTGTCGAGCGATTGCAAAAGATTGTTGAGAAATGCAGAAAAAGTAATAGATGTAAATGTTTTGGAAGATCCTACCTACAAAGTAATGTCCAATTAATTACGAAGAGTCCAATGTCTCTTATCGGGCTTAAATTAGATCGAATGGGTGGAGGTTGTTTCTATTATCACGACTGGCCTCTAAATTCTCTTGTACCGATGGAACCAGTTGTTTCCAGAAAGTTAATCTTTTTTCTAAAAGAAATAAATTTAGGTAGTAAGTTGACGAATACAAGTTTTATGCAGTACTTTTAATAGACAAACTAGATTTATGATAAAAAAAGCATACATAGCAGGAGGTTGTTTTTGGGGGATGGAAGAACTTTTTCGAGTTCGCCCGGGAATTATTGATACCGAAGTAGGGTATATCGGAGGAGAAAACGATAATCCTTCCTACAAATTCCATCCTGGACACGCAGAGGGTATCGAATTAACGTATGATTCGGAAATAACTTCCTTTCGTGAAATTCTCGATTATTTTTATCGAATCCACAATCCTACAACACTTGACAGACAAGGTAACGACATTGGTTCAAGCTACAGGTCTGCTATTTTTTTCCAAAATGAAGAAGAGAAAAAGACGGCAAAGGAGGTAATTAAAATTGTAGAAGAATCTGGAAAATGGGAAGGGAAAGTAGTTACCACGTTAGAGCCAAAATCTACTTTTTGGCCCGCAGAACCTGAACATCAAGATTATTTATTGAGAAATCCAAATGGGTATACGTGCCATTTTGAAAGGTTTGGAACTTTTTTGTAGTTCAACCAGTTACTTCAAAATGATTTTCTTTCGTGCTTTCTTATAAGAGGTCTTTGTCAGAAGGAGATGCTCATGGTGGAGTCTAGGAGTTTTTTACTTATTGCTGTAGCACCAAGCTTGGATACATGGTCGCCATCTGGAATAAAACATGAATCGCTTAGTTCTAGTCCCGAGAAATCGATGTAGTGGATGTTCTTGGACTGGATAACTTCAGTCAGTTTGTTTTTGAATGGTGTTGGCACTTGCTTGAGATAATAGGGGTGGAGCGGAGTGTTAATCGCAACAATTTCAATTCCGTTTCTTGAACACAATTCAATTATTTTATCAAAATAGTGCAGGTTAAACTCAGAAAAATCAGTTGTTTTTTCATTGGAATAATACTGGAAATCTATTCGCTTGTCCATAGAGGATTTTACGGCTTTGGTTTTGTCGAATCTACTCGAATAGCCGCCCATGTGGAGAAGGTCATCTGTTCCATTTACTTTATGGAATCCCTTGTTTCCTATGCCTTTGAGGAATGAAACCATGTTTGATTTATTCCAAGATAGGAGTTTTAGTTGTTGGGAAAAGGGCAACAGGTAGAAATATTTTGGTGAAATAGCTGCTGATTTGTTGCCAAAGATAAAATTGTCGTAATAACTGGACAAACTATGATAACTAATTCCTATAAATACTTTGTTAATAGAAGGATTTCGAGAGAGTAATTTTTCTAATTTGAAATAAGAAAAGTAAAAAGATTCTGAACTTGTTCCCAGATTCAAACTGTGTGGAAGTAAGGAGTCATTTATTCCCTGCTGGACATGTGAATCTCCGATAAAAACGGTATGTATGTCGGTCTCGAGATCAAATTCTGAGTCGAGCGTATGAACGTAATATCCTACACCCACCAAAATCGGAACCCCGATAATTGTTGGCCATAGAAAAAAAGAAAGTATTTCTCTGATAAACTTTTTCATGCCGATTTAGAATTGAAAATAGATAAATTGTTGTTCTTTTCCACCAAACCAAAAAATCATAAAAATTAACGAATAGTAGAAAGCATGTCGAAGCGGTCGATTCCAGTTTTTGCCAAAATTAGACAAAGCAAAATTCCCTTCTCTTCCCAACCATTCGATAAGTAAAAAGAAGCAGACTAAAATAAGGGTGGTACTGTAAGGCGAGTAGGTTCCTAACGAGAAATAAGTGTGAGGAGCTAATAATAGTTTACTCACGTAACTGATCGCGTGTTCTAGGTTTTCGGCTCGGAAGAAAATCCAAGCGACCATTGTAAGAACAAAGGTGGAAATCATCAAAAGAAATTCTTTTGATGAGGGCAAGTATCTTCCTTTTGCAATAATATCGAGATGATTTCGGTTTTTATTGGCGAGTAAAAGCGGCAGAAAATAAAGAGCATTGAGCGCTCCCCAAACGATAAATGTCCAATTGGCTCCGTGCCAAAACCCACTAACGATAAAGATGACAAATGTATTTCTAATCTTTTTTCCTGTTCCGCCTCTGCTACCTCCAAGAGGAATATATAAATAATCTCTGAACCACGTAGAAAGAGAAATGTGCCATCTCCGCCAAAATTCTGCGATATCTCGAGAAAAGTAAGGGAAGCGAAAGTTTTGCATTAAGTCAAATCCAAAGAGGCGAGAGGTTCCAATAGCGATATCGGAATATCCAGAAAAGTCACCGTATATTTGAAAGGTAAAAAACAAAGCACCTAGAGCCAATGTAGCTCCTGATAGCTCCCCTGAATTTGTGAATATTTCGTTGGCTAATGTTGCACAGTTATCCGCGATTACCACTTTCTTGAACAATCCCCACAATATTTGCCTCAGTCCATCAATCGCCCGAGGATAGTCAAATTTTCTAGGTGAATAAAACTGAGGAAGAAAATGAGTGGCTCTCTCAATCGGACCAGCTACAAGTTGAGGGAAGAAGCTCACAAAGGCCATAAAGGAAACAAAATCGTTAGTAGGTTCTAGGTTTCTTCGATAGACGTCAATGGTGTAGCTCAACGTTTGAAAGGTGTAAAAGCTAATTCCAACGGGCAAAATAATCTCGAGAGTGTTGGGTTGAATTTCAGCACCTAGGAAAGAAAAGGCAGTGATAAAATTATCTACAAAGAAATTGTAATACTTAAAGAACCCAAGAAAACCTATATTGACTGAGATACTTGACCATAACAGGATATTTCGATTGAGTTTTTTTTCTTCCTTACCTAGTCCCTTACCAATAAAATAATCAACGAGTGTGCTAATAAAAATTAATGCCAAAAATCTCCAGTCCCACCATCCGTAAAACAAATAACTTGAACCAACAATCAATAGATTTTGAGCAGTCAGGTTTTTGTTCGTTACAAACCAATATAGCAGAAACACTATAGGCAAAAAAATGGCGAAATCTATTGAGTTAAAAAGCATTTAGGTTTGTTCAGTTTATTTGTGATGGCGTTCTAAAGACTTGCCAATTGCTCTCTGGTTATTGGGTGTAAAGATAAAGAAAATTATAGTTTTGGAATTCGAGACCAGCATACCAGCTTTGGTGTTGAATCTTGTTTTTTTTCATAAAAAAAGGGAAAGAACTCAGGTCCTTTCCCTAGTGAAAAAGATACTTTCCGAACGGATTATTTACTCAAAAGCATGTTTCTTTCAGAATAGATTTTTCTGAAAAACTTATCTTTCAAGTCATCAATGAAGTAGATGGCTTCTCCAGTCGATTTCATTTCTGGTCCAAGCTCTTTGGCTACTTCTGGAAATTTTTCGTAAGAAAACACTGGGATTTTAATTGCATACCCTTCTTTTTTTGGAGTGAAACCAAAGTCAGTTAGTTTTGCGCCAAGCATCACTTTGGTAGCATAATTTACATAAGGCTCATCGTAAGCTTTGGCGATAAACGGCACTGTTCTAGACGCTCGAGGATTTGCTTCAATGATATACACTTCATCGTCTTTGATAGCAAACTGAATATTGATTAGCCCCACTGTATTGAGTGCTAATGCAATTTTCTTAGTGTATTCTTCCATTTTGGTAAGGATTAAATCTCCCAAATTGTAGGGAGGAAGAACAGCGTAAGAGTCACCAGAATGAATTCCTGCTGGTTCTATATGTTGCATCATCCCAATAATATACACATTTTCACCATCACAAATTGCATCCGCCTCAGCCTCAATTGCACCTCCCAAGAAATGGTCCACCAAGATTTGATTGTCTGGCATGTCTCTCAAGATATCTACTACATGGGTTTCTAACTCTTGCTCATTAATGACTATTTTCATCTTTTGCCCACCCAATACATACGAAGGACGAACCAATAACGGAAAGCCTAATTCTTTCGATTTTTCTAGCGCTTGTTCCGCACTTTCTACCACACCAAATTTTGGATAAGGGATGTTCAATTCTTCTAACTTGTTGGAGAATCTTCCTCTATCTTCAGCCAAATCAAGTGAATCGAACCCAGAACCAATTATTCTAATTCCGTATTTCTCTAGTTTTTCAGCTAACTTAAGAGCGGTTTGACCTCCTAGCTGAACAATAACTCCTTCGGGTTTTTCATGCAGAATAATGTCATAAATATGCTCCCAAAATACAGGTTCAAAGTATAGTTTATCTGCCGTATCAAAATCGGTAGAGACGGTTTCTGGATTACAGTTAATCATGATGGTTTCGTATCCCATTTCCTTCGCAGCATAAATTCCATGCACACAGCAGTAATCAAACTCTATACCTTGTCCAATTCGGTTGGGACCAGATCCTAGTACAATAATTTTCTTTTTGTCAGTTACTACTGATTCGTTTTCCATTTCAAACGTGGAGTAGTAGTAAGGAGTTTTAGCATCAAATTCCGCAGCACAAGTATCCACCAATTTGTATACTCTGTTGATCCCAAACTCTTGCCTTTTTGCAAAAACTTGGCTTTCAAGAGTTCTTAGTAGGTGAGCAACTTGTCTGTCACAATAGCCTTTCTGTTTTGCTTCAAATAATAACTCTCGAGGGATAGAATCTAACGAGTATTTTTCAATTTTTTTCTCTGTTTGAATTAAGTCTTCAATTTGTCTTAAGAACCAATCGTCTATTTTGGTAATTTCTTTTATTGTCTTGAAAGGAATACCTAGCTTAATGGAATCGTACACATGGAACAACCTGTCCCAACTTGCGTGTTTCAGACTATGAAGCAATCTGTCTTGGTTTCTTTCTTCTTTTCCATCTGCTCCTAATCCGTTTCTTCCTATCTCAAGAGATTGACACGCTTTCTGAAGCGCTTCTTGAAAAGATCTTCCAATCCCCATTACTTCACCCACAGATTTCATTTGTAGACCAAGTTCGGTGTTAGCTCCTTTGAATTTATTAAAATTCCATCTCGGAATTTTTACAATTACGTAATCTAAGGTTGGTTCAAATAGGGCAGAGGTAGTTTTTGTAATTTGGTTATCGAGTTCGTCTAGAGTGTATCCAATGGCAAGTTTCGAGGCAATTTTGGCGATAGGATACCCAGTTGCTTTGGAGGCCAAGGCCGAAGAACGCGAAACTCTTGGATTAATTTCGATTGCAATGATTTCCTCTTTTTCATCTGGTGATACAGAAAACTGTACATTACATCCTCCAGCAAAATTCCCAATACTTCGCATCATTTTAATAGCCATGTCACGCATTTTTTGATACGTGGTATCCGATAAAGTCATCGCTGGCGCCACCGTAATAGAGTCACCAGTATGAATTCCCATAGGGTCAAAATTTTCGATCGAACAAATGATAATCACATTGTCATTTTTATCTCTCAAAAGTTCTAATTCGTATTCTTTCCAGCCAATAACCGCTTTGTCTATCATTACTTCGTGGATAGGCGAAGCGTGCAATCCTCTGTTTAGTAGTTCATCAAATTCTTCTGCGGTGTGAACAAAACTAGCTCCACTACCACCCAAAGTGTATGAAGGACGAATAACTAATGGAAACCCAATCTCTTGGGCAATCTCTTTTCCTTTTAAGAAAGAACGGGCAGTATCAGAAGGAGCAGAACCTACACCAATTTCATCCATCAAAGCCCTAAATTTTTCTCTATTTTCCGTAATTTCAATGGCATCAATATCTACCCCAATTATTTCAACTCCATACTCTTCCCAAATTCCTAGTTCCTTACATTTGATACACAAATTGAGGGCAGTTTGACCTCCCATCGTGGGCAATACTGCATCAATTTTATGCTTGTTTAAAATCTCTTCTACATATTCTGGCTCTAAAGGTTTGAGGTAAACATTGTCCGCAACCATCTTATCTGTCATGATTGTGGCAGGGTTAGAATTGATAAGAGTTACTTCGATTCCTTCTTCTCTCAATGAACGAGATGCCTGGGATCCGGCATAATCAAATTCACAGGCTTGACCAATTACAATTGGTCCACTACCAATGATAAGAATAGATTTTATTTGTTGATTCTTTGGCATGAGTGCTAGTTTTCTAAGTTTTTGTGTAGTATGAAACTATATTTGGTAAAAATACTGATTATAGGGCAAAAAAAAAGGACAACAATTGTTGTCCTTATTAATATTTATTAACATTATCTTTTTGGTCTTGCCTCGCAAGACACCGTAAGCTTTTTTCTTCCTTTTTTTCTTCTACGAGCAAGAACTCTACGTCCATTAGCTGACGACATTCTTTCTCTGAAACCGTGTTTGTTTCTTCTCTTTCTTCTTGATGGTTGGTATGTTCTTTTCATATCTTGTTATTATTACGGTTTGCAAAAATACATAATTTATTATTTATACAAAGTATATTCAGAAATAAATTTAAGATTTTATTCATCCATGCAAGAACCAATTCTTGTTCTCTTCTTATAAGTGAAGAAATAATAGTATTTTTGTGCCTCAAATATATGAATAAGAATGCCGCGACCCGAGAGAATCAAACTAGAGAAGAAAACCATCAAAAAGGCCTCAACTTTTTTTAAATTTGTTGCACCCTACAAAGTTTCCTTTGTCATCGGGATGTTTTTTTTATTCCTGTCAAGTACTACCGCCATGTTGTTTCCCTATTTAATGGGGCAGTTAATTGGGAAGGACACGCCTGCGAGCGAATCGTTTCCTGGGGTTGAATCTATGCCGGAACCAAGTCAAATTATTGATTTATCTATTACCTCTAATCTTATCATGGTGATGATTTTGGTTTTTGGTGCGCAAGCTATTTTCTCTTTTTTTAGAATTTATCTTTTCGGGTATTTCACAGCAAATGCTCTCAAAGATTTGCGAATCCAAGCATTCTCTGTATTGGTGGCTTCCCCTCTTAATTTTTTTAATAAAAACAAAGTAGGGGAGCTTACGAGCAGGATTTCCAATGATATTGAACAGTTAAGAGATACCCTTAATACGGTGTTAGCCACATTTATAAGGCAAATAATTACTGTTATGGTTAGCTTGGTTGCACTTTTTATAATGTCTCCAAAGCTTTGTTTTATTATGCTTGGGGTGGTTCCGGTTGTAGCGATTATTGCGGTGGTTTTTGGAAGATTCATAAAGCGAATAGCCAAAGAGTCGCAAGATGCATCTGCTGAATCTAATTCGGTGCTCGAAGAAAGTTTGATGGGAATAGCCAACGTAAAGGCCTTTGCTAATGAGTATTTTGAGATTCTACGATATAAAAAAGCCGTATTTGAGGTAAGAGACAAAACTATGCGCATTGTATTGTGGAGAGGTTTGTTCGTGACTTTTGTTATTTTTTGCATGTTTGGCTCGATCGTATTCGTAATTTGGCAAGGAAAGCTAATGGTTGATGCAGGTGAAATGAGTAACAAAAACTTTATTAGTTTCATCTTGTACACAATTTTTGTGGGAGGGGCAATTGGAAATTTACCCGAATTATATGCCAAAGTTCAGCGAGCTATTGGGGCTACCGAAAAGCTCATGATAATTCTAGACGGTGAAAAAGAAAATCTTTCCTTAGAACCCAGCAAAGAGTCACTTCAGTTGAGAGGAAGTATTTCGATCGAAAAGGTTCATTTTTCTTACGAAACAAGACCAGATGTGGAGGTGATAAAAGGAGTTTCGGTTGAAATAGAGGCTGGACAACAAATTGCTTTAGTGGGCTCATCGGGTTCAGGAAAATCAACGCTTTCCTCCTTATTATTACAGTTCTTTCAACCAAACTCAGGATCTATTTTATTCGATGGAAAACATGCAAGTTCCTATTCGCTGAGTGCGTTACGAAATGAAATGGCGATTGTACCTCAAGAAGTGATATTATTTGGAGGAACTATTAAAGAAAATATAGCCTACGGAGATCTTTCTGCGAATCTTGAACAGATTATTGAGGCTGCTAAAGGCGCAAATGCCCATGAATTCATACAACAATTTCCTGAGGGGTATGATACCTTTGTGGGAGATCGAGGAATTCAACTTTCGGGTGGGCAAAAACAACGAATTGCCATTGCACGAGCTATACTAAAAAACCCATCCATTCTTATTTTGGATGAAGCAACTAGTTCTTTAGATTCAGAGTCTGAATTGTTGGTTCAGGAGGCGCTAGATAGATTGATGAAAGGAAGAACCTCGCTGGTGATTGCTCATCGTTTGTCTACTATTAAGAATAGTGATACAATTCTGGTAATGGACAAAGGAGAGATTGTGGAAAGTGGCAGTCACGAAGAATTAGTGAAATTGGAGGAGGGAGTGTATAGAAACTTGAGTGAAATACAATACCGATAAGGGAAGAATTTTATTAAAATCCGCAACAAGGTTTATCACAGCTATTCGTTGCTGGACAGAGAGAATAATTGATGTGAATAAAGACTGATATGTATGTTACAGGGACAAAAAGTATATTTGAGAGCGATTGAGCCAGAGGATGCTCATCCAATGATTGGATGGGAAAATAATCCAGAAAACTGGAAAATAAGCAATACATTGGTACCCTTTTCTAAGAACCTGATAGAGCAATATGTCAATTCAGCTCAAAATATTTTGGAAACAAAACAAGTACGATTTATGATTTGCTTGAGGAAAAACGACCTGGCAATAGGTACTATCGATTTATTTGAATTTGATCCAATTCACCAACGAGCAGGAGTTGGAGTTTTGATTGGTGATAGTGCTTATAGAAATAGGGGATATGCCGATGAGGCTCTCAAATTATTGATAGAGTATAGTTTCGACAGATTACAGCTACATCAATTATTCTGTCATATATTTGACACGAATGAGGCGAGTATCAAATTGTTTGAAAGAAATGGCTTTGAAAAGTCAGGAGAACGAAAAGAGTGGGTTAGAACCCAAAAAGGATGGGAAACCGAGTTGTTTTACCAACTTATAAAAAAATAGTGAAATGGAATTATTAAAAGAATTATGTGGAATTCATGCACCTTCTGGGAATGAAATTGCCATGACACATTTTTTGTTGAAGTATATTGAAAAGAATAAGTCAACTTGGAAAAATCAACCAGAGATATACGCTGGAGAAGGTTTTCAAGACTGTATAATGCTCAAATTTGGAACACCCAGGACGGCAATTTTTGCCCACATCGATTCCATTGGATTTACGGTAAAATACAATAAAGAATTAGTGAAGATAGGAGGTCCAAGAACAATAGAGGGCACGGTGCTAGTAGGAAAAGATTCGCACGGTGACATTGAGTGTGAATTACTAGTGATTGAAGATGAAGAAGGAAGAGAACACTATGAATATGTGTTTGGGAGAGAGATAGATAGAGGAACGGACTTGGTGTTCAAGCAACATTTTGTAGAAACGGATAATCATGTTCAATCCTGTTATCTAGACAATAGACTAGGGGTTTGGAATGCGCTTCAAGTAGCCGAAAACTTGGAGAATGGAATCATTTGTTTTTCTTGTTGGGAGGAGCATGGGGGAGGATCGGTAGGTTATTTAGCAAAGTACATGTACGAGAATTGGGGAGTGAAACAAGCCTTGATCTCAGACATTACCTGGATTACTGATGGAGTGTCTGATGGCGGTGGAGTTGCGATTTCGATGAGAGATTCAGGCATACCGCGAAAAAGTTATCTCAACAAAATTATCGAGTTGGCAGAACAAAGTGGTGCCGTGTACCAATTAGAAGTTGAAAATGCGGGAGGAAGTGATGGAAATGCACTTCAAAAATCGCCCTATCCATTTGATTGGTGCTTTATTGGAGCAGCTGAACACAATGTTCATTCACCACAAGAAAAGGTGAATAAACAGGATATAGTGGAAATGGTGAAGTTGTACGAATATTTGATGGAGAAGTTGTAGATTCTTTAAACTAGGGAATCACCCACCTCAATCCTTCTTCATAGTAGGAAGATTAAAGAAACAGGAACTCAATGATCCTGTTTTTAATTGACAAAATGAATACTTAAAAAATACACGTTAAGTGATTTATTACCCATTCAAAGCCTCTCTAACAGCCATACATTTAGTCAAAATTCCTTCCAATTTATCCAATTGTAACATAGTGTGAGGGTCACTTTTTGCTTCGCTTGGATTTGGGTGGACTTCCATAAAGAAACCATCGGCCCCATTAGCAATAGCGGACAAAGCTATAGATTCAATCAGTGTTGGGTCGCCTCCAGTCACACCTTCAGTTTTGTTTGGTTTTTGAACGGAGTGAGTACAATCCATAATCACTGGAGCTCCAAGCTTTTTCATTCGATGAATTGCTGTGGCATCTACAATCAAATCTGAGTATCCAAAAGTAGTTCCTCTTTCACACAACCAAACGTTTTTATTGCCTGTTGAAAGCACTTTTTCTAGTGGAAAAATCATCGCTTCTGGAGAAAGAAACTGACCTTTTTTTATATTTACTCCACAACCCGAATTTCCTGCCGCTAACAATAGCTCGGTCTGCCGGCACAAAAAAGCTGGTATTTGAAGATGATCTACAAATTTCGCCACCTTAGCCACCTCATGACTTTCGTGCACGTCCGTAATGGTAGGAACTCTTAAATCTTTTCCTATTTGTTGTAAAATATTAAGCGCTATGTCATCACCAATTCCTGTAAAGCTATCCAATTTTGAACGATTTGCTTTTCTGTAGCTTCCCTTAAAAATATAATCAATTCCAAGTTTGTCGCAGATTTTTTTTACTTCTTTACCAATTTTGAAAGGAATGATATCGTCTTCAATGGCGCAAGGTCCAGCTATCAATGTAAATTTTTTCATGTTTTTTTTAAAATGTTAGAATTGAGAATTAGGGTTGACTATTCGTTTCAAGAAACTATCAATTGTTACGAAACTTCATTTCTAGCTTTGCTACCCAAATATCCACTGTGATGCCTGAGAGCATATTGTTCTTTAGTGAATCCAATTTTTTTCATAAGAAGTACAATGATAATGTCACCTATCACGGTCATGGCAGTAGTAGAGGTGGTAGGCGCTAGACCCAAAGGGCAAACTTCTTTGGGTGCTCCAGTATACAAAGTCACGTCACTGAATTGGGCTAAATCTCCTTCTAAGTTTCCGGTCAAACCTATAATTTTTATCTCGGGAAACAACCTTTTTACAAGCGTTTCGAGTTCCACTATTTCTCTTGTTTTACCCGAATTGGAAATGAGTAGCAAGATGTCATTTTTTTGAACAATTCCTAAATCACCGTGTTGGGATTCGCTTGGATGAAGAAAAACAGCCGGAGTTCCTGTGGAGGCTAAGGTTGTGGCAATATTAACGCCTATTTGACCTGCTTTTCCCATTCCGCTGATTACCACTTTTCCTCCTTTTTGATGAACTTGGGTTTCGATGAGTGAAACTGCTAGTTCAAAATTCTCATTTATTACCAAATTCTGAAGCGCTTTCACTTCCTGATTGATAATCTCCTGAATCACGTCTTTCATACTTTAATTAAATTTCATTCAAAGATAAGGAAATCTGCGAAGAATCAAGTAGGAGAATTCTCAGTTTCAGGCTGGTTCAAGTTTTTGAACTATTTCGAGCTCTAGTTCTGTTATGAAAAGTTCAAGTTTTTCAATTGAAACGTTCTCCATCACTACTATTTTGTATGAAGTTGGTTTTTCATAGTCGTCAGGAACTAACCCAAATCTGCTCCGAAGTTTGTCAAGAGAATCGCACCGTGTTATTGTGATAATAATAGAAAAAGAATTGAGGTAGTATTCTATCTCCGGATCAGTTAGTTGATTACATAACCAAGCTGTTCTTTTTTTTGTAAAAGAAAGTTTTTTCAATCCATCGATACGGACCATGTTTGCTCAATATCATCCAAACCGCAATTGCATTTGCAGCAGAACGACTTCCAATTAAGGTAAAATTATTGCCTTTTCCATACTTTGCAGAAGTGCCCGAATGAGCAATCATTCCTTTTCGAGTAAGGAAAATCCCAGTTCCATAAGGAGCTTGACACATTTTGTGTGCATCTATAGTGATTTCACTGATAGATGGATTGGCAAAATTTAGCTCATTAGAGGTGTTGGTATATGGGTAATAAAATCCACCATAGGCTCCGTCTACATAGATTTTAAAAGTACAACTTTGTTTTTTTAGTCCGGGGAGAATGGGAATGAGTTCGTCCACGGAGCCTACATCGTTGTCATCATATTGGCAATTACGACAAAATATTTTTTCCACTCATTCTTTGCTCTTTCAATGGTTGAGTCAATTTCTCTTATTGATCCAAGTCTGTATTTTGAATTTATCCCAAATTGGTATAAATTAAGTCCTAAGATATTTTCTCCCTTATTCATGGAGTAATTTCTGTCTTCGGAGCAAAGTATACAGATATCGCATAATTGAGCGGAAAAATTCGTGGGTAAAATAGTTTCTTTACATCCACATAGCTTGAATGTTTGCTTCTGTTCCGCCAGAGGCAATATAACCATCACAAGAATTAGGTTGGGCTTTCATGATATCTACTGCACAAATTTCAATCAATTCTTTTTCAATCTTTTGGGTGACTCATAAATACTGTTCTGAATCACTCAAAGTTTGACATCCAATGTGATTTGGATTATGAACAAGTGCAGTAAGAAAAGGAGCATCTTTGAGTAAATTACTATCACTCGAAAAAACTTCTAAATCTAAATAATAGGCGGGTAGCCCTAAAACATTATTCATATCAAAATTGATATTGTTACTCATTCCTTTCCTTACTATTTCTTGAACTTCTTTCTGATATTTTTTCTCCAACGTTTAAATGTGCGTTTTTCCATGCTTCAAACTTCACATATTTTCTTCTGTAACCAAACCACTCAGGTCAGCCTTAACTATGACATTCGTTTCTTTTTTGTATTTTAGGTAAAACCGATTTATTATGATGACTCGCGCAATTCCACAAACCCAAGTAATAGAAGGCAGTAATAAGCGCCTTATTTCTTTGGATTTAACGCTTTCGAATAGCGAAAGTAATAAGTCACCAATCGTAATTTTTTGCCATGGATATAAAGGATTTAAAGACTGGGGATGTTGGAATTTGGTAGCTGAATATTTCGCTCAAAACGGATTTCATTTCCTTAAATTCAATTTTTCGCACAATGGAGTTACCCCGAATACGCCAACAGATTTTAGCGATTTGGAGGCTTTTGGAAATAATAATTACACTAAAGAATTAGCCGATTTGGAAGCAGTTATTAATTGGCTCGAAACCGAGTGTTCTGAAAAGTCTCGGATTCAATTGGACTCGATATACACAATAGGTCACAGTAGAGGAGGAGGGATTGTGAGTTTAGCTGCTGCCAAAGATTCTAGAATAAAAAAAGGAGTGACTTGGGCAAGTGTTTTTGACTTGACTGAACGATTACCAAAAAACACAGAGGAATGGAGAGAGAATGGCGTAGTACATCAGTTAAATGGGAGAACAAAACAAGAGATGCCACTTTATTTTCAATTTTATGAGAACACGGCAATGAACAAAAAAGAATTATCCATTGCTTACCAGGGAAGGAAAATTCGGTCACCGTTTTGCATTATACATGGTGCAGAAGATACTGCCGTGAGCTTAGAGGAAGCAATAAAACTACACGAGATAATTCCCTCTTCGGAGCTCATAATTATGGAGCATACAGGACATACTTTTGGAAGTTATCACCCTTGGAATTCTTCTCAATTACCCACCGAACTGAAGGAGGTAGTAGAAGAAACAATAAGATTTCTTCAAGATTAATTTCTCTTAAATTTTTTGAGCATTTCCACTCCAATTATTTCAATTTCAAATTCGATTCCAGCTTTTCTATGTAGGACATATCCATCGTATTCGTTGGAAATATTTTGATTTAATAAGGTAGACCTTAATTCTCCGAAGATTCCATATTTGTTCTTACTTATTTTTTCGATTGGCACAGTGACTTTCATAGGCATTATGAATACGTTGTCCGGATCGATAGAAATATTATTACTCTGGTTTATAGTGCTCACATACAAGCCATTTACTAATAGTTTTACCTCAGTTTTTACAACTTCGCACCCAACGTCATTCGGATTAAAAAATAGGCATTAGTTCCCAGTTTTATCTCTTTTTTGTAAAGGGTAATGATTTTGTTATCATCAAGTTTTAAGAAGTCTGTTTCAATTGAAACAGTGCAGTTTAAAAGGGTGATTCAGCTAAGCACTAGTAGAGTGGTGTTTTTGATTTTCGGTCAATTTATTATATAGATAGATAGTTTCTTGGGCTTCTTTTACATCATGCACTCGAAGAATGTTTGCTCCTCCGAGCAATGCAAAACTTTGTAAGGCTGTAGTTCCATTTAGCGCTTCACCTGGAGTACAATTCAACACCTTGTAAATCATTGATTTTCGTGAGAGACCTACCAATATAGGCAGGTTTAGTAGCTTTAAGTGAGGAAGGTTTTGTAGTAATTCATAATTATGCTCAATAGTTTTTCCAAAACCAAAACCAGGATCTATGAGCAAATCATTTATCCCCATTTTTTTTAGTTCTTCTACTTTTTTAGCCAGTGAATAAAACACTTCGGTCACTACTTTGTTGTATTTAGGTTTTGTTTGCATAGTTTGGGGCGTTCCTTGCATGTGCATGAGGCAATAAGGAACTTGTAGCTCTTTTACCGTCATGAACATATTGGAGTCCAAATCTCCTGCAGAAATATCGTTGATTAATGCTGCTCCAGCATTTACGGCTGCTCTGGCCACTTCACTCCTAAATGTATCAATGGATAGGATAACTTCGGGAAATTTCGAGCTAATTAATTGGATTGCAGGTACCACTCTGTTTAACTCTTCTTCCACACTTACCTCTTTTGCTCCGGGCTTAGACGAATATCCGCCAATATCCAATATAGTTGCTCCCGACTGTATCATGTTGAATGCTTGTTCAATAAGTTGCGACTCTGTTTCGAGGTTTCCACCATCGTAAAACGAATCGGGTGTTACATTTAAAATTCCCATTACAATTGGGGAATCAAAATTTAATAATTTACCTTTACAATTAATTGTCATACAAAATTTATAGAGTTATCATGAGTAATACTTCCCAGCAATACGACACAATAATAAGTAAATGCGAAGACATTTTTACAAAAAAAACGAAAGATTACGGAACTGCTTGGCGAATTCTTAGGACTAGCTCACTTACCGACCAAATTTTCATCAAAGCTCAACGAATAAGAACCTTGGAAGAAAAAGGTATTAGCAAAGTAGGTGAGGGAATAGAAAATGAATTTGTAGGAATAATTAATTATTGTGTGATGGCTATTATTCAATTAGAATTGAAAGACAACACCGAACTAGAACTAGCTACAGAATATGCCAACAATCTCTACAAAAATTATTTTTTAGAGGCAAAATCTCTCATGGAGAAAAAGAATCACGACTATGGCGAAGCATGGAGAGATATGAGAGTTTCCTCTTTCACCGATTTAATTTTAATGAAATTATTGAGAGTAAAACAAATTGAAGACAATCAAGGCGAAACAATCATGAGCGAGGGAATTGACGCAAACTACTACGACATGATAAATTATTCAGTCTTTGCCTTGATTCAAATGAGTGAAGAATCTCAATAGTCCATTATCTATTTGTTAACGACTCTTATAGAAGAGAGTATTTTATTATTTTAGCATAAATTTAAACCTAATATTATGAAGCATCTTGTTCATTTATCTCGAATTGTGGTAGGTTCAGTTTTTATTGTTTCTGGATTGATTAAAGCAAATGATACCTTAGGTTTTTCCTACAAATTGGAAGAGTATTTTTTACCTAATGCGTTGGGGTCTTTCTGGACCATGTTTTATGACTATTCATTACCGTTGGCCATTATTGTATGTGTTGCTGAAGTGGTTTTGGGCTTGTCATTAATTTTTGGTACAAAATATAAAGTAACAATAATTGCTATCACAGGATTTTTGGTGTTTTTTGGTTTTTTAACTTATTACACCGCTCAGTGTGATCCGCACGCCATTATTACTTACACCAATAGTGCGGGAGAAGAAGTTACTGGCACCCCCATGTGCGTTCTCGATTGTGGATGTTTTGGAGATGCACTCAAAGGTTCTCTGGGTAGGTCCCTCACTCCATGGGAATCTTTTCAAAAAGACATGGTTCTCTTGGTGTTTACCATATTCTTGTTTTTTGGTTTTAAGTCACAATCGTTGAACAACGAACGAAAAGACAAGCTGTTGATTGGTGGATCACTGGCCTTTACCGCAGGATTTTCGGGATATGTTTTTGGTTGGTGGATGCCATTAAGCTTTTTAGCCATTGCTGCTTTACTTTATTTACTCATCAAGTGGTTTTATGTTAAGAAAGGTCGCGAATGGATCATTCTCGGAATGCTCGTATTCATTTCCAGCGCTTTTGTATGGTATACATTAAACTACCTTCCAGTAAAGGACTACCGACCTTATGCGGTTGGAAATAATGTGACAGAACTAATGAAAACTTCCGATCAGTATAGAGAAGAATACAGGCAAGTGTTTCTGAATGAAATTATGGCAGGTTACCAATCCGATATGGAAGCGGATTTCAAACAATACTTGGAGCAAGATACAATTTACCGAAAAGGATTTGAGTCAGATTCGGCACAAATAGAATACGAACGCTCCATTTTTGAAGAGATAAAATTTGGGTACGAAGGCATGGCATACGAAAAAGCCGATTCCTTAGCTGTAGATTCTATGGAACGAAATAATCTATTGCCTCCTGTGTATTATTCGATGTACTATTTACAAAACAAAGAAACAAAAGAACGGGATTACTTTAAAAGCACGGACTACATGGCAAATAGAATGTGGGAAACGTGGGAATACGTTTACGTAATGGTAAATCCAAAAACGGGAGAGACACAAGAAGTAGCCAAATCAGAATTTAATGAAGAAGAGTGGGCAGAGAAAGGTTTTGAGAAAAAAAGTTTTGAGTCTGTACTAGAAAAAGAAGGGTACGAGGCAAAAATTCCTGCAGAATTTAATTTTAATGACGAATCCGCCAATGACAAAATTCAGCGAAGCGATACTTATACTTTTTTAGCTGTTTGCTGGGACCTAGATTTGACAAGTAAAAAAGGACTACAAAAACTGAATAAACTGAACGAGTTTGCCACAGAAAATGGCTACAATTTTATAGCAGCTACTTCCACTATGTCCAAGGTTGATTCGGTAATTGCTCGTAATGAACTCACTTTTAATTTTATTTCGGGGGATGACAAAGTCTTAAAGACAATTGTGCGTTCCAACCCCGGAGTAATTGTACTCAAGAATGGAACAATTCTGGGAAAATGGGGAACAAAAACAATCCCTAGCCCAAAGCGAATGAGCAAGTATCTTATGAAGTTGGAAAGATGAATCTACAAGCTTTCATCGAGAGGGTAAGATACTCGACCCCCGTCAACACAGTCAGAAGAATTCTTAAGAAAATAAGTTTTCCGGGGTTTGATACCATGTCGTTGTACGATGCACTAAAATTTGTAAAAGAAGCTTTTACCCGTAGTGACATTGCGACAAAAAGTGCGGCAATTTCTTTTAAACTCTTCATCGCTCTTTTTCCTGCAGTTATTCTTTTACTTACCTTAATTCCGTATGTGCCTATAGAGAATTTTCAGCAAGATTTATTGAATAGTATTGCGGCAATTATGCCCGAAAATGTGGAAACAATAATTTTTCAAACAATTGAAGATTTAGTCCTGAAAAAGCACACCGGGTTTCTTTCAGTAGGTTTTATTTTGACTATTTATTACGCCTCCAGTATCATCAATTCTATTCTCACTACATTTTCTAAATCCTATCAAATAGAAATCATAAGAAATCCACTAAAGCAAAGAGCAATCTCTCTAGTTCTTATGATTATTATTACTGTTATGATGTTAGTAGGTTTTGCTCTTATTTTGTTTAGCGAAGCAGGAATAAGTTACTTTTTGTCCACTTACGTTTGGGAAAGCGAGTGGATTACCTTCGCCCTCCGATTGGCCAAATGGGTAGCAGTTTTCTTGCTGTTTGTGCTGTCAATTTCCACCTTGTACAACGTTGCTCTTATTCGAAGAAAAAATTGGTTGATGCTCTCCGCTGGAGCTATGTGGGCAACCGTTTTCATTATTCTCGCCTCTTTGGGAATGAGTTTTTATATCGATAATTTCAATTCTTACAACAAACTTTACGGGTCAATTGGGTCACTCATTGTTTTTTTGATTTGGATTAATATTTCTTCTACTATTCTTATTATGGGTTTCGAATTGTATGCAAAAACAAATACACTTGGCCATGAAGAGGAATAAACCAGTTTTGATTTTTTTAATAGGATTTATGGGAAGTGGAAAGACCACCGTAGGAAAGTTGATGGCTAAACAGCTCGGTTATGAATTTGTTGATACTGATAGCTCTATCTCGCAACAAATGAATAGGTCCATTCCAGAGATATTCCGTGAACTTGGTGAGCAAGGATTTCGTAAACTTGAGCACGAGTGGCTTTTGAGATTGGATGATTTTACTGAAAACACCGTAATAGCAACTGGAGGAGGAATGCCGTGTCATCAATATCGACTCAATCGAATGCTTCGAAACGGAAAAGTAGTGTACCTAAAAATTGATGTCAAAAGCATCTTAAAAAGAGTAGGTCAGTCAAAAGATAACCGACCTCTGTTGCAGGGGTTGTCTTTAGATAAGAAGACAAAGAAAGTAACTCGATTGTTGAAAAACAGAAGAAAGTATTACGAACAAGCAGATGTGGTGATTTCGAGTTTGGAAGCGAAAAAAATTGATTACAAAGCGTTACTGAAATAATTTTTTTGGCAACTTGTCACCTTAGTCTGACAAATCTTCAATCTTTTCATCTGATTGTAAATCAACTCATAAGAAATTTTTTTATAGGGTTTTGACTATTTTTTGTAAATCATTCTCATTAGAATAATACTTGTACACTTACTAAAAAAAATAGAACAATATGAAAGTATTAGTTATAGGAGGAGGGAACATGGGATTAACTTATTCCTAAGGAATGGCGGATTCTGTGTATCTGGATAGAAGAAAATTAATGATTCAAGATATAGGAGAGGACACTTTAGCAAAAATTTCGTCTGATACAAGATTTGAAGCTTTCAAAGACATAAAAAAGTGCTTGTCTTCCGCAGACAATGTAATTATTGCTGTAAAGCCATACCATTGTGAAGAGTTATTTGCTAAGATGAAACCAATGGTGAATTCCAATCAGTTAATAGTAAGTTTGGTAGCAGGATTAAAAATAGAAACTATCCAAGAGCAACTGGGCATCAACAAAATTGTGAGAACAATCCCAAACCTTCCTGCAAAAGTGGGAAAAGGAATAACCTCTTTTACCGAATCTGACGAAGTCTCTCGAGTGGAATTGCGCATGGTAAGGAATCTACTCATTAACCAAAGGCTCAAAAAAAGTTAGGTATTTGTCACCGGTTCGGCAGCAGTTGAGCTTGTGCCATTATTCTTTCTGGCATCACGCTGGTTATATTTTCTTCCGTTTGTTGGTTCTCGTTTGAAACGAGAACCTGACTTATATTCATAGTTGTCATTTCTTAATCCCGCTGGCGCTCGTTTGCAACGAGTGCCCACCCTCTTTATTCGTTTGGAACGAATATAAATATAAATTTCAACTTCTTTTCATGGATTCATTTACTGCTTGTCCCAATCAATTTGGATTTAGCTTTTCATAATACGACCGAAACTGCTCAGCTACTTCGGACCTTGGATTTATTATTCAAGCAATCCTAAAATAAGGAGTAGTAAACTTACCTTGAAACACTTTGTCCTCTATTTTTCCTTAATGAGTTTTAGACTTTTGTTTCCACGATTAAGTAACCACAAAACACAAGCTCCTGGATAAAGTAAAAACATTCCGATAATTATTTCGGTTAAAAAATAGCCAATAGCCTCCAGAAGAAACTCCATCAACAAATTAGTTACTCTTCCATCAAATTATCTTCTAAAAACTTAGTCATTTTGGTAAAGAGGTGTAACCTAGTTTTTCCGCCATAAATACCGTGGTTTCTGTTTGGATAAATAAACATCTCAAACTCTTTGTTTTTTTTCACCAAGGCATTGACCATTTCGTAGGTGTTTTGGGGGTGTACATTGTCGTCACCTCCACCGTGTACGAGTAGGAATGCACCTTTTAGTTTGTCCACGTGGTTGATAGGCGAATTGTCGTCATAACCGTTGGCATTTTCTTGTGGTGTACGCATAAATCTCTCCGTGTATATGTTGTCGTAATACCTCCAGTTTGTAACAGGCGCAACGGCAATTCCTGCTTTAAAATAATCGGCACCTTTTGTCATACACAACGAAGCCATGTATCCACCGTAGCTCCATCCTTGTATTCCTATATTAGTGGCATCGGCATAAGGTAACCCTCCAATGTATTTTGCCGCGCTTATCATGTCTTGAGTTTCAAGTTTTCCTAGTTGCTGGTAGGTTACATGTTTAAACTCTCTTCCTCTATACATTGTTCCTCTAGTTTCTACACATACCACCAAAAAACCTTGTTTTGCAAGCAAGTGATGCCACATCATTGTGCTACCTCCCCAAGAATCTGTAACCACATTATTTCCTGGTCCGTTGTATCCTGTCATAAATACTGGGTATTGTCTGTTTGGGTCAAAATCTGCAGGTTTTATCATCCAAGCATTTAGTTTGGTTCCTACGTTATTTGCAAACTGAAAAAATTCTTTCTTTGGTAGCTCATACTTTTCCAGCCTATCTTTCAGAGCTTGGTTATCTTCCAATACTTTTATTTGGTTTCCGTTGGCCTCATGCAGCGATATGTAGGTTGGAGTGTTGGCATCCGAATGGTAATTGAGGTAATATTTCATCCCTTTGCTAAACGAGGTTGAATTATTTCCCGATTTTTGGGATAATTTCTTTTTACCACTTCCGTCAGTCTTGATCACATACAATTCTTGCTGAGTGGCACCATTCTCTGCCGATAAGAAATAAATCAATTCGTTCTCTTCGTCTATTCCTTGTAGTTCTATTATATCCCAATTGCCTTTTGTGATTTGTTGTTCTTTGCCCTCAAAGGTATTTAGGTAAATGTGATTGAATCCATTTTTTTCACTCATCCACAAGAACGTTTTGTTGTCTTTCAAGAAAGTGAGATTGTCGTGAATATCAATGTAGGTATCAGAAGTTTCTGTCAAGAAAGGAGTTGCTTCAAAAGCCGATTTTTTTTGAGGTAAGTCGTTGTTACAGTTCACTGCCAATAACTGAAGTTTGTTCTGCAATCTATTTAGCTTGGTAATGGACAGCACGTTAGGATCTTTTGTCCAGTTGATTCGTGGGAGGTAGTATTCTTCTGAATCGTTTATCGCAACAGGAACCGATTCTTGTTTCCAAATATCATACACAGAAACACTAATCTTCGAGTTATCTTCTCCTGCTTTGGGATACTTGAATGTATATTCCATGGGGTACAGTGGTCCATAGTAATCTAAATGAAACTCTCTTACTTCGCTTTCATCAAAAGTTAAATAGGCAATTTTAGTCCCATCCTGATTCCACTCAAAACCTTTGTGAATTGCAAATTCCTCTTCATATACCCAATCTGTGGCGCCATGAATGAGCTCATTTAGTTTACCTGATTGAGTTACCGCAAACTCCTTTTTTGTCTCCAAATTTATGAAGAATAAATTGTTGTCTCGCACAAAAGCCACATGGGTTCCAGCAGGTGATATTTCTGCCAATCGTTGTTTTCCTAATTTTTTATCCGAAAGCGGAGTGGTTTTTTTTGTTTTTAAATCATAAATGTAATAATACGACTTGCTCGATCTGCGGTAGATAGATTCTTGATCCGTGGCAATTAATACTTTTGTTTCATCTGCATTAAATTGGTACTCATCAATAGGAATAGGATTGCCTTCTTCATCCTTTAGGTCCATGAATGTAAATAAAGTACCCACTTTCTCGTAAGTTGCGTAAGCATATTTGTTTACTTCTGGGCCGTTCTCACCATTGTCTAGCGTGGTAAAATGCTGTCCATCATTCATTGAACGAACTCCTCTGACAGTTTTTCCATAAAATTCACCTGAGTACCAAATCAATTCATTCGACAACGAATGAGTAGGAGTGGTAAGAGAATTTTTAGTATGTTCTTGGGGGTGAGCCGCGCTCGTTTCTATTTTTGTTGTGCTGCAGCTAAGTACGCTTGCAGTGAAAAATAAAGAAATTAATGCTGTGTTTTTCATGATGGAGATTTTATAAAAAACGAATATAATCAATTCTTAAAGGAAACCCCATCAAGCGCTTCTGAAAATTGATCGTTACTAATCTCATTAAAATGATTTTTATCATGAATAAATCGTTAAGTTTTTATTTATATTTGTTCTAAATAAAAACAAAGAGTGAAATTATCAGAATGTCATACATCGTTTGTTGGAATGATTCAGGAAGTTTTGGAGTCAGATTTTGACAGTAAACTTATGGAGTATGGATTAATTCCTGGGGCGAACATTCGAGTGATAAACAAAGCTCCTTTCCACGGACCTATTTTTATTTCCATTGGTTCACAAAAAATTGCTATTCGCAAAGAAGAAGCCTCTTTTATTACCGTAAAATGAAGAAATTGCACGTTGCCCTTATAGGAAATCCTAATGTTGGTAAAACTACCCTTTTTAATAGGTTGTGTGGAGTCAATCAAAAAACCGGAAATTACCCAGGAGTAACGGTCGATAAAAAGCAAGGAAAATTTAAACACCTAACTCATTCCATTGAGATTACGGATCTTCCGGGTTTTGATAGTATTTATCCAAAATCCGTTGACGAAGAGCTAGTAGTGAATTACCTGAAAAACAATTCGGGAAAAAACTTGATAGACAAAGTTATCTTTGTGGCGGATGGCACCAACATCAAGAAAAATTTGTATTTGCTTTCTCAGGTTAAAGATTTGGGATACGACATAGTGTTGGCGATAAATTTGATAGACATCGCAAAGCGAAAGGGAATTCAAATTGACACGAATTATTTGTCGCAAGAATTTGGAATACATGTTGTTCAAATTTCGGCAAGAAAAGGAGAGGGAGTGGATGAGCTTAAATCTGCATTACTTCTTGATTCCCCGGAATATAAAGCAGACGATTTAAAATATCTCCGTCCAGAAAATCACGGAATTCTAAAGAATTTCACGGAGAAAAATAACTTGCAAAACGTGTACAAATC
>Ga0181558_10000750_pt1 | contig 30811 bp, 35 predicted proteins | sample 011ome_22_FD_133754 | JGI IMG/M metagenome (GOLD analysis project Ga0181558, IMG submission 133754) | Coastal salt marsh microbial communities from the Groves Creek Marsh, Skidaway Island, Georgia - 011507BT metaG (megahit assembly) | ecosystem: Environmental > Aquatic > Marine > Intertidal...
GCCTCTGGTGTATTGGCTACTGGATAGAGTTTGTCGGTGGCCTTGTTGACGCTGACATCGGTGGCCTGTGCCGACAGTATCACTGCTATCAGCAACTCAAAGCTATTGCTGTATTGAAGCTCAGTGGTTGGCTTGGGATTGGCATCTCGCCAGCGAGTGAATATCTCTGTGCGTTTGATCTTGTTCATGAGTTTCCTGCTTACTGCTCGCTGGATTTCAGTCGCCCTGTAACCCGGGCCCGCTCTATAGGCGGTTTGTCACGTCGATAATAGGCTTCGGGTTTGCTGATGCCGAGCGCATTGCAAACCGCTACAACAAGCCCGAGAAGTATGAAGGCCCCGGGTTGTAAGGCAACGAATTTTAGCCAGTCTGACTGCATTGCGGCAGCACTTTCATCGAAGTTACCAGGGATCAATAGAGACATATTGGCAAAGATTGCCCCGCTGATGAGTAATTCGCGCAACAGGGAGAAGCCAAAAAGGGTGACGCCAAGAGCGATACCAAGCTTGCAGGCGTCCAGCAGCACGGGCAGGGCCGTAGCAGCCTTCTGATAGCGAGGCATCTTCACCAGCAGCGCAAAATTACAGGCGACGAGATAGGTATAGATGCCAAGCTCCCGGTAGAGTGGGTAGAACCAAATTTGCAGCAACTGGCTAATCACCGAGGTGTAGCCTGCCATTATGATAACTATCCACAGGTACAGGTGACGGGAGGTGATATAGCGCCGCAGCCCATGCACGGTTAGCGCTGAGGCCAAGCATACCAGCAGAGTGATAAGAGCGAGAGCGCTGCCTGTAACCGTAGTCTGGCTAACCGCTAATAGCGGGCTCAGCCCCATCAAGCCAGCCAGTGAAGGATTGTTAGACCAGACAGTGGTTGATGACTCTGCAAAGCGATCAAGTTCGCTCATGCATGGCCTCCTGGGTTGATAGCGGATTATCAGGCGCTTTTGGTTTATGCAATTTGCGTCCGGCGCCCTGACCGTAGATTCTTGGCCGGAAAAAATGGTCCAGCAGGGGGGCGAGAAAGTTTCCAAACAAGACCGCGATAGCAATTGAATCAAGGTAGCTGCCCCAAACCCGAACAGCATATATGCTGCTGCCAATAATAATGCCGTAAGCGATCTTTGCTGGGTTGCTGGTGGCTGCGCTGACGGGGTCGGTGGCAATAAAAAATGCACCAATCATCGTGGCGCTACCAAATAAGTGCAGATAGGGTGTACCCATAACAGAACTGCTGCCATCGGAGTAAAAGAAGCCAGACCAGCAAATCACGGTGGCAATAATTGAGCAGGGTATGTGCCAACTAATGACCCTACGCGCCAACAGAAAGAGCCCGCCCACCAGGTAGGCAATATTGATCCACTCCCAACCGGTTTCAGCGCTGCGGGATAAGACCGGCAGCTCTTCCGCGAGCGCCCGGTTGATGGCGCTCTGGAGTGACATCTTGGATTCGATCAGTGGAGTCGCCATCGCCAGTCCATCAATATCAAGACTGTCCGCCAAAAACGGGAACGTGAGCTGTAAGTTCTGCAACAGGGCAGACAGACCCAAAGGCGATGCGCTCGAACCCAAGTTCAGAGCCGCCTCGGAAAGGTGCCAGGTAGTCATTTCCAAAGGAAACGCCAGCAGCAGAAACAGATAGCCAGCCATGGCTGGATTGAACACGTTATGCCCGAGACCGCCATAGACATGTTTTCCCAGGGCGACGGCAAAGCCGATGCCCATGCCCAGCAACCACCAGGGCGAGCCCGGCGGCACAGCCACGGCAAAAAGCAGAGCTGTCACCAACACACTGCTGTCCGCGAGGTGATACTTGATCGGCAGTCCTCTTGCCTTCAGCGCGAGTGCTTCAAAAGCCAAAGCGAGCACGCTGGAAACCAGCAGATTGATTATGAGGCTATAGCCAAAGAACCAGGTGGAGATGAGAATTGCCGGTGTCGCTGCCAATAACACCTGCTGCATAATTGTGGCCGTTTGACGTGCAGCAAACTGCATGGGGGAGCTGATGGAAGACATGATTAATCGTTCTCCCTTTGCTTCTTCGCTTTAACTCGAGCTACGGCTGCTGCAACCTCCATTTTGGCTGACGCTCTGGAAAAATCGGGCGCAGCCGCGAGGTCGGCGGCTTTGGCGCGCGTTTTCTTTCGATTGTTGGCGTCTGCCAGTTTCTTCTGACGGTATTGATAGTGCTGATAGCGCGCCTGCCAGTGTTGGCTTTGTGCCTGGTTCCGCTCAAGCAGATGTATGTCCTCCTTGCTGCATCGATAGTGTTGAACCAGGGGGATGTTGCTTGGACAGACATAAGCACAGGCACCGCATTCAATGCAGTTCATGAGCCCATGGTCGCGCAATTCTTGCTGATCCTGTAACCGGCTAAAGTGCAATAGCTGTTGTGGTAACAAGCCAACCGGGCAGGCTTCTGCACAATACCCGCAGCGGATGCAGGCGCGTTCGGGCATTGGCTGTGGAAAGTTCTCTGAATCTGTGGCAACGATGCAGTTTGTGGTTTTCTTCACCGACGGCTGTTCTTCTTCGGCATAGCGTCCCATCAGGGCGCCACCGAGAATGATGTGCTTGGCGTTGTCCGCGAGTCCGCAAAGCTCGAACAGGTGGGAGAGGGGAGTTCCAATCAAGGCATAGAAATTCTTCGGCGTCTGCAGCGGCGAGCCAGCCACCGTTACGACTCTACTGATGCAGGGCTGGCCGAAGGTCACCGCCTCAAAAACAGCGCGAGCGGTCCCGGCGTTTTGCACCACAATGCCGACATCGGCTGGGCGTAGCTGGTCTGGGACCTCTTTGCCAGTGGTGGACTTGATGATGACTCTCTCGTCACCTGCTGGGTATTTGCTGGCGAGGAGTTTTAGCTGTACCGGGCTATCACCCAGACATTTCCTAACGGCAGCTATCGCGTCTGTTTTGTCGGATTCGATAGCAATAAGACAGGAGCGGGCACCGCTGGCGAGCATTAAGTATTCGGCGCCACGAATGACTTCCTGGGCCTTCTCCCGAAGTAGCGCTTCATCACAGCAAATATAGGGTTCGCATTCGGCTGCATTGATGATAAGAGTCTCAACTTCAGCCCTGGCTGCAAGCCTAAGCTTGGCGGCAGTGCTGAATCCAGCTCCACCAAGCCCGATGATGCCAGCCTTAGCGATGCAATCGATCAGCGACGCAGGAGAATGCATCTTGGCTTTTTGCTGGGACTGTTGGGAAACCTCTGTATCCTGGCCATCACAGGTCAATCGAATATGATTCGTGCCGATTTGTTCAATCGTGCCGGATGTCGGTGCGTGTAGAAGCAGCTCTTTGCGGCTGTGATGCTGAGCTATGATTTGAAACTTAAAGACCTGATCGCCTTCTTTTACCACAGGGGACAGGTGTTCTTCTTTATATCCAGACAAGGAGAGCAGCAGGTACTCAGGTAGCGGCATGGGCATGATGCGCGATACCAAGGTGCGCTGCTTATGGGGAGCGGGTCGTATGCCACCTTTGAAAGAGGCGTGACGTAATGCGCTAATACGCTGAATCAAATTTCTTATCACCAGGCACGCTGCTCGCTTGTTGTTGCCGTTGCCGAAAGGCCAGCTTGAGCGACCGGCGCGGGAGTCCGCCACTGTCGAGGTGTTTGCCGAAGTGGGACCAGGTCGATGCAGTCTACCGGGCAAGGTTCGACGCAGAGGTCACAACCCGTACACTCCGCTGCAATCACTGTATGCATGAATTTGAGTCCACCCAGAATGGCGTCGACGGGGCAGGCCTGTATGCACTTGGTGCAGCCGATACACTCAGCTTCACGAATCACGGCGACCAGAGGCGGCTGGCTCTGACCGTGGCCAGGATCGAGGGGTTCAGCCAGTTCCTGCAGTAATTCACTGAGACGGGCGATGGTTTGTTCGCCTCCCGGAGGACACTTGTTGATTGCCTCGCCCTGGGCTATCGCACGGGCGTAGGGTCGGCAGCCTGCGAATCCACATTGGCCGCATTGGGTCTGAGGTAATTCGCGGTTAACAAGGTCAACGAGTGAGCGCTGCTGCTGTCGCTCAAGGTTCAACCAGCGCCAGAATCTTCTGGTGGTCCAAAACAGGCAGCCAAGTGCAAGTGCCCAAACCAGACCCGTTGCTAATGGTTGATCTGTCAAAGGCAGCATGGGCTAGATTAAACCGGCAAAGCCCAGCATTGCCATAGCGGCAATGCCGGCGCTGATGAGATACAAGGGTGAGCGACGAAATGCGCGCGGTGCGTCGCAACTATCGATGCGCTGGCGTAAGGCGGCGAAGGCCAGTAGGCAGAGCGAAAACCCAAGCGCGGCACCGATGCAGTAAATCAGCAGATCAGCAGTACTGCGCAGGCTCTCCGTGTTCAGCAGGCTAAGGCCAATGACGGCGCTGTTAGCGCTGAGCAGTAAAGTGGCTAGCAACTGCCTGCGCGCCGTCAGCGGGAAATTCGCATGGAGGAGAGGTAGGCCAAAGCTTACCAGTGTCGCACTAACCGCAGTGAAACTGAGCAGGCTAAGTGCGTCCAGCCCGAGTGGTTGTAATAGCCACCGGTATAGCAGCAGATTGATGACGCCAGACAGCGAGAGGGAAATGAAACTCAAAACAGCCAATTCGCCGGCGGCTTTCAGCCGTGCGGAGTAAGCCAACAGCGAGGACACGCCGACCAAGTGCACCAGGGCAAGGTTATTGACCAGGGCGGCGGCGATGAGGGTGCTAGGAATTGAAGTCAAAAGGAGAGTGCAGCTTACTGGGTTGATTCAGAGCGGATTCTAGCACGGCTGAAACAGGGCGATGAATTTCTTCACAACCCGAACAGACAAATAGGCTTCTCAGTCACCCCTGTTTATCAAGCCAGTGGAATAGGCTGATGGAATGCGGTACTGGCTTAGCACTGCGTGTTCAGAGTCCAATGCCTCTTGGTGATTAATCACCATCTGATAGCCATTGCTATTTTCGAATACGATGTTTTCTTCAGCATTGGACTGCAGCATGTCAGCAAAATGCGCAAAATCGCGGATTGGCTCATCATTTACGAATTCTACAACCCAATTGCGCCAATCGTGGTAACCCAGGTTAACGTCAGCTGCAAGCACCTGCAGTGCTACAACCAGTTCCCGACGGTCGGGAGAAGCCCACTCGTTGCGTGCCTGCAATAGACTCACCGGTGCAGATCTGCCCCAATCATTACCCCAGCGCTTGATCAGGTTCATGTTGAGCGGCACAAACAGCACACCGCCATAGATGTAGTATTCGGGCACCTTGTCGAACTGTTCGCCGCGCACGAGGCTATAATTCGACATGGGGATTTTCGCTTTCATATCTACGGTTTTCTCTACTCCACCACGCGAATAGGTAATATCAATGGATTCACCGATGTGATGCATATCGATAGCATGCTTGTAGTCGGTAAGTAGATCCTCTGTGAGCTGGATAGTGCCGTCGTCGGCGATATCGAATTCATCGATTTTTAGGATGACATCGTTTTCCTGCAGAATGCCATCGGCCGGCGAGTCTTCAAACACCTTGATAATCAGTACGCCGTTCTCTTCCTTTTCCAGGCCATAGGCGGCCTTTGCCGCAGGGCTGTCCAGAGTCTGCGTGCGGAAACCTAGATCCGGAAAGCCATCCAGCTGCTGGTCTTCACTATCTTTCAAGACATGCTGCACAATACTTGGGGGCACGAAATATCCAAGATTTTCGGCTCGACCCCCTGCGTTTGCCTGCATGACGACGCCAACGATTTCTCTGTCTACGATGACCGGGCCGCCGCTATTACCCGGGTTTATAGCAGCGTCAATTTGACCAGCCAGCAAGTAAGCACCTGCGTGGGCATACACCTGTTGCTCAACGCGAGACAGGATGCCCTTGGTAATGCTGAGGGTTTTGCCGCCTATCGGGTAGCCGTAGACCGACACTTCCTGCAGCGGTTCGGGCAAGTCACCAATGCTGAGAGCCTTCAGGTCACTGAAGAAGCCGGGCTCATCTACGGTGATTAGCGCCAGGTCTGCTTCATGGGAAATGAAGGTGACACGGGCCAGATAGCGACGCGGGTCATTGTGCTTCTGCGCCTGAACATAGCTCGCATTGGCTACAACGTGGGCGTTGGTGAGAACCCGGTTACCATCTATCACAGAACCCGAGCCACTGCTCTGTCGCGGAGTTAGTAAGCGCCAGGGTGTAAAGTAATCAGGAGCAGCCTGGGTCGTGTAGATTTTAATGATCGAGTCTTCGACATCCCGAATTTCGGACTGCTGTGCAAAACTGCTTGTACTCATCAAGCTGACAAATAGCGCACTCAATGCCAGCGTGGCCCGTGCTGCTCGAAAAGACTGCCTGGCTGATTTACTCATAGATTGTCGCTCGACTGAAATACTGTGCATGGAATGGCTGACCGTGTGTCCAGCTTATTACGTTCAGTCAGCCGCGCCAATGTCATAGGTGCGGCGCTGCAGAAAGCGCTGGCGTTACTTGGTTGAAAAAAAGATGTCACCATCTAGATATACGTTAGGTGTGCTGTGGCCAGATTAGGTGACGCGGAGTCCAGGCTCGGCGCCATCATCAGGGGCTATCAGCCAGATTTCTTTGCCTCCAGGGCCCGCAGCTAGAATCATGCCTTCGGAAAGGCCAAATTTCATTTTACGCGGTTGCAGGTTGGCTACCACTACTGTGAGCTTCCCAACCAGCTCAGCTGGTTGATAGGCTGATTTGATTCCCGAAAATACCTGGCGCGTGATGGGGTCGCCATTCTGATCCGGGCCCAGATCCAGTTTTAGTGTTAACAGTTTGTCAGCGCCTTCCACGTGCTCTGCCTCGAGAATACGGGCCACCCGCAAATCGATTTTGGCAAAGTCATCAAAGCCGATTTCCGGCTCGAACCCGGTTGCCGCGGCAGCGGCCTTGTTTGCCACCTTCTCCTGTTGCGCCGCGTAGGCTTTCTGGGTGGCGTCGATCATGGCCTGGATCTTGTCGGTTTCTACCCGGGTGATCAGGGGCTGAAATTTGTTCAAGCGGTGGCCGGTCAACAGGTGATCAACATCATCCCACTGCAGGGGCTCGACGTTCAGGAACGCCTCCGCCTTCTCTGTCATTGCTGGCAATACCGGCTTCAAGTAACAAAGCAGGAGGCGGAAGGCATTGATGCCGGTGCTGCAGATCGCCTGTAGCTCAGCCGACTGCTTGTCGGTCTTGGCTATAACCCACGGCTCTTTGTCGTTGATGTACTGATTCGCCCTGTCTGCCTGGGCCATGATCAGGCGAATGGCCTTGCCATATTCCCTGCTCTCAAAATGCGCGGTGACTTCTGCCTTGATCGACTGTATGCCCTGCAGCAATTCGAGATTATCTGGTTGTTCTGCCAAGCGGCCTTCGAAGCCCTTGTTGATGAAACCCGCGCAGCGGCTGGCAATATTAACGACCTTGCCCACCAGATCAGAATTGACACGCAGTGCGAAGTCCTCAAGGTTTAGATCCAGATCATCGATGCCAGCGGACAGCTTAGCCGCCAGATAGTAACGCAGGTACTCAGGGTTCAAATGATCGAGGTAGGCGCGGGCATTAACGAAGGTCCCGCGGGATTTGGACATCTTGGTGCCGTCTACCGTCAGGAATCCGTGGGCAAAAACTGCTGTGGGCGTGCGGTAGCCAGAGCTGGTTAGCACTGCCGGCCAGAACAGGGTATGGAAGTTGATGATGTCTTTGCCAATGAAATGGTAAAGCTCAGCATCTGAATCAGTTTGCCAATAACTGTCAAAATCGACACCTTCGCGATCGCAATAGTTTTTGAAGCTCGCCATGTAGCCGATTGGTGCATCTACCCAGACATAGAAATATTTGCCGGGCACGCCGGGAATCTCAAAACCAAAATAGGGCGCATCACGGCTGATGTCCCACTGCTGCAATTCTTCGTCAAGCCATTCACTGAGTTTGTTGGCAACCTGGTCCTGCAGGGCGCCAGAACGGGTCCATTGTTGCAGCATGTCCTTGAACGCGGGTAAATCAAAAAAGAAATGCTCGGATTCTTTTTCAACCGGCACTGCACCAGAAATGGCGCTGCGGGGATTTATCAGCTCAGAAGGGCTATAGGTGGATCCGCAGGCTTCACAGTTGTCCCCATATTGATCCTCAGTTTTGCACTTTGGACAGGTGCCCACGATGTAGCGATCCGCCAGAAACAGGTTTTTCTCCGGATCAAAAAGCTGCTTGATGGCGCGGCGCTTGATGTGGCCATTGGCATCCATGGCCTTATACATCGATTCAGAGAAGTGACGATTCTCCTCAGAGTGGGTCGTGTAAAAATTATCATAGCCAATGAGGAAGTCGGCGAAGTCCTTTTGGTGCTGTTGGTTGACCTGGTCGATTAGCTGTTGCGGTGTCATGCCCTGCGCCTCGGCACTGAGCATGATCGCGGTGCCGTGAGCATCATCTGCGCAAACCCACACGCAATCGTGCCCGCGCAACTTCTGCAGGCGCACCCAGATATCGGTCTGGATGGCTTCCATCAGGTGGCCCAGATGGATATCGCCGTTGGCGTAAGGCAGGGCGTTGGTGACGAGGATTTTTCGTTGGTTCAAGATGCTGGCCTGTTTCTCTGCAAGGTGAATGACTGTTTGCGGCTGTTAAACGGCTAAGGTTTGCCTAGATTTCAACCATCTCGAAATCTTCTTTGCCGACTCCGCACTCGGGGCACATCCAGTCATCCGGAATATCCTCCCAGGCCGTGCCGGGTGCAATGCCTTCCTCAGGCAAGCCGAGTTCCTCATCATAAATAAAACCACAGACTATGCATTGCCACTTTTTCACCGGGTGTTCCTCCGCTCAAACACGATGGCCTCGTGTATCTGTTAATTCTTTTGCGAATTTCGCGTATCCCGTCCCGGCAGCAGCCACGCTGGGAATGCAGTGAGGCGCGGGGACTAGGCTATTGATTAGCCTGTTGATAACTCTAAGAAAGTTGGCTGTTCAACAGGCCGCGAATCATACTCCAGATAGGCCCAAATTGCCATGACACGGGCGTTCGCGCAAAATGGAAATGGGGTGATTCAGACCGTGATTGCCTATATTATGCGGTCGCATTATTTGGCCTTAAAAATTCAGCAACAGCACAAGGAAACTGCAGCATGTCAATCAAGTCGGATCGATGGATACGAGAAATGGCCTCAACCCAGGACATGATCGAACCGTTTGAACCCGGGCAAGTGCGCTACGTTAATGAAGAGAAGGTCATTTCCTACGGCACCTCGAGCTACGGATATGACGTGCGCTGTGCCAGTGAATTTAAAATCTTCACCAACGTGCATACGACCAATGTAGTTGACCCAAAGAATTTTGACGAAGGCAGCTTTGTTAGTATCGACGAACCGGTTTGCATAATTCCGCCAAATTCTTTCGCGCTGGCGCGGACGGTAGAGTATTTCCGCATTCCCAAAGACGTACTTACAGTTTGTCTGGGCAAATCCACCTATGCGCGCTGCGGCATTATCGTTAACGTCACGCCACTGGAGCCAGAGTGGGAAGGCCATGTCACCCTGGAATTTTCCAATACCACGCCTCTGCCGGCCAAGATTTATGCCAATGAAGGCGTGGCTCAGATGTTGTTTTATCAATCCGATGAGCAATGTGAGGTGACTTACAAACAGCGCGGCGGCAAGTACATGGGACAGACTGGGGTTACGCCTCCCAAAGCCTGATTCGCTATCGGCGCTTCCTTTCTTGTGACTCCGGCCTTCTCGCGCCGCCTAAATCCTTGACGTTTTCCCCTGATACCAAGTCCAATTCTGGACCAGGCTCAGGTGGCCCATCTTCACCCCTGTTTGTAGATAGAAAACAATTGGCTCAAGTTTGATCCGGCTTTGGCGCCATTCTCAAGCTGTGAAAAATGCGATGGAGGCATTGCCAAAGGGCGGCTTGTTGGAAATTATCAGCTTCGTCTCCTGCTCGCCCGAAGGACAGCTGGGTCTGGAAATTCTGAATTCTGCGCACAATAGCTAAAACTTTGGCGGCGCATGGCAACAAGAGTCAAAATTCTGGCGTTTTGATGGTGCTGCTGCGCGTTGCGCTGAGGCGCGTAATCCCCCAGAGCCTATACGGGTAGAGGGCTGAGCCCCCAGCATTTACCTTAGATACTGATTTGGAACAGATTTTGCTTACTTCAATGCAGCAGTCCGCCCTAAGCGGTAGCGATCCGGCATTTAAGCTGAAGATTAAACCAAGAACCAAACCAAATTTGGCTTAATCATTACCCGATCGCCGCGGTCCAGACACAGGAAGTGAAGGGCGACCCTGCTATGTTGCTGGTAGCCGCGCCACTGCGACCGATGTTGAGTCGATTTGGGCCTACACTTTTGATGGACTCAAGATGTTCTTCTGACAGGAGATTCCAGATAACACGCAGGTCACCGCAGTTGCCTCGATAGGAGGCGAAGACAGTTAGGCAGAAGTATGCAGGGTCGAGAACGGCTAGGTTGGAAAGCTTGGCCACTTGTGTCTTTCGGAACTCGCCAGTCTTCTGTTGAGCGAAGCAGCAATATTGTAAGCAGTACCGCAGGTGTTTAGACGAAAAATCGGGATAAACATCGGCTGCCGGCATTGAATTCATGATGAAAGCAATCCGGCTATGCAATAGATCGTCAATAAGCTTTTTAAGTTTAGGGCTAGATTGGCCAGCACAGCGTTGACTCGATTTGCAGGACGGCGGGCATGGCTTAAAACAAAGAACAAAATGGATTTTGTGCAGTTAAAGAATAGGGAGAATGCTTGAGCATGGCAGTTAAAAGGTTTTACGAAGCAGACATGCACACAGCGCTTGGTAACACTCGCACACAGTGGGGTGAAGACGCAGCGATCCTATCTACCCGTCATCTGAAAGACGGCGTGGAGGTGAGCTCTGCGGTGGAATCCTCGACCTCAAGACCGGCGCCAGATTCAGGTTTTCTGCTTGGAATTAGCGCGAATGCCGGGTCTACCGCCCGCCAGGCTTGTAACGATTTAGCGTCCGATGCATCCCCTATGTCAAGAGAACTGAGCAGCATGCGCGCCTTAATGGTCGTTGTCGCAGATGCAAATTGATGATCAGAATTTGCTTGCAGGCGAGGGCGCATTTGTTGCTGGACGCGGATTCGGGTTGGCTAACGTTGACCTGTTGTTTGGAGTAAAAGCGGAAAAAAAATATATCGGGTGTACTGGCTGGCGATAGTCAGCTTAAGGACATCTTAATAAACGCTTCTGGGGGCATAAAGGTGATACCGGCTTCGTCGGGCACACAGGAAATGGCGAATCTAGAGCCACAGCAACATGCAGGATTGATCAATGCTTTTGATGGCCTGGTCGATGATCTGGGTGTATTGGTCATAGATACCGCTGTCGGAATTTCTGATTCCGTGATTGGTTTGGTTCGCACTTCGCAGGAAATACTGCTGGTAGTGGGCGACGAACCTTCATCGATTACTGATGCTTACGTTTTGATAAAGATTTTGCAGGCTGATCATGGAGCATCGCACTTTCGTGTAGTCGCCAACATGATGGGTTCTTCCATTGAAGGCGAGAATCTTTTCAGGAAGTTAGAAAGTGTTACCGATCGTTTTCTTGATGTGACTCTAAGATATGCTGGTGAGAAACCGTTCGATGAAAATGCGCGCAAGTCGGTAAAACGACAGCGGGTAAGCGTCGAAGCATTTCCCGAAAGTAAATCTTCCACTGCTTACAGAAAGCTTGCGAAGGATGTGCCGCGTGGGCATCTTGAGTTTTTTGCTGAGCGTTTAGTTTCCAATCCAGTGGGTGCTTGGCCCGGTGGGGAGGATTGCAATTTAAAACGGGATGACTGAAATGAGTTCAGCAACAGGGGCTTCCGTAGTCGGCAATGTTGAAACTGATGGCGATGCTAAGGATGAAAATCTGGATGAGGTGGTTAGTCGTTACGCTCCACTTGTGAAGCGCATCGCACATCATTTGTTGCTTCGTATGCCAGCCAGCGTTCAGATTGATGATTTGATTCAGTCTGGAATGATTGGTTTACTAGAGGCAGCAAGAAAATACGACGTTACCAAGGGGGCTAGTTTCGAGACGTACGCGGGTATTCGTATTCGTGGTTCGATGTTGGATGAAGTTCGCAAAGGCGATTGGGCGCCACGCTCTGTGCATCGCAAATCCAGAAAAGTCGCGGAGGCTATAAAGGCCATCGAGGCGCGCACTGGCAAAGACGCGAAAGATAAGCAGATCGCAGATGAACTTGAGATAGATCTGAACGCCTATTACGCCATACTGCAGGATGCATCCGGCAGCAGGCTGTTCAGCTTCGATGACATAATGGAAGGAGATGACTCTGCCATTGAACTAGCCGTCGGGGAATTGCCCGGCCCTTGTGATGGTCTGCAGCGATCTACCTTTAAAGCGCACTTGGCGCGCGCAATCGATGGTTTGCCTGACCGCGAAAAGCTGGTTTTGGCGCTGTATTATGATGAGGAATTAAATCTCAAAGAGATTGGCGAGGTTATTGGCGTAAGCGAATCTCGGGTGAGTCAGATACATAGTCAGGCTGCGATGCGCCTGCGAGCACGCCTGACTGAATGGCGTTAACCAGCTCGAGTAATTTTTTTTGAATCAAGGCAAATCCTGCGGCTGCAGGATGGTGCTGGGCTAAGCTGCGAGTCGTTTGATTTGCAGCGGCTATCGCTAGGTAATCCAGAGCCATAAACAACCACACATATTCACACATAGCCATGGAAAGACTGCTGTTACCTGGTTCTCTTACCGACAACTTTTAACCCCCGTTGCTGACGCCCTACCTGGCTATGCGATAACGTTCGCTAGAGGATGTCCTGATGGATGCAGGTCAGAATTATTAGCGCTAGATCGCCTGCTGATGCAGCGTGCTCATATCGTGATTTAACGCCTTCAGCTCTCCAAAAAGAAAGCGGCAGAATTCGCGCGCCTCGGCACAGTCCACAAATCGTCGTCGTAGCCGCCAGATTCAGCCGCCTCTGTGAGCTAAATAGGTTAGAATTCCCGCTTTGCTTGGAGCAGAGCAGTCAATCTGCGGTAATCTTCGCGCCATGGTCGAACAAGCGGGTAAACCACACGAAAAGGATAGCGCGTCAGCTCCCATTCTGGCGGCGACTGACCTCTATTGTGAGCGGGATGACCGCATCCTGTTTGAGAAGCTGAACTTTCAGCTGCAAGAGGGACAGGTGCTTCAGATTAAGGGTGATAACGGCAGTGGTAAGACCACACTTCTGCGGATGTTGTGCGGACTTAATGACAGTTATGAGGGCGAGCTCAGCTGGTACGGGCAGCCAATGAGCGAGTGTGCCGATGCATTTTATGACGCGCTGCTTTATATCGGTCATCGGGTGGGAGTGAACAAAATTCTGACGCCCAGGGAAAACCTGGCCTGGTCCTGCAGTCTGCGCCGCCAGGTGCGTAACGATGAGATCGACAGCGCGTTGTTGAAGGTTGGATTGCGGGGATTTGAGGATTCTCAGTGCTTCACCCTCTCGGCTGGCCAACACCAACGGGTGTCGCTAGCAAGGCTATTGGTCTCTGACGCCAGGCTGTGGGTATTGGATGAGCCGTTTACGACCCTGGATGTTACCGGTGTTGCGCTATTGGAGAAGCTCATTCAGGACTATAGCAGCCAGGGTGGCGCGGTGTTGGTGACAACCCATCATCCTCTGTCTGTCAATGATCTCACCCAGCTCACTCTGGGGCGTCGACCAGAGGCTGCGGAGAGCTGGGCATGAGCAAAGTTCAATCAACCTTGATCAAGGCTTTTGTATCGACTCTGCGCAGAGACCTGCTCATTGCGTATAAAAAGAAGAACGACCTGTTCAACCCGTTTATGTTTTTTCTGATTGTTGCCACGCTGTTTCCTATCGGCATATCACCGGAACCAGAGAAGCTGAGTGAGATTTCTGCCGGCGTGCTGTGGATATCGGCGCTTTTGGCTGCGCTATTGGCTATGGACAACCTGTTCCGCGCAGACTACGAGGATGGTTCGCTGGAACAGTTAATGCTGAGCCCACATCCTCTGTATTTCCTGGTGTTAGCCAAGAACATCGCCCACTGGTTGGTGAGTGGCCTGCCGGTGGTGCTGGTTTCGCCGTTGATTGCCTATATGTTGAGCCTGCCAGAAGGCGCCTATGTCACCCTGTTTCTGACACTTCTGCTCGGGACGCCGGTGCTGAGTTTGCTCGGTTCAATCGGGGTTGCTCTGACCGTGGGGCTGGGCAGTCGCGGCCTGGTTTTGGCGGTAATCACCTTGCCCATGAGTGTGCCGGTACTCATAGCCGGCACCTTGGCAGTAACCCAGACTCTGAACGGGGCGGAATTGTCCGGCTTCCTGGCAATCATGGGAGCCATGTTGGTCGCTGCTTTAACCCTGGCGCCGCTGGCCTCTGCGGCGGCGCTACGGATAAGTGTAAACTGACAATGTGTAGTCCATTTGTCGGTTATCCGCGTAATTGCAATAGGTTACAATACGTAACACGGTCGTCTGTAGGCGGCATGGTATATTGCTTTTTCAAAATGAACGGTGACACAAGTGGATTGGACCTGGTTCCATAAATGGGGCTCACCCAAGTGGTTTTACGAGCTCTCTGGCAAGTGGTTGCCTTGGTTGGTAGGGGCGATGGTCCTCTGTCTGACCGTAGGAATCGTATGGGCGCTCTTGTTCGTTCCCCAGGATTATCAGCAGGGGCTGACCAACCGGATATTCTATGTCCACGTGCCGGTGGCGAGTATTTCCCTGGCATTCTTCCCGCTGATGGCGATCGCAGGCACGGTGTTTCTGGTCTGGCGCATGAAGCTGGCTGATGTGGTGGTCAAAGTGGCGGCACCTTTAGGTGCCTGGTTTACCGCACTGGCCCTCGCTTCCGGTTCGATCTGGGGTGTCGACACCTGGGGCACATGGTGGATTTGGGATGGGCGCCTGACATCACTGCTGCTGCAGTTTTTTCTGCTGCTAGGGGTGGTTTCCCTGCGTACCGCGCTGGAAGACTCAGAGGGCGCGGCGCGGGCCTGCGCGCTGCTGAGCATCGTGGGCTGCATCAATGTCGTGGTGATCAAATACTCAGTGGACTGGTGGAATACTCTGCATCAGCCCTCGACAGATTTTTCCATTGCCGCTGACCAGGCCAATGGGCCCGAGATCTGGGTGCCACTGGTCTTTATGATCCTGGCCGTCTATCTGTTTTTTGCCATCAGCCTGATTCTTTCGACGCGCAACGAGATTTTGCAGCGGGAAAAACGTTCGCAATGGGTGATGGAACTGGTTAAACGCAGCTAAGGCTGCTTGAGGTTTCGGATTTATGCAGTTCTCAAGCTTTCAGGAATTCATCCAGATGGGGGGCTATGCGTTCAACGTCTGGTCCGTGTACGGCATGTTTGCCGTTTTTCTCGCGGTGAACTTGCTGGGGCCATTACGCAGAAACAAACAAATCATTCGCGAGCTCAAACGCCGTTATGAGCTCAATGCGCCAGCCCAGAGTGGCGCCAGCAGCGCTAACAGTAGCGCGGAATCAGTTGGAGACAGTCAATGAAGCCTCATCGACGCAAGCGACTTGGAATTATTCTGTTTATAGCGACAGGGCTAAGTGTTGCAATCGGGCTGACGCTGTATGCCTTGAGTCAAAATATCGACCTCTTCTACACACCAACCCAGGTGGCGCAGGGTGAAGTGGCGGCAGGGCAGCGCATTCGAATCGGTGGCATGGTGCGGGAAGGGTCAGTGGTATCTGCAGACGACAGCCTGGCCGTCGAGTTTGTGGCAACCGATTATGTGCACGATGTGCCCATATTCCACGAGGGTATTCTCCCGGACCTGTTCAGGGAAGGGCAGGGCATCGTAGTCGAAGGCAGCCTGGACACGGCTGGAGTGTTTCAAGCGTCTCGAGTGCTGGCCAAGCACGATGAAAACTACATGTCCCCAGAAGTGAAGGCAGCCCTGGATGCGGCTGGCGCTTCACCAGAAGGCCATCAAATGCAACCTGGCACTTAGGAGACTGAATTAGATGATACCTGAGCTGGGCTCATTCTCGCTTATTCTTGCGCTGTGCTTGAGTGTGCTACTCGGCACTTTACCAATTATTGGAGCGCACACCAATAATCAGATATGGATGAATTTGGCGCGTCCACTCGCCGCTGGGATTTTCGTGTTTCTCGGTATCAGTATCTCAATTCTCGCCTATGCCTTCGTGACGGATGACTTTTCCGTCTCGTTTGTAGCGCTACACTCTAATACGCTGTTACCCATGCGCTACAAGCTCACTGCGGTATGGGGTGGGCACGAAGGCTCATTCCTACTATGGACCTTTATGCTGGCGGGCTGGATGCTCGCGGTTGGAATTTACAGCAAGAGTATGCCGCTGGAATTTGTTTCCAGAGTGCTGGGTGTGCTAGGGATTCTGATATTCAGCTATATCTTGTTCATGCTGGCCACCTCAAATCCTTTTGACCGCATCGTGCCGCTGCCGCCTGCTGATGGCGCCGATTTGAATTCAGCCTTGCAGGATTTTGGCTTCATTATCCATCCACCCACGCTGTATATGGGCTACGTCGGCTTCTCGGTGGTGTTTGCCTTTGCTATCGCAGCACTGCTGAGTGGCCGTATGGATGCGGCCTGGGCGCGCTGGTCCCGCCCCTGGGCGAATGTGTCCTGGGCAATCCTTACCATTGGTATCGCGTTGGGCAGCTGGTGGGCCTACTACGAATTAGGCTGGGGCGGCTGGTGGGCCTGGGATCCGGTTGAAAACCCACCGTTGATCACCTGGCTGTTTGGTACAGCGCTCATCCACTCACTGGCAGTCACGGAGAAACGTGGCGTGTTTAAGAGCTGGACTGTATTACTTGCGATCCTTGCATTCTCGGGGAGCTTGCTAGGCACCTTCATCACCCGATCTGGACTGCTGACCTCGGTACATGCGTTTGCCAGTGACCCGTCACGGGGGTTCTTCATACTCGGCATTCTTGGCATTGCGATTGGTGGTTCACTGTTGCTTTACGCTCTTCGCGCTCCTCTGATGAAGGCGGATTTTGGTTTCGACCTGACCTCTAGAGAGCTATTCCTGTTAGCAAATAATGTAATTCTGGTGGTATCCGCTGCCTCGGTATTCCTCGGCACTCTTTTTCCCATGGTGTATCAGGCGATTACGGATGATCTCATCAGCATCGGTCCGCCGTATTTCAACACCATTTTTGTGCCCTTGATGATGCTGCTCTTTGTGTTCATTGGGATTGGACCCATGAGCAAATGGAAACGCACCTCAATTAGTTATCTGGTCGCACAGCTCAGCAAAGTATTGGCTGCCAGCATTGGTCTGGGCATATTGCTGCCATTGATCGTGCTGATGAAATTTTCCCTGGCAGCTACGGTCACCATGATTCTGGCCAGTTGGATTGTGCTCACTATTGGGAAAGACATTAGCAGCAAGATTGCCAACAAACGATCCCTGGCCGCTGGCTTCAAGTCATTGAGCCTGAGCTACTATGGCATGCAGCTTGCCCATTTTGGCATTGCCTTGATGCTGGTCGGCGCTTCGCTCACGAGCTATTTTTCCGTGGAGAGAGGCGTCTTGCTGAGCCCGGGCGAATCCGTGGATTTGGGTGCTTATAATTTCACCCTGGAAGGTAGCAGCAGGATAGAGGGACCAAACTATGTGGGTGAAGAAGCTGAAATAACGGTCATGCGAGACGGTGATATGGTGACAGATCTCCACCCGGAGCGGCGCATTTATGTGGCAACTGGGACGCCCTCAACGGAGATGGCGATTGATGCGGGTTTTCTGCGCGATTTGTTTGTCACCCTGGGTGAGCAAAAGCCAGATGGCGCCTGGTCTATGACCATCTACGTCAAACCTTTTATACGCTGGATTTGGCTGGGAGCAATCTTCATGGCATTCGGCGGCACCCTGGCAGCAGGTGACAAACGCTACCGGCGCCTCAGGGCTAGGCAACTGGAAAAAGCGAAACGCGGTGCTATTCTGTCGGCCAGTGGCGAATTACAAGCCGCCTCCTGATTACCTTGTGGTTCTAATTTGTAAGCAAGGGTCGTGGCAAGATAGGTCGAGTTTGAAATGAACAGCATGAGTTTTAGAAAAACAGGAAGAATTGGAAATGGGTAGGGTCAAATATTTTTTCCCTGTGATTGGATTCTTCGCCCTGGCTCTTTTGCTGTGGCGAGGCCTGTATCTTGATCCCAAAGAATTGCCCTCTATGCTCATTGACAAGCCGATGCCGGCGTTCGAATTGAGCACTGTCGATGGTGAGCCAGTAACGAATACGGATTTACCCGACCAGGTTTTTCTTCTAAATGTCTGGGGAAGCTACTGTTTGCCGTGCCTGGTTGAACATCCAACTTTCATGCGATTGTCAGAAGAGGGTGAGATTCCCGTGGTAGGTGTAAACTACAAGGATGAGACCAATCTCGCGCAAGGGTGGCTGGAGACCAACGGCAATCCTTTCGCGTTCAGTATTGAAGACGGCAATGGTCGCTTCGGCATTGACCTTGGCGTGTATGGCGCGCCTGAGACTTACCTGGTCGATGCCAACGGCGTCATTCGCTATCGTCACGTTAGTGTGCTGGATGAAACGGTATGGGCTGAAGAATTTTTGCCGGCAATTGCCGAGCTGCGCGCGGAATCCGTTCAATGAATATACAGGCGATCCGCTCAAAGGCGCCAGGACTCATGCAGTTATTCGGCGTGATTTGCATGTTGTTTGGCCTGCTGGGAGCAGGCGCATTGTCCGCTCAGGTAGATACCTTTGAGTTTGAAACGACTGAGCAACAGCAGCGATTTCGAAAGCTTTCGGACGAGCTGCGTTGCCCCATGTGTCAGAATACCAATCTGACCGGATCAAGCGGGGGAGTTGCCGAAGACCTGCGGCGTGAAATCCATCGCATGATTATGGATGGGATGACTGATCAGGAAATAGAGCAGTTTATGTTCGAGCGTTACGGCGATTTCATCTTTTATCGGCCTCGGCTCAGGCAGGAAACGCTGCTACTCTGGTTTGGCCCACTTGCTTTCCTTGCCATTGGTGGTTTTGTTGCGTTCTCCATCTCGCGCAGAGCGCGAAAGATCGATGAGGACGAAACGGTTCTGAATTCGGCGCAACAGGAAAAGCTGCAAGACCTACTCAACAGCAAGGGCTAGTAAGCTCTCCTCGGGAATCTGATTTTGTTCTGGATTTATACTGCCCTCCTGTTTTTGCTTGCGGCGCTATTCGTACTTCTTCCCCTTTGGCTGCGCGCTCGCGCTGATGAGGAAGATCCCGAACTCAGAAAACAAGCCAATGTCGCCTTGTTTCAAGAGCGCAGTGACGAACTGGAAGCTGATCTCTCTGCGGGTAATATCGATCAGCAGCAGTTTGACACTTTGTTAGCAGAGCTTCAGCGTGGTCTGTTGGCGGATGTTGATCTCAGTGAAAACCCGAAAGCACAGAGCGCTGCCGGCAAGAAAAAATCCGCCAGGAAGCAAGGCGCCACGCGCGACTCTTTTTTCTCCCTGACCTATATGGCGCCGGCGGCTTTTGTCGTTTTGCTGCCTATCCTGGCCTACGGTCTCTATAACCGATGGGGATACATCGATGATGTGCAGGTTATGGATTTGTTTCAACGTACGGTTGATAACCAGGGTGACGCTGAAGAAGCGCGCGAATTAATTGTCACGATCGGAGAATTTGCCCAGGCGAATCCCGAGATGCCATGGGCCTTTTATTTTCTGGCGGAAAACTTCGCTGCCATTGGGCTGTTTGAGCAAGCCCAGATCGCTTATCAGCGAGCAGCTGAATTACTGGAAGAGACACCCGAGAAGGCGCTGGTATTGGGGCGAGTCGCCATGTCGATGTATATCAACTCCGAATTCGAGTTCAGTGATGAAGTGCTGTCTGTGATTGAGCAGGCCAGGGCGATTAATCCTAACGAGATGTCCGTCCTGCAGCTGTTGGCCGCGGATGCAGAGCAGCGAGAGGATTTTAACGATGCCATTGACTATTGGCGCTTGATGATTCAGGTAAATCCCAATAGTGAGTTCGCCCAGGAGTTGCGGTTCAGAATTTCTGCTGCACAGCAGCTACTTGCCCAGGACGAAGACGCAACGCAGGGACCAAGCGTCGATGTGAGTGTAAACCTCGCCGATAATCTGGCGCTGGATCCGAATCTGCGCGTATTTATAGCGGCGCGAAACGCTGAGCAGGAGGGGATGCCGCCGCTGGCTGCGATTGATACCACGGTAGGGGCATTGCCAGCGACTATTCGCCTGGATAATTCCTCCGCTGTAGGTCCATTTAATCTGGCTTCCGCAGAGACGATCTATGTGTCGGTGCTGGTTTCAAACCGAGGCGTGGCTATGCCAAGTCCAGGTGACTATCGCGAAGTTTCAGAGAATTTCTCACCCAACGGTCAGCATACCGAAATCGCGCTAACGGTTTCTGAACGCTTACCCTGATACTCGCCGGCTCGCCAAATCCATATGTACTGGACCGAGTTTCTTACTATCGCGCTGGCGCACCTCTTCGCGGTGGCTTCGCCTGGGCCTGATTTTGCCATTGTTGTGCGGCAAAGTGTGGCAAGTGGTACCCGAATCGGAATTTGGACCAGTGCCGGTGTGGGTTGCGGTATCCTGGTACATGTCGGCTACTGCATTCTGGGGGTGGCAATCCTGCTCACGCAGTCCGATAGTCTGTTCTCAGCCATGAAGTATTTGGCGGCTGCCTACCTGGCCTATCTTGGTGTGCAATCGCTGCGGGCAAAGCCTCACTCGGAGACTGAGTTAAACCTGGAAGATGCGCCAGCGCTTGCCCCGCGACAGGCATTCCTGCGCGGATTTTTAACCAACGGCCTCAACCCCAAGGCAACGCTGTTTTTTCTGGCGCTGTTCACCGTGGTCATCAATAGTAATACCCCTACCTTTATTCAGGTCTTATACGGAGGCTACCTGGCTCTCGCAACATTCGCCTGGTTTGCCATGCTGTCATCGATATTGGGTAGGGTGGAGGTGCGACGGTTCATGTTGAGGTCGGGCGTTTGGTTTGAGCGCAGCATGGGGGTGCTATTGCTGCTCCTGGCAGTGCAGATCACGCTAAGCAACCAATAGCGTCGGTATTTACGGCCCCGGGCTTACCCAAATTAGCCGGACTGGGGTATAGTTGCCGTTATGAGCGATGCATCATTCCCAGACAAACTGGTCGACAAGTTCGGGCGCCACATTGACTACATTCGACTGTCGGTGACAGACCGTTGCGATTTTCGCTGCGTCTATTGTATGACCGAGGATATGACTTTCCTCCCCAGAAAGCAGATCCTGTCGTTGGAAGAGCTATATCAGGTGGCGCGTGCATTTACTGAGCTGGGCGTTAAAAAAATCAGACTCACTGGTGGCGAGCCAATGGTTCGCACCGACGTCATGTCTTTGATCGAGAAGCTCGGGGCCTTGCCTGGTTTAAAAGAACTGCTGCTGACCACCAATGGAGCGCAACTGGATAAGTATGCGGCACCATTAAAGGCTGCGGGCGTAAACAGAATTAATATCAGTATCGACAGTCTCGATGCCGAGCGCTTCAAGCGAATTTCTCGTGTGGGTAAACTCGAGAAAGTGCTAGCCGGCATAGATGCGGCAATTGCCCAGGGGTTCGAGCGTATTCGTTTGAATTCAGTGGTGATGCGCGGCTACAACGAAGATGAAGTACTTGCGCTGACGGATTACGCGATTGCACGCGGTATTGATATTGCCTTTATCGAAGAGATGCCGCTGGGCGAAGCCTCTGATCATGCCAGAGAGGAAACCACCTGCAGCAACGACTGGGTGCGCGAACAAATTGAACAGAAGTACCAACTCGTCAACAGTGCTTCGAGGACTGCGGGCCCATCGCGATACACGCAGCTTGTGGATCACCAGAGTCGGATCGGGTTTATCTCTCCGGTAACCCATAATTTCTGTGAAGACTGCAATCGGGTCAGAGTCACCGTTGAAGGCAGGCTGCTGCTTTGTCTCGGTAACGAACACTCGGTGGATTTGCGCGCTATTTTGCGCGATGAATCAAAAAGCCATGACGATTTAAAGCGTGCATTAATCGCCTCTATGGATATCAAGCCCGAGCGGCATTACTTCTATGACAAGGATCACGCACAGCCCGTTAGGCTAATGAACATGACAGGTGGCTAAACCTTGGATAGCAAGATTCCTCTCTCACTCGCCGTTGTAACCGTTTCCGATACCCGCACGGAAGATACAGACAAGTCTGGTCAGGTATTGATTGCATGTTTGCAAGAGGCGGGGCATCAGCTACATAGCAAGCGCATTGTGAAAGATGATGTCTACCAGATGCGTTCAGAGGTGTCTCAACTCATTGCAGACGATAGCGTTAATGGGATTCTCATGACCGGCGGTACGGGGTTTACCGATCGGGACAATACCCTGATAGCAATTCAGCCTTTGCTGGACAAGCATATCGAGGGCTTTGGAGAGCTGTTTCGCCAGCTATCCTATGAAGAGATTGGTACCTCAACGATCCAGTCGCGGGTGTTTGCCGGTCTGGTAAACCGAACTATCGTTTTCTGTCTGCCGGGTTCTCCCGGCGCCTGTCGCACCGGCTGGAATGGAATTGTTGCTCAGCAGCTCGATAGTACTCACAAGCCCTGCAATTTTGTCGATAAGCTCATCGTTGGCAGGTAGTAGACCAGCTTTGCTGGCTCAGCTAAATGACGCCACGCTTACCCTGACCATCGCCAATACCGCCAAGCTAGACTGCGACTGCCTCTGGGCTCAAGCCTTTATATGAGGAAGCCTATCAGAATCCACTAAAATCCCCAGGGTCGACTTTCTCGAGCATAGCCTCGCTGGACTCAGAGCCCTGTTTGTCAGGTTCGCCATGCGTGTCGTGGCTTAAATGTATTAGATTCTGCGTGCGTCTGAGCGCTAATGGGCCTCAAGTGGTCGTGCTGCTATCTCCTGTCTTGCTACCCCCACCTGCTATGGAGGATTGTCATGGCAGCCTTGTCTGGACAGGTTTTGATGGGAAGGTATTTCTGGACTGGTTTTTCTGGAAAGGTCTTTTGGAACTGGCCTTTTTGGAATAGGTGCTGCCAATCCAATTGATCCGACCTGCTGACACTGCACATTAAAAACGGGCCTTGTATTACGTAGTGGAAAGAAAATGGTGGGGGTTGGGTCGAGCGATTCATGCACTGTCGCTGCCAGGTCATAGCGGGATATAAGAATAGAGAAGAAAAGAGAAGGAAGAAAAGAGAAGGTTAGTCGTTTGATATACCGGGGATTTACTGGAGTCCTAAGCGAAAACACCGGCTTGGACCCGTGGGCCCAAGTCGGTGTCAGTTACCGCTTGTATTACTAGTAAGGCTTTGCATGCAGCCTCCTTATAGTTTTGTTTTAAACGGCTGCGTACAGAATGGCTGCAGGAACGGCAAGGGCAACAACTACCATCGCTACGCTTACTACAGTGGCTTCTATAATAGGCCGTGCTTCTTTAAGTGCTTTACTCATTAGTTTTCTCCTTTAAACAATGATGAGTCAGATTAGTTTCGGCTGCGTTCACCAAAACACGGCGCGAATCGTAACACATTAAGTGAAAAAATGTAACATTTATGAGTAAAAATACGCATTTGTAATGAAAAGTAACAAATTCCTGCTTTGAATTACTGGAAAAAATATAAAGTCAATTAAAACAATTAGATATAGGGATTTTCTGTCATACCATTGTCTTAATTCGGGCTAATTCCGGCGTAATTAAGGCCTTGAATTACCTTAATAAATATTACTATTTCTAAAAATCGCCACTAATTGTGATGGCGATCACATATGTAACTATATGTAACACAAGCTGTGCGGTCATGTCTGGCCAATACTTTTCCCATGGGCACCAATCAATCCTTGCTAGTCGGGTTCTCTGGTCTATTGCGCGCTGACTGTCGGGTCTGTCGCAGCTTGCGCAGAGCAACGGCGCTGTGTCTGCTTTGGTTAGTCTGGCACTCCTGATTCAGCCAGATCCGTCAAATCGCTCTCCTGTATCGGCTTTCCCTAGTGCTGTTCTGGGGCACAGCGTAAAATGCCCCTCAGATTTTGTGCTAGTGAGACCCGCGCCGACTGGCAGGTTTCAGCGGAGAGCGTGTTATGCGAATCATCACTTTTAACTGCAATGGAATCCGAGCCGCGGCCCGCAAGGGCTTCTTCGAGTGGCTGCCGACGGCAGAGGCTGACGTCATTTGCCTGCAGGAGACCAAGGCTCAGGAGCACCAGCTCACCGATGCCTTGTTTCGTCCAGAGGGTTACCACTGTTATTACTTTGATGCAGAAAAAAAGGGCTATGCTGGGACGGCGCTGTACAGCAGGGCAAAGCCCTCTAAAATTCTAAGAGGCACGGGTTTTCCCATAGCCGACACTGAAGGGCGCTATATCCAGGCGGATTATCCGGGCCTGAGCGTGGTTTCCCTCTATCTGCCCTCCGGATCTTCAGGCCCAGAGCGGCAGGAGCGCAAGATCGCTTTCATGGAACACTTCATGGCGCATATGCGCGGACTGCGTCGGAAACGCCGCGAGATCGTCGTGTGCGCTGACTGGAACATCTGCCATAAAGAAATTGATTTGAAGAATTGGCGCGCGAATCGAAAAAACTCGGGTTTTTTGCCGGAGGAGAGGCAGTGGCTGGATACGCTCTATGATGAGGTGGGTTGGTCCGACGCTTTTCGCCTGGTTAATCAGGAACCTGATCAGTACTCCTGGTGGTCGAATCGTGGTCAAGCGCGCGCCAAGAACGTGGGGTGGCGACTTGATTACCATGTCGTTACCCCGGGCTTGCGTGCCAAGGTTGTGAGTGCTGAGATTTACACTGCCGAAAATTTTTCAGATCATGCGCCGGTCATTATTGACTATGCGGTCTGAAGATCGGGCATGGTCGAATCGCGATTAGTATTTAGTGTATTAATATTTAGTGTTTAGAGAAAAACTTGAAATGAAAAAACTTATTGTTGTCTCCTTGTTCAGCCTGCTTTCGACAGTTGCTTTGGCTCAGCCGCTTGTTGCGGTGATCGATACGGAGCGCGGCGTGATGAGGGCCGAATTAAACGAAAGGGCTGCGCCTACCACTGTGGCAAATTTCGTTAATCTGGCAATGCGCGGCTTCTATGATGGATTGACATTCCACCGCGTGGAAAGAAACTTCATGGCGCAGGGTGGCGATCCCCTGGCAACTGGCACTGGCGGGCCGGGGTATCGTTTCGCGGGTGAGCTTTTGCTCAAGCATAATCGACAGGGCGTGCTTTCAATGGCTAATTCAGGCCCAGGCACTGACGGCAGTCAGTTTTTCATCACTCATCTTGCCACCCCCCATCTTGATGGCTTGCATAGCGTATTTGGCAGAGTGGTGGAAGGCTTGCCGGTAATCAGACAAATCAAACGGAGAGATCGCATAAACAGCATTACAATTGAGGGAGATCCTGGCGAGCTGTTCAGGCGGCGCTCGGCCCAGTTGTTGGAATGGAATGCTGTGTTGGACGAGGCTTACCCAGATCTCAAGCCCGCGTTCGTGCCGGACTAATCAGCGCACCAGCCTGGTTAGAGTACCCGATTAAAGGGTTTCACCTGAACGTTTTCATACACGCCAGCCGCAACGTAGGGGTCGGCATCGGCCCAGGCCTGAGCCTGCTCAAGGTTGTCAAATTTGGCAATAATCAAGCTCCCCGAAAAGCCCGCGTCACCCGGCTCGTCACTGTCGATGGCTGGATGTGGGCCTGCCACCAGCAAGCGTTTCTGGTCGGCTAATTGGTGCAGCCGCTTCAAGTGTCCGCTGCGCGCCCCCTGACGCTTGCTGAGGCTGTCGGCAACATCGGCACTCATGATTGCGTAATACATGGTTCTTACCTCAATTTGACTGCTGGGGTCAGGATATGAAGATCTGAGAGTTAATCAGCCTGGTACATTGCGAAGGAATTAAGTGCCACCCGGCACCTTGCAAGATTACGGTTGCTCTTCTGCGATTTTGGGATCAGCTTCCTCTTCTTCAACCTCTATATACTTTGCCAGAAGGGGCATTTGTCCAAGCACAAAGCCAAAGGTCAGAATAAGATTGCCAAAAACCTTGAATTGAATCCAGAGCGCCTCGCTTAGCGTGAACGCTACCGCCAGATTGATAGCGCCGAGCACCACGAAATAGTAGACCCAGATCGTATTGAGTTTGGTCCAGAGTTCCTTCGGTGCCTCTACCGCGTGCCCCATCATGTGCTCAATGGCTGGTTTGTCGCCAATATATCTGGAGACTATAAAGACTGTTGCAAAAATCCAGTTGACGATCGGGGCTTTCCACTTAAGGAAGTTGGTGTCCCTGAAAATTATGGTGGGAATACAAAACAACACCACGGCAGCAACGGTAATCCACTGAAACTTATCCAGTCGCCTTTGCGCGGCAAACAGACAGCCATACACCAGGATGGATCCCGCGAGCAAAAACTCGGCTGCGCTGAAAATGCCCCCAACGCTATGCTCGAAATCACCGATGGTGACACTGCGTTCATCCATCGCCCACACAGTGAAAAAAATCAGTAGGGGGATGTAATCAATAAACTGTTTCATGTCGCTTCCGGTCTCGAATACTACGCCAGGATGGTCATCATAATAGATTTGCAAAAAGGTGTCTGCTTTTGCCAGCTGATGTAATAGAATCACCTGCTTTTTAGCTGGCCCCGCAGATCAAACCGCCAAATAGCTTAGTGCAGAAATCGCGTTATGGGCGAATATTTACAGGTACATCCACTCAATCCCGAGCCCCGCATCGTGCGGCAGGTGGCAAAGTGCCTGATGGGCGGGGAAGTAGTCGTCTATCCAACGGATTCCACCTATGCCCTGGGTTGCCATATAGGCGACAAAGCCGCCCTGGAGCGTATCCGCCGGATTCGTCGACTCGACAAGCACCATAATTTCACTCTGGTGTGCAGCGACTTGTCGGAATTGTCTACCTATTCCCGGGTGCACAACAGTGCATACCGAATTCTCAAGGCGTACACGCCGGGCCCTTATACCTTCATCTTGAAGGCTTCACCGGAAGTGCCGCGCCGCCTGATGCATCCAAAGCGCAAGACCATCGGCCTGCGAGTACCTGACCATGCGGTGGCCCAGTCTATTCTTGCTCAGGTCGGAGAGCCCATCATGAGCACCAGCCTGATTTTGCCGGATGAGCCGGAGCAACTCATAGACCCTTACGAGATGCGAATGAAGCTAGGAAAACTGGTGGATATGATTGTAGATGGAGGGGCTTGCAGTCTTGAGCCGACCACCATGGTAGACCTGGTTGAGGGAGTGCCGGAGGTGGTGCGAGTGGGCAAGGGCGATCCAGAGCCATTTCAGTAAGCATCACCATTGCTGCAAAGATACAGCATATAATGGCGCAAAATTTGTAAGACAACCCTGAATTGTTCGGTGTTGCAGCTCGCTAAACTGTCAGCCAACCGAGGCAGGCGCGTAACGAAGTAAGTGAAGATAGGAAGGAGAAGTGAACTTGTCGACGGTGAATTCGCAACAGCGGGTATTGTCAGGTATGCGCCCAACCGGGCGTCTGCATCTTGGGCATCACCATGGTGTGCTGCAAAACTGGATCAAACTCCAGCATGAATATGAGTGCTTCTTCTTCGTGGCCGACTGGCACGCGTTAACCACGCATTACGGCGATTCTACCCTGTTTGAAGAGAACGTGATCGAGATGGTTATAGACTGGTTGGCGGTGGGCGTGAACCCAGGTTCAGCGGCGCTGTTTGTGCAGTCTAAAATTCCTGAGCATGCGGAGCTGCATTTGCTGTTGTCCATGATTACACCGCTAGGCTGGCTGGAGCGAGTGCCAAGCTATAAAGATCAGCAGCAGAAATTGCAGGAGAAAGACCTCGATACCTACGGGTTTCTTGGCTACCCGTTGCTACAGGCCGCAGACATCCTGATTTATCGTGCCGGCTATGTGCCGGTTGGCGCCGACCAGGTTGCCCATGTTGAGCTAACCCGTGAGGTCGCCAGGCGCTTCAACCATGTCTATGGGCGCGAGCCTGGCTTTGAAGAAAACGCTGAGGCGGCGATTAAGAAAATGGGGAAAAAAGCTGCCCGGCTCTACTCGCAGCTGCGGACCGCATACCAGGAGCAGGGTGACCACGAGGCGCTGGCGAAGGCGCAAGCCCTGCTTAAAGAGCAGCAGAATATTACCCTCGGTGATCGTGAACGCCTGTTCGGCTATCTGGAAGGGAGCGGCAAGATGATTTTGGCCGAGCCCAAGTCGCTGCTCACAAAGGCTTCCAAAATGCCTGGTCTGGATGGTCAAAAGATGTCGAAATCTTACGATAATACTATTAGTCTCCGCGAACCTTTGGAGCAGGTCAGCAAGAAGATCAGTACCATGCCCACAGACCCGGCTCGCGTCAGGCTTACCGACCCCGGAGATCCGGACAAATGCCCGGTCTGGCAGTTACATGAAACCTATTCTGATGCCGAGACCAAAGACTGGGTGAAACAGGGCTGTAAGAGTGCGGGAATCGGCTGTCTGGAGTGCAAGAAACCGGTGATTGACGCGATTACGGCTGAATTGGAACCCATTCAGAAGGAAGCCGAACAGTTTGAAAAGGATCGCGACCTGGTTCGCTCTATCCTGGTGGATGGTGGTGAAAAAGCCCGCGAATCGGCCAAGGAAACGCTGGCGGAGGTTCGCGCGGCAATGGGGCTAAGTCACTGGTAAAGTTCCTGCAGGTTGCGGGCATTTTTCTGAAAATTGAAGTAACATATGGCTTTCTAAGGCCCTGGTAGAAAACAGATTGACCATTACCGAGACTGAAGCGGAATCGGAGCACCTTGGAGCGCAAGGGGATCAATCTCCCCCCGACGAAAACCAGCCTAACTCCCCCGAACAAACTGACGGCCAAAACCCTGAGCAGGTGGAATTGCCGTTGGCTATTGTGGGCGGCGAAGCCTATACGGATGTCCCTAAAGACCTGTATATCCCGCCCGATGCGCTGGAAATTTTTCTGGAAGCATTCGAAGGTCCCCTCGACCTGTTGCTGTACCTGATCAAGCGTCAGAATATTGACATTCTCAACATAAATGTCGCTGATATCACTGACCAGTATATGTCTTATGTGGACATCATGCAGGCGAGCCAGTTTGAACTGGCGGCCGAGTATCTGGTGATGGCGGCCATGTTGGCTGAAATCAAATCTCGTATGATTCTGCCGAGGCAAGTCGAAGAAGAAGCGGAGGAGGACGATCCTCGCATGCAGCTGATTCGACGCCTGCAGGAGTATGAACGCTACAAGAAGGCGGCCGAGGACCTGGATGAACTACCGAGGATGGATCGAGACATTCAGATGGCCTCTGCTTCACCGCCAGAGATTGACCGCGTGACACCAGACCCTGAAGTCAAACTGGAAGATATCCTGATGTGCCTGTCAAAGGTCTTGAACCGTGCCGAGATGTTCGAGCACCACCACATTCAATTTGAAACGCTGTCTACCCGGGAGAAGATGTCTGAAATTCTGGAGCGTGTTTCCGAGCATAAATTCATGCCCTTGGTTTCGTTGCTGATCAAAAGCGAGGGCAGACTCGGAGTGGTGGTGACATTCCTCGCGGTCATGGAGCTTTTAAAAGACTCTTTGGTTGAAATTGTACAGTCCGATCCGTTTGGACCCATTCATATCAAATCCCGAACCTAATCCTGGATCGCTTCGAAGTAGTCATGAGTGATGTTGATAATAAAGTAAAGATGATCGTCGAGGGTCTGCTGATGGCAGCGGGTCGCCCTTTGACGCTGGACAACATAATCGCGGTTTTCGCGAAGAATGAGCAGCCAGATCGCGCGGAGTTAAAGACCGTGATGGAGGCCATTTCGGCCGACTGCGACGACCGTGGTTTTGAGCTCAAGCAAGTCGCATCGGGCTATCGGTTTCAGGTAAAGCAGGACCTGAGTGAGTGGGTCGCCAAACTGTGGGAAGAGCGTCCCCCGCGCTACACGCGAGCACTATTGGAGACACTGGCTCTTATCGCGTATCGACAGCCAATCACCCGAGGCGACATCGAGGAAATCCGCGGGGTTGGTGTCAGCGCGAATATAATTCGCACGCTGTTAGATCGGGAGTGGATCCGCGTGGTCGGCCATAGAGACGTACCCGGACGGCCCGCGATGTTCGCCACCACCAAGCAGTTCCTGGACTATTTCAATCTGAAGAGTCTACAGGAACTGCCGCCGCTATCTGAAATCAAGGAATTGGCGCAAACGGATCAGGAGATTGATCTGGCGGACGAGCTTGCGCAGCAGCGGGTCATCGATTTACCCGAAGATGTCATCGATGAGGCCAGCTTTGAGCAGAATGAGGCAGAGCGCGCGCAGTTGTTAGAAGAAGAAGAGGCTCTCGAGCTTGCCAAGAAGCCCCTGGATGAAATCCTCAAGATGGGCATGCCCGAAGAGCTTCTGGAAGAAGAGGCGGGTAATGACGAGACTACCGAAGACCAGGAAGGTAGCCCGATTATGGTTGATAGCGATTTGGCACCTGCAGATGTCGTGGACAATGAAGCAGCGTCTGATGAGCAGTCTGATGAAGAAAACCAGGGCGCGCAGATATTGGAATTCGTGAATCAGGATGCTGATCGGGAAGCTGATTGTTAGCGCCAAAATAAAAATACCATCGTAATACACCGGGCGCCAGGTCGCCCCTTCTAATCAAAATCTAGCAATTCAAGTCCAACACATGAGTGAAAAACTACAAAAAGTTCTGGCACGCGCCGGCTTTGGTTCACGTCGCGAAATTGAAAAATGGATCGCGGCAGGTCGCATCAGGGTCAATGGTGAGGA
>Ga0181558_10000755_pt1 | contig 30760 bp, 39 predicted proteins | sample 011ome_22_FD_133754 | JGI IMG/M metagenome (GOLD analysis project Ga0181558, IMG submission 133754) | Coastal salt marsh microbial communities from the Groves Creek Marsh, Skidaway Island, Georgia - 011507BT metaG (megahit assembly) | ecosystem: Environmental > Aquatic > Marine > Intertidal...
AAGACCATGTGGGAAAACCAAAAGGAAATACCCATTCTTCCTATGTTAGCAAACAAGTGGGAAGACAGACACAAGTACATCAGTGAACCATTTTACGTTCAGCCAAAGATTGACGGTGTTCGCCTCCTTGTATCTAACAAGGGTGGCATCTCCCGAACTGGTAAAATTGTACCCGGTACTGAACACCTTGGTAAAGGTCTTAAGGAGGGTGAATACTTGGATGGTGAATGTTACGATCCAAACAAAACATTCGAGGAAATCACGAGCCTGTTTAAGACGAATCCCAAAGCCCTGGAATTTCATGTGTTTGACTACTTTGACACAAACCAACCAGACCTCACCTTCGACCAGAGACTTGAACGTGTTACTGTGGAGACGAGATGGGTCAAGACAAAGAAAGATCTACCGATTGTACACAAACAATACATGGATGCTGGGTACGAAGGAACGATGATTCGTGAACCTTCGAGTATTTATGAAATTGGTAAGAGAAGCAATTACCTTTTAAAACTCAAGGATTTTAAGACAGATGAATACAAAGTCATCGGAATGCGAGAGTGCACTGGTAAAGACGTCGGTACTCCTACCTGGGTGTGTCTCACTGAAAACGGACAAGAATTTACCGTGAGACCGGAAGGTACACAGGAGAAGAGACGTGAGATGTTCAAGAACGGCGACAAGTACATGGGTAAGATGTTGACCGTCAAGTATCAAAATCTAACGGATCTGGGTGTTCCTAGATTTCCCGTTGGAATAGCATTTAGAGATTACGAATGATATAATAATAAATGCAGAGAATTGCTGTTGATATCGATGAAGTCCTCGTTCCTTTCGTCAAGCCCATGGCGAGGTGGCGAGGACACCAAATGCCCCCGTCTAACACGAAGTACAAATATTTGTACCGAGAAATGTTCGGTATATCGGAAGATGAGTCGAGGCGCATGGTCAGAGAATTTTATGACTCACCGGAATTTATAAGATTGCAACCAATATACAATTCTCAAATCGGCGTAGTTAAATTGAGAGGAAAAGCCGAAAAATTGTACGCGGTCACGGGTAGACAAGGGTGTGCACGAATTAAGACCGAAGAATGGTTACTCAATCACTTTCCAGGTATGTTTGATGATTTGGTGATCACGAATAGCTTTACGGACCACGAAGTTAAAAAGGTTGATATCTGTCAAAGCTTGGCGATCGACCTCATCATCGATGACAACATCGAGATATGCAGAGAATGCAGAGAAGCTGGAATTCGAGCCCAAAACTTTATGGGATACGAAGAGGTGTATCCATGGTGTGATTACACAGACATGTCAATGTTTGGCTGGAACTGATATAAAAGAGAAACACAAAACATACACAAGTAAACATGTCTTACGGTATTATCGGTATCAGTCATCCAAGTCTTCGGGTCATCCGAAAGGCGCAACAGTTTAAGGAACTTCACGTCTACGATAAAAATTCTACTCCTCTTAAATGTTTTAGAAAAGTAAAGTCGCACCCATCCGTGGCCGACCTGACGTTACACATGTCGGGTCCAAGAACGATCGCAACCTTCGGCGTGGATGAAGAAGAATCAGAAAGGACTATCTGTCAACTACTCGAATGGTGTGACAAAGAAGACACCATCGTTAACATGAGTAATGAAAAGTACACAAACGCCGAAAAGTACGCTGAATTGTGTGAAATTAAAGGCATCCATTACCTGGATGCGGCGATGTCTAATAAAATGGTAATCGTCGACGGAAAACCCGAAATCTTCCAAGCACAAGAACTCTTTTTTAGGATGTTTGCCGACGAAATCGTGTATGCGGGCGATGAACACGGATACACACAGTTTTTACACATGATTCATGAAAACATGGAATGTGCATTGTTTCAAGCGTACGCGGACATGTATGCATACTGTAACCAAGACCAGTCAATCACATGTACTCTCAACGAAGCTCGTAAAATGGATATCGATGGACCCGTACTCAAGACGAGTATCAGTCGCTTGTATAACTCGTACAAGTACGAAGACATGGCGCACATCAACGACAAGTCTATTTGGTGTGCTATGCACGCTCTGGATTCACACATTCCAACGCCTGTGCTCCAAACGAGCTTGAATGCTCGAATGACGAGTAGATACATGAAACTTGTAGATACGAAGCAGTGTTTCAACAAGTTCTTTGATCGTCTCGTCGCTTTACAGACTCTGCGTTTTGTGTACGCTATGGTGTACCACGAAGGCATCCAACTTTCACCTAAAATCAAAGGGTGCATTAAAGGGAGCACACTCGAGTGCTCCATGTTTATGGATTCAAACCCATTTGATATCATGAATGATTCCATCGCATATGCACGAACATTTGTGATGCACTGCGCACACGCGGGTATCCCTTGTCCAGTAGTTCAAGCGGCCGTGTGTCAATACGAATTTTTACACCAGACGAAGACGTCTATGAACTTTATCGCATCTCTCCGTAGATAATTATGTAACCATACTTTAGGTATGGTAGCACTACCACTTGTAATAATTTTAACATTCGTGTTAATCGTACTCAAAAATATACTGTATTCACCACGCGTAGATTACAAATGCTTTTTGCTCACCATGAAATCGTCCGATGAACGTTCCAAGAAATTCTTGGATTCATACGACAAGACCGTGCCTTTAGAAGTCGTATATGGCCCAGAAACCAAAACACCAAATTCCATAAAGTGGTACTCAGACTACATAGAACCCAGATACTATAGATTCGCACTCAAAACACACTACGACAAGTCTAGTGTGAGACCTGATATCACATACTTTAATATGGGTGCGATAGGGTGTTTCTTTGGGCACATGGACATATACGATAGATGTTTCTCGCAAGGTTTAAAATACGCGGTCGTATTTGAAGATAACGTTGTCATAAAACACAAGAGTCTGTTTGACGAAATACAAGCCGTGATAGACGAACTCGGGGATGACTTTGAATTGTGCTTCTTCCATTGTCTCTCCAGGCTCCCCGCATCTAACACGTCTGAAACGGGTTTACAACGCGTGAATTGGATATCGAGTACTAAGTGTTATCTCATACACGTAGATAACATGCGCAAGTACCACAAACATTTCTATCCTATGGATAATCACGTAGACATGAAACATGAGGATTTGATAGCTAAAGGTGCTCGCGTGTATTACAAAGATCTAAGACACTGTATGGTTATAGACAGATCTCATTCCAGTACCATAGGACACAGTGACTGGAATAAGAAGGATTTCTTCTCTAAAAGGTATCCGGACGCGACGACAGATTTACTCGAACATGGATACTAAGGCCAGGGTATATCTTGAGGTCTAAAACGACACCCAACTTTTAAAAAGTCAACAAACTTTCTAAAATCTGGTTCTGGGTCATCAAGTTTATCGATGGAATCGAGTATGGTCCCGACGTACTTGTTATATTTTTTGTGCCCGCCGTTGTGTGTGAGACGATTTTCGCGTAAATTGGGTGTCAAAAAACGGGGCATCATGATTATATTTTCGCTCGAGTGTACGTCGTACCTCAAATACTTAATGAGTGGGTGATTTCTAAACTGGTACGGAATCACGTGATGGTCTTCAACATTCTTAACGTTCCATCTATTCTTGAAATTTCTACGTATGAGTGACCCGTACCTCATATTATTCTCTTGGATAACTTCTTCACCGAGACGCATGAGTGAATCTTCGAGTTCATCAACTTCGTACCACGCGTTGTAACACTCGCTACACTCTTTCTTCTCCGAACAAATTTCTTCTGCTTCCCTGATCGCTTCCCTGAACCTAAAACGTAAACGGTCGTTATCGTGTTTTTGATAGTTCATGGATATAGGTGATTTATTGTAGATAGTTTCAAGTATAGTGGTACGGATCTTAATACGTCTATACTTGTAAATATCATGTGATGCGCGAATCATTTATGCTATTATATATGGGTATTTTTTGCGCTCCTCTTTTGTGCGCAAAAGCTGAACCAAACCAAGGAAAGCTACGAGCACGAGTACTGCATCTTCAAAATCACGGGTCGCGGAGAAAGAGAGAACGAGCAAAGAAATCAATTTAAACCAGACACTCCCAGTGATCGACTTGGTTCTTTCTGGGACTTCACTGATTGGGCTGATTCCAAACATCGCGTGCATCATGATTATGATTCCATACAAAGTGGTCTGGTTCAAAATATTATCGACACGTGGATAAAAATTCACGTTAGAAACTTTGACAGCTCCGTATATGGAAGCAGCTACCATTGGTACGAGGATATTAGTATCTTGAAGAAACTTCATTTATATTACACGAGATTTATTTACGAACACCAGCCTTCTTTTCAAATTGTGCGATGAGGTTTTTCATGCTCGTCGCACTGTAGCCAGATCTGAGGGCCTTGTTCACAGCCTTGTTCGCGCGCTGTCCTATTTGGTTTGCGAGGTTTTTTATGCTAGTAGCGCTGTAGCCCTTACGCATGGGATCATTCTTTTTTGGTGGAGACATTTTATATGTACTGAGATTACTTTTTACAACCGGGATTCGTTTGTAAAAAGTAAATTGCTCTTAACGGGGCTCGAACCCGTGACTTTGGCGTGCCTTTGTGAGAATAAACTCACACAAATATACTTAGGTATAAGCACCACACTCTAACCAACTGAGTTATAAGAGCTCTTCTTCTACTGTATATTACACGTATCTACTCTTTAAACTAGTTGAAAGTGTAAACGATGTCCATGTATGAATCATCGTCTAAAAACGTCTTCAGGATATCTATGATTGCTTGGTTTTTTCTACACACCGCGCCGACCATCGCGGGATAGGCCATCACCTCCATGTATTCATGGAAGTAGTCACCTAACGCGGTTTCGCACGTGTTCACAAAAATCATGAACATCTCGAGCGCGAGTTTCTTGTCTTCTTGATCGGTAATCCAGTAAAGACTGAAGTTTTCGTAATCATCGTTTCCATTTCCAGCATCTTCGTACACGTGATTTACGTGTTCGAGGATTTGGTGTTCGAGCTTACGAAGCCCGTCGAGGTCGCCGTTTCTGATAGCACGTTGGAGTTCCATTTTGTTTGATTTGATTTATGTAAACACGTACAGTGACTTAGGTTATATTTACACACTCTCCCCTCTAGAAAGTTCAAATGATTTGTTACCTCGACTTCTTTTGAGCCACCGCGCGATCGCGTGTCTGACTTTGGTATCTGAACCGTTATCCGAAGACTCTTCTATCACGTTTAGACCGTTACACACGTCTGGTTTGTTATCTTTATCCGGGAAGGTCTTATTGAATTCACATATAGTAGAGTGTGGTATATCAGGTGCCTCATCTAAAAGGCGATCGTATTCTTGTCTCTGTTTATTGACAAACTCTAGAGCATCCATGCTTCGATGTTCAGCATCTAGGGACAATTCCATGTCTATATTTCTATAAAATTTGGAGTACTGTATACACATAGACGAGTGCGCTTCCATCATACTGGAGCTGTTACTGAACTTGGATACAGACGTGAGTATACCTGCGATGACGTTAAGGAACGCAAACGTGTATTGGAAAATGATAATATTCCTTCTCATATCGGACGAAATATTATCATCACTCGGGTTAAGGACGGCAAAACCACCGACACCGGTGATACTGGATATTATGATACAGGGGTAGGTAAGCATATCTGTCAACCACTTGTAGTGTAACCTTGCGTGGTTGTGTAGCCATCTGTATCCTGCGGCTTTCTCCGCCCATCTCCTGAGGAGCCTCTCTTCACGATCACACCAGTGGTGGACATGGTCGTTCATTAGTTATTTCTCAGAAAATATGTTTGCCTGTCGCCTCGCCAATCCATCGACCTCGTTATTTTTCGCGTTCGTGGAGTGTGCCTTCACCCACTCGATGTTAATCACTCGCATTTTTTTCATCAATTCTAGAAGACGGCTCCAAAGAACCTTATTTTTCACTTCACCACCCGCGGCTGTGCGCCAACCATTGGCGATCCATTTTTTACACCACTCCGTGAGTCCCAATTTAACGTAACGACTGTCTGTGTATATCACGACTTCGAGTTTACCGAGTTCGATACACTTTTCGAGTGCACGAATCACTGCCGTCATTTCCATGATATTGTTCGTACTCGTATGAAACCCACCCTCGACCACGAATTCGGGGTCATAACACTTGGCCGCCCATCCACCCGGTCCTGGATTGTGTAGACAGCTCCCGTCTGTGTAAACTTCAATCATTCTTACACACTTATGATTTTTTAACTTTAAGCAAAATGTTTTTCGAAAAAAAAAATATTTTTTTTACTTTCTTTTTTCGAAAAAAAGTTTTCAAAATAAAAATAATTTTTTACTAATTATGTTTGTTGATCATATTTCTGATATTTCTGTTAATGTTGTTATTACCGAACCCCTTGTCAAACACGACAAAGTAAAGAATCATCGCGAGAAATATCAACATGAACGTGATTCCAATCCAAAGACCAGTCTTACTTCTTTTGCCCGTTTCTTCGGCCATCTTGTATGTTTACTATACACGAATATAAAATTTAAAAGCGAGTGTGTCGTTTTTAAATTTTATGTTTTATTACAAAGTTTTCTAATAAACCAACTTAGTTGGAGAAGGCGAGGCCACCCATACCGGATTGGATACGGAGGACGTTGTAGTTGGTCGCGAACATGCGGAGAGTGGTCTTACCAGTCGCATCGGAGCGAGCCTTGATGGCGACTTGGGCGTTGTCGATGCGAGAGAAGTTGCACGTACCGGTTGGTTGGTGCTCTTCTGGCTTGAGCGCGAAGGAGTAAGCGTAGACACCTGGCGCTGGGGAGCCGGAGTGGTGAACGAATGGTTGGACGGTGTTGAAGTACTTGCCCGATTGTTCCTTGAAGCGGTCTTGGCCGTTGAGGACAAGCTTGAAGGTGTCGAGGGTACCGGTGGCATCTTCGGAGAGGTCATCGACCGCAGAGGTGAGAGCCATTGGCGCACCGAGGAAGGAGCCAGAGATGAAGCAGTTGGATTCAGTGGTACCACGCGCGAGGTTCGCGGTGACGGTTGGGGAACCGGCGGACGTTTGCCAGCTGTCGGTACCGTCATCGAGGCAGAAGACGAGTTCCTTGACTGGGTGGTTGTAAGACAAGCGCTTTTGGACTTCCGAACCGAGAGTGACGGTGTCGGTGCCAGTGTGTTGCACTTGCTCGATGAGGTATTCGTGACCCTTTTGCGCGAATCGGCGACGCTCTTCGGTGTCGAGGTAGATGTAGTTGGCCCAGACCTTGAAGGTGGAGCCATCAGTGACGGTCGCGAAGTCGGACGACAAATCGAAGTCGAGGCGGACTTCGTGGTATTGGAGGGCGATCAATGGAAGCGCCAAACCTGGGTTGCGGTTGAAGAAGAAGAGGAGTGGGAGGAAGATCTTCTTGCCAGTGGTGACGGCAGTGGTCATCTTACCGTAGTTGCTCTTCTTGGCTTCGTCCAAGTAGAGCTCAGAGTACAAACGCCACCACTTTTGGTAGTGCTTGTCGATGCGTTGGCCACCGATGGACAATTCGACATCCTTGACCATGCGCTCGGCCAACCAGGCATCATCGGAACCAGCAGTGGAACCGGCGACAGATTCGACGTACATGTCCGCGACAAGGTCACCGTTGCGGGCAATGGTGACGGAGACGCGACCGTTGGCACCTGGGGTACCGTTCACGGTTTGTTCGATGTTTTCCATAGCGAAGTTCGTGTGACGCTTGTACACGGCTTGGAAGAAAGTGACTTTTGGGTTGCCCGTAAGATAGACATCTTGGGCACCGTACGCGACGAGTTGCATGAGACCGCCGGCCATTGTGAGAGTTTTGTACTATATACCAAGAAAATAATTTCGCGAAAAAACACAGTTCGATTTTTCCTGGTGTATTGTAAATGTCTACTGAAGAAAAGTACCCAGAGGAGCCAATACCCGAAGAAATCGAGGAAACCGATGAGGAAGAATTTGAGGACGAAGAATCTGAGGACGACGAAGAAATCATGTACACCTCCGACATCGACCTCGAAGAAGAGCCAATGATGGAACTCGACATTGGTGGCATCTTGGGTTCTGTGCTGACCACCGAAGATGGTGACACTGTATGCACCGCCCTGATGAGTATTTCTAAACAAATCGAAATGCAAAACAGGATCATGATCAAGATTCTTTCTCAACTCCAAAAAAATGCTTAGAAAAATGAATCGTATGTACTATAAGGGGTCATGCTGGATACACACTTCATAAACCAGGATGCAAATCCGGAGGAGACGAATCAGGTCATGTGGTCGAACATGATTCAAGGTCTCAACCCGGAACAACTCATAAACTTTTTGACCCAATTGGAAGACATGTGGGATATACAACGACGGGATGATGAAGGCGTTTCCTTTCAACTGGGTTTTAAAAATTTTTTCGCATCACACGAACTCAATCCTGAATCAGGATTACCGTGTAATAACGTGGATATAGAGTGTATCTCAGCGAAACATCAAAGAATGAATCTTCAACTCGGGCAACTCTATCACCGAGCAGACACCTTGAAAATTCTGGATTTGGATGATGGGGATGACATGAAAATCTCCGTGAGAATCAATCGCCTGATAGATCAAGTGGATGACTCGTGGCAGATCGTATTTAGACACACTCGTATTTACGAGCGCATCAACAATCCGACGTACATTCCTATCAACCCGGAGACGGATCCATCCATCTTCAGATGTTCGACCATTTCGAATAGCGAAGAATTGAGCCCTTATCAACAAGCTATTTTGACTATTCTCAAAAAGTTGTACGAAGGTAACATCAAGAGATACAAAGGGCACTGCTGTAAGCAGATCAGAACCGAAGATGGATACGACACTCGCGCATGGAAACAAGAGCAGAGAATCCAAGAATATGTGTATGGTGTGGCACAAAAAGAAACGGAGTTTGAACTGTGGAAAAATCTCAGTTGCAGAGGTTCAGCGTATTCGGATGTGATACGTCACCTGTCTAACTGTAACGATATGCAGTTCCCAGAGATCAAACGTAACAGACATGTGTGGTCTTTCAGAAATGGCGTTTTTGTGGGTAAAAGTTGGTCTGCGAGTACTGGGTTGTACGAGACCAAATTTCACACGTACGAGTCTAATGAATTCAAGAATTTGGATCAAGCGATCGTGAGTTGCAAATACTTTGATACCGAATTTGAAGATTATTCGACCAACGAAAGGTGGGAAGATATTCCCACTCCACACTTCCAGTCTGTTTTAGACTACCAAAAGTTTGATTCGGAAGTCTCGAAGTGGATGTACATCATGGGTGGACGCCTCTGCTTCGATGTGGGTGATATGGATGGTTGGCAGGTCATTCCATTCCTCAAGGGTATCGCTCGTTCGGGTAAATCTACGCTGATTACGAAGGCGTTTGCACTTTTCTATGACATAGATGATGTTCGAACTTTGTCCAATAACGTGGAAAAGAAATTCGGTCTCTCGTCCATCTACGATGCATTTGTGTTCATCTCCCCAGAAATCAAGGGTGATATTTCTCTCGAGCAGGCAGAATTTCAATCTATCGTATCTGGTGAGCAAGTGTCGTGTGCCGTTAAACACGAGAAGGCGAAGACGATGACTTGGAAGGTTCCGGGTGTTTTGGGTGGGAATGAAGTCCCGAGTTACAAGGATAACTCCGGTTCCGTGTTGCGTCGTATTTTGACTTGGAACTTTGGTAAACAAGTCAAGGATGCAGATCCAACACTCGAGAAGAAGCTCGAGGCGGAAATTCCCGTGATTCTCCAGAAGTGTATTCGGGCATATCTCGAGTACGCACAAAGGTACGCAAACAAAGATATTTGGAACATCGTACCACAATATTTCAAGGACGTACAGAGACAAGTTGCAACGGTATCGAGCACACTTGAGAATTTCCTCCAGTCTCCGTGCATCAAGTACGGCGAAGACTTACGATGCCCACAAAAGGTATTTGTGGAGAAATTCAACGAACACTGTACTGCGAACAATCTTGGCAAACCTCGCTTCAACCAAGATTTCTATGCAGGTCCATTCAGTCAGCGCGACATCGAAGTGCGTCAACACAGCGAGCTTTACAACGGTGGTGCATACAGCATGCAACCGTTTGTGTTTGGTCTAGACATAGTTACAGACACACTCATTTCTAACGAATCAGACGTGTAATTAAAATATAACCCTACATTAGAATGCAACGCCCCCAGTCCCTGCAAAAATTCATTCAAAATTCAGGCGTTCAAATTCAAAGATCCTCTCCACCAACATTCCCTAGAAGGTTGCAAAACTCCATGATAAATAACGAAAACATGGGTGAGTTTGCACAGTTCGTGTATAACGAAAACAACTCACCTGTGTCTCGTCTTTCTTTGAGTGGACTCAACCCTGGTATGTTTAACGCGACGGTCAACAAAGATTTTGATGCCGAGTCGCGCGTAGATTTGAAATACATTCTCAATAAAACTCCACTCGGTCGAACCGCGTTAGGTGAAGGTCTTTACATAGATACGAAAGAGATGGTAGGATATTACGGAAGGTTTAAGACGGGCTTCTCACACACGAGAGAGTACGGCAAAAAGGGTAACATAAACGAAAAGTTTTTCACGGTTCAAGTAAAATTTTCAATCACAAATGGCACAGAAACGAGTGGTGGCACGGTTAATTTTTATAAGAATGGTAAAATTCGATTTTCGGGTGGTTTTGTCGGCAAGGGTGAAGAGATTGTTAACCAACCAGAACTCATACGTAAGTTCATGGTTAAAAAGTACACTCCCGGACAATCGTTCTTGTATAACCGCTTCGAATACAACAACTTGAGTGGTCAGTTTAGAATGAATGGCGTTTTCAAAAACATGGCGAGACTCCACGCAAACAGCATGCGTTACGGTTTCAAATCAAATTATGAACCGGAGATTTCCCCGATGATGTATGCACTTTACAATGGACACAAATACATAATAGCTAAATCGGGTGCGATACAAATTTCGGGTGCGTCAAATCCATCTGCGCTCAATGCCGCGTATAATGCGGCTTCCGGATTTTTCTCCATGTTATACGCGAAGGGTGAGATACAACTCACATCAAATGTACCCAAGAACATGGCTCGTAAAACAGTGGCTGTTCGTGCAAAAGTGTCTACGTGTCCAAAGTCTAGAAGACCGCCGTGTAAACCAGGGTATCAAGCCAAAAAGAATCCACAAGGCGACGAGTGTTGTTACAAAATTCCAAAACGAAAGAGTACACGTAAATCTCCCACGAACAATTCTAAGAAGATCACCTACGATAACGATGGAACCATGCGTGTAGGTAAAAAGAAATGTGCCGCACTCACGAAATCAACCCTTTTAGATGTCGCGAAAAAGATGGGTGTCGTGGGAGCAAAGGCGTCAAACAAGAAAGACAAGATATGTGGTATGATTAAAAACTTGGATTTGGGAAACTCTACGTTTAAGGTCAAGGGTAAATCGTGTGTGTCTTACAAGAAGGATGAACTCATAGCCCTCGCACTCAACAATGGTGTGAGCGTTGAAGATTCCGACACAGTCAAGACTCTCTGTGAAAAGCTCAAGCTTTCAGAAAACAAGGCAAAGAAGAACGCGGCTAACCAAGCAAAATTAGCTAAAAACTTGAACCGGGCACTCAAAAATGACGCGAAGAATGCGGCGACTGAAAAGAAACGTCGCCTCAACACAAACAGCGTTAGAAATGACATCATAAAATTGTACGGTCCAAGATGGATGAAGAAATACAAGAACGTCATGAACGTAGAAAAGGATGTGAAAGACATGACAAACCTTCTTAATAACGCGTCAAAAGAGAGTAACCTCACGAATAAGAGGGGTATTTTGAAAAAGATGCCCGCGAACGACATAAAGCGAGATCAAGTTTCTGAATGGAAACAAGCGCGCGTACTTCAATATAAGAAAAATCTCATACAAAAAGAATATGGAAAGCACGGAAATGCTGTCGTGAATTACATATTAACACATAGTCCTACTAAGACCAAAATAAAGGAATTCATTAAAAAGTACGAAAAGACGCGAGCGAATTTAGCTAAGCGCACGTAATGCTTCGATTTATCATCTTCTCAGGCTCGGATGCCTGTTTAATGTGTTTCGCGTGATATGAAAAATCATAACCTATGAAACGCTTTTTTATTTGATCGGACACACCGACAGCTTCGAATTGTCGCGCAGTTTGTGAACACACGGATTTGCGTTCAACTTCCAAAAGCCTGTCTTCCATCATGACAAACTCTTTGAGTGTTTCATCACTCAAACCGTCCTGTTTCATGGTTTCGAACATTTTCTTCGACATACCATGAGACATATGAAAGTTTTTAGTTTTATAACCTAGAACGCCTACGTTATCTTCTGTATATTGGGCACCAAATACAAAAAACGCTATGATCAATATTACAAGTATCCAGATCATTACTTACTACTATCCAAGATATTAAATACATCTTTGATTTTGTGTACGATGTTAAACAGTGCGTTATCATCTGTCACGAGCTTAGGGTCAATGATTTCAAATTCAATTTGATATCTATTCGGGTCTTCGGTATCCATGTCTTCAACGTCTCCGTTTATGATAGTCATGTCAATAGAAAGGTTTTTTCGAATGAAAGACAATCTGTACTTGTTCTTCTTCTTGTCCATCTCACCTTCATAATCTTCGATGGGTATCTCTTTTGAAATACCGAAACGAACATCGTAAGGTGCACCTTTCAGTTTTTCAAAATCTTCGTTGTGCACCCTTTCCTTCTTTACAATCTTTTCATCGCCAGTCGTAGAGTCAATAGAAATCCGAAGGTTGTCACTTTGACGGCAAAAAACCTCTTCGTTTATAGAAACAATCTGTTCCCATCCAGCGTATTGTCTCAAACCATCCAAAACAAGTTCAAATCTCTGTTTACCAACATCCGTGTCAAATGTTCCGCGGTTAAACTTGCCAAGTCTAAATTCAAACTCGACGTGTTCGTCATTCTTGTGTTGTTCGAACAACGGCTTGATGCTTTCAAAAAGAGTTCTGACGTCCATATTCATTATTGTATCGCGTGTTTCTCTTAAGCCTTTTTTAGCTACTACATATATGCATGGTTTTCTTAACTTAGGCAATACATGTTACTTCAATTCTGCATTGCAGTGCCTATTTCACGCCATACCCATTACTGAACACATATACAAAACATCCTATTCGGGTGAATGTGAATTCACTAAACTCTACAAAAATCTTCTTCAACAATATTTCAACATACAAGAATCGGGGTGTTTCAACCTCGCGCCACTTTTGAAAGAATTCAGGAAAGCGTTTCCCAGATTCGCAGAACACGAACCACACGATACACAAGACGCACTCTTTTGTATCATAGACATATTAGAAAGGTCTTTCCCTGAAATCAAAAAACTTATCTACGGTGAAAAACGACAAATCACCATATCACCCGTAGGTAAAAATACTACAGACATCCCATTTAGTATACAGACACTAAACATAAACCAAGAAAAGTGCAAAGTGTCTGAATTGATAACGGAGAGCATGAAATGGCACACACTCACGGACTACATAGACGATGAAGGAACTCTACATAATGTCACCACAACGAGAACACTATTTAAGTCTTTACCACCCGTCATGTTTGTTTCATTCGATAAAAAGAGCAAAATTATATTGGAGCACGAGATAATATTTGATGATAAACTTGTATACGATTTACAATCCTATGCTATACACAAAGGCGTACAATATGGCGGCCATTACACGTCTGCGGCTAAATTTCAAAATGTGTGGGTTGCGCACGACGACGAAAATCTTTACAGAACTGAACCACGCGAATTGGATGGATATTACTTACTCACGTACATTTTAAGAAATCAGTGATTTGGATATCCTCCTTAATGTTCACGAGTGTTCGATAAAAAGTTCTTCTATTGTTTGCGTGTGTCTTATCCGTTCGCATCTTCAAAGGCCTCCACCACATGGGTATATCATCGGTGACATATTCACATTCAACGATCGCATTGTGTTTAAACCAAGACTCGTCCATTTTATTTGGTGGAATGGTCGATTCATATATAGGTTCACCCTTTTCTTGTACATATAACCTCCATTCTTCATCAATTTTCTTCAATTGAAAATCAATTGTGTTTTTATTCTTTGGTTTCCATTTGAACATCGTCTCGTGTGTCCCTATCTTCACCGGACAGTGAATGGGTGTAAATATGAGACCGTCTACGTCTTGTGTGACCGTAGGCAAGTACTCATTCAAAAATGAGTCAAAATCCGACAATAGATGAAAGGTCTTGACACGGAGTTTCACAGAATCGCCCTTGAGCGCGAGTAACTTCTTAGACACGTTTTCGCAGTGTGTTAAACGGGTCAAAAAGTCGTGATGCCCCACGATTGCACCCGAATCATGTAGACAATCATAAATCATGAACGTGTCTTCATACATTTCACCTTCTAAAATGGTTCCATCGTAGATTGGTCTTCTAAAGTTAAGTTTACACATGTACATGTCGAGTGCCCTATTCACGAAAACACACACTTTGTGATTTTCGTACATGAAAGCCAACATCATGTATCGAACACCGTCCGTCTTTTCGCACACGACGTAATCGTTTTTACGAAGTGTATCGAAATGTTTGTATTCGATAGATATGGGTTGACATCCCGGGAACCTGCGTGTTACACCCCACGCAGTCTCCATGAACTTTATCGCGTATGTGTAAAGCGGGTCATCCCTCTTTACAGATACTCGTGACATCTGTTTAATATTTTAATTCAAATCTTTAATTAGCTTTAATACCGGCAGCGTTTAGTAGATTACTAACACATTCATGAGTATATGTCATCACCAACTTAGCTGCTGTATAAGCATGAATTTTGACACCTAATTCCTTGAACTTCGAAAACATCTGTTCCATCCTCGGTGGAACCTTATATTCACTCGTACGCTTATCTTTCACAATTCGAGTCACATGCTTACACATCATGAGCCAGCATCTCGCGGAAGAGCTCTTCACTTGGTAAATGTTTTCAGAAATCTTATTTCCAACTTCTGTATCAAAGTGGAGTCCAATCTGTTCGATGGGTTCTTCTGTACCTTCTTTGACCCTCGCTTTGAAAAGACCCCAATCGATACCTTCTTTCACGCCCGGAAATACGAGACATCCAATGCCTTCATTCGTTTCAAACACCTTCGAGATAGAACCTTGATCCATACTGATACCAAAATCAATAAACAAAATTCTGTCGCTCGTTTTCATATACTTCTGGATAATTTCAGACTTATCATACGGGTCATCATTCACGTATACGACTTCATTTTGAACACCCTTCGCTTGAATGCACATGAGATTCAAACGAAGAACTGTGTGAAGCGTTTTCACATGACACGATTTCCCACGAGTGACAATAATAGTAGCCAACTTCATTGGTTAGTATATAACTCTAAGCCTTAAGCCTTTCATTCATACACCCGCTGAATGGAAGATTACCCACGTGACCTAAAGTTGTGTGTATGTCGGCATAAATCTTACCACCGATTTGTTGCCAACGTCTACAAAATGCGTAATCTTCGGACAAGTACCGCCTAGACTCGGGGTCAATCATGCAGTCAAATACGGCGCAATATTCGTCGAAGTCCCTGTTTTGGTGATCATTTTTACAGTTGAGCTCTGTAAAGTGTTCGTGCATCTTGTCGAGTCCACCCCTTGATATGACCATAAATCCGGTAGGTCCATCTAAAAGTTCAACAAAACCATTTTCAACGGAACGCCTGTGTGCACCGATGTTTGCGACGAGACTCGAAGACAGCATCGCCATATTTCTTTCATCACCATCTTCAATCGCCTTCTTTGCTTGATCCCACATGACCACCTTCTTTGGATATACGGCGACAGACACGTCATGACCGGATTTAACGAGGCGAACAACAGACTCCGGATCGAAATCAATGTCCGCATCAATAAACATGAAATAATCTGCGTCCGTCTTTTGCATGAATCTACCAATCGCAACATTTCTCGCGCGGTGTACGAGAGATTCATTTTCAGTGGTATCGAGCATAAGCTGGATACCTTCTTTAATTAATCTGAGCTGGAGCTTTATGATGCTCGTCATGTACTTTTCGAGACATAAACCTCCATAGCAGGGGGTGGACAAAAATAGTTTCACCATGATACAGTATATTACAATTATTCCTCTAAGTATCGTTTGATAATAGTTTCTATCTTGTTTATGGTTGGTATAGACACGGAACACTTATCACTGATTTCATTCTTAGTCACCTTACCTCGCATGACCACATAAATGACAACCGAAGCCACACTATTCGGTGTCTTACTCATGAGTTCGGCGCACTCCTCTAACTTGCCGCACATCCTATTACACTCGAGGCGTTCCTCTCTCGTGACCTCGAATGCGTTCAGTAACCTTTGCATGACATTGAATGGTTTAGTCACGTAATTTTTTTCAGTCTTCCCCAACAACGTGTCCTTGAACATTTGTGTGGTACGACTCAAATCCTTACTTTGAATACCAAACATGTCTGCAATCTCCTTCGTAGTTCTAGGTATTTTAGACAATCTACACGCGTAAAGCACACAGTTTGCTTTTATACCCGAACGAACCGCCCCTCTCGTCAACTTCTCTACGTTAAACTTTCTATACATCATCTTCGCATCCTTGAGAACGCTATCAGGTAAAGTGTGACACGCTTCATCTATGTCTCTATACGCGTGGAATAATGATCTATCTGTGTGGTTCATAGATTGATGAAAGTTAATCTTAGCCATTCTTTTGTTTTCATAAGTAGATGTGTTCTGCGTAGATATGATGGTACCTTTTCCCCAAGCATCCGAAAAGAGTTCCGGATTTGGATTTGGGTTTCCACATCTCGATGGATCATTTACGCGTCCATCTTCACTTAGCCCACTTGTCCACTCTGGACTGTCATCGACATAGTGTTGTTGCGTGAAACCACATTCCGAACACACAGGCATTCCCTCTTTTGTTAACACTTTTACTCCATTACATTCTGTACAAAGATGCGTATTGATTGACTTTCTTACAGTGGGTTTATTCAATAAACGGTCGACATCCGACCAAATAGCAGCCAATCCTTCCATACCTCTTTGTCTTGTTTTTTTAGAACCTGAAAATGCGCACTTAGGTTTTTAAAAATTGAGATTATCTGCTTGCATTTTCGCAAATTCTTCGATGGAATCCACGACTTCTTTATACCTTCTAGAACCAGGACTCAATGGTTGCCAATCTTTCCATTCTTCATCTATGGCTTTATAGTCAGAAGGAGGAATAACCTCACCATCAATTTCGTCGTCTGGGACAATGAATCCTTCGAGATCACTTTCGTCATCCGATTCATCTATGAGTACACTTTCCATGTCTTCTTGTATCTCGTCTTCTATGCAATACAACATGTTATCTACATTCTTGAATACAGTTTCACCTTCTGGGTAGTGTTCACACAAGTTTTCTTGTTGTACAAGTTCTTCGTTTTCATCGATTTCATATACACGGGCACCTTTATACACCAAAGAGGTTTCAAGGTAATAATTCACGATGAGGTAGTCATCACAGTTTTCCTTTGTTACAGCGTACATCTCATCGTCAACATCGTCTATATTTAACAACACCTTCAAGAGATCACCAGGCTGGATCTCAGCAAAATTTATCATCCTTAAAGTTTTAGAACAAAAATATTTCCAAGTAATAACACGCAGATGGGGGTTGAAATTTTTTCCAAAGATGGATGCAAACTTTGTGACCAAGCCGAACAACTTTGTAAAGAACTTGGTTTGGATTACAAAAAAACAAAGATCGAGAAGGACGAACTCGCGAAGAAATGCGGGAAACCGGTACTCGTGTACCCACAGATCTTCATGGATGGGAAACACATAGGCACATTCTTTGACTTTCAAGATCACATAGAGGACATCGAACCAATGTTATTACCAACCCTCAACAGATTTACTGTATTTCCAATTCAGCACGAGAACCTTTGGGCTATGTATAAACAGGCTCAAATGTCTAATTGGACAGCAGAGGAGGTAGATTTATCGCGTGATATGGATGATTGGAACAAACTATCAGAAAATGAACAACATTTTATCAAAATGATTCTTGCATTCTTTGCTGGTTCAGACGGTATCGTATTTGAAAACATTAACAATAACTTTGCCGACGAGGTTCAATACCCAGAGGCTCGCTCATTTTACGCATACCAGAGCCACAACGAGATGGTACACGGCGAAACTTACAGTAAACTGATAGACAAGTACATCAAAAGTTCCAGTGAAAAGAAAGAACTCTTCGAGGCCATCCAGCGCATTCCATGCATCGAAAAGAAGGCGCGATGGGCCATGAAATGGTTTGATAATTCGAGACCCTTCGCCGAACGTCTCTTGGCGTTCGCGTGTGTGGAAGGTATCTTCTTCTCTGGAAGCTTCTGTGCCATATTCTGGCTCAAGAAGCGGGGTCTCTTACCTGGTTTGTGTTTTAGCAACGAATTGATTAGCAGAGACGAAGGTTTGCACCTTCAATTTGCAGTGGAATTGTTTAATATGCTCAAATTTAGACCAAACAAGGATGTCATCAGACAGATCGTAGAAGAAGCCGTGTCCATCGAAAAGGAATTCATCGTGGATGCGCTTCCATGTAGTCTTATCGGTATGAACTCTGAGAAGATGACACAGTACATTGAATACGTGTCTGATCGACTATTGAAACAAGTTGGTCAAGAGAAGATTTGGAACTCGTCTAATCCTTTTGAGTTCATGGAAAACATAAGTTTGGATGGTAAGACAAACTTCTTTGAAAAGCGTGTGGGTGATTATGGAAAAATGGATGAAGATTCGTGTGAAATTGAATTCGACGAAGACTTCTAAGCTAAGCAAGATAGGTGTTGGGAACACTCAACATAATATACGGAACACGTGTATTATGTTGATTTTATGTAATGAAATGTAAAATATTTAGCCTTCAATGGTCACAGTCTTGCCGTTTTCACATTGGCAAGAAACCTCCTTCTTCTCCATTACGATTGGTTGGTCCACTTCGGACATGAGATCGAGAGAGGCGAGATCGAGACCGCTGTCGAACATTTGAATTTGATCTTCAGAGAAGCCTGGAAGAGGCAATGGCGCATCGACCATCTTTGGTGGTGCCGACATTTCTTCTGGTGCTGGACCTGGTGCGATCTTAATGGTCACGTTTTCTTCGATGGCGTAACCTTCTTTCTTTATGTTCATCATACCCCACGTGACGAGCATGAATACGACGGTGTGAAGCGCGAGGCCGCGCATGGTTGGGCACCCGGTTGGTCCGGAGATCCAAGAACCGAAGATAGAGCGCGTGAGTCTGAAAGTGTCTGGATTCGCGATGATGAAAAACACGAGTGCGGACATGAGAGAAATCAAAAATTTCTGCTGGGCTTTTGCCCCTCCACATCCACAACCACAATCCTTAAAGAGTCCCATTATGTTGTTACAATTACTGAAGAAAAAAATAACGTGCTTAAAGTTTGTGTTCCATTATAGGATATACCAAAAGATGTCGTCCTCTAACATGATCCAACTCTCCAGCACTTTCGAACCGTCCTCTGTCGTCTTCAGCAAGATGAAGAAGAACAAGAACGGTGGCAAGACAGTATACATTAACACTGCCGACGGTAAGGGCAAGCTCTACTTGCAACTTCCATTCATGCGAAGCCCTTACGGTTTGAGCGCTTTCACTGATGAGACGACTAACAAGACGTCGTATTCGCTCGATTTGTCTATCGACACGGACAACGAGCAAGCCGTTGAACTCGCGACCAAGCTCAAGGAACTTGATGCACGAATCATCGAAACGGTCGCGGCAAACTCTAAGGAATGGCTTGGAAAGGCGTACAACGTCGAGGTCATGAAGGAAGCACTTTACAAGCCTCTCGTGCGACCTGGTAAGGAAGAATATCCGGACACGGTCAAGCTCAAGGTCATGACCAAGCCGACGGGTGAGTTCATGGCCGAAGCGTACAACTCTAAGCGCGAACTTGTTCAGGTCGACAGCATCGAAAAGGGACAGCGGTGCATGTGCATCGTCAACGTGACTCAAATCTGGTTCATCGACAATAAGTTTGGAGTCAGCTTGCGTCTTTCCCAAGTTCTTCTCGAACAATCCACCAAGCTTCCGTCCTTCGCTTTCCAAGGCATCGAGGCTCCGGGTGATGCGGTCGACGAAGGCGCCGAAGAGGAATACTACGAAGAAGAAGTCGAAGTTGATGAATAAAATCTAGCAATACATTAAATGCAAGTGGAACAGCATATGCGAAATCTCAGGGTCATCAGGGCTAAAGTTGGTAAGGCCAGAACCCCTAAAGATCATGAGGCCATAAGCAAAGAAATCACCGAAGCAATAAAAAAGATAGGTTGTAATCCAAATAAGATATTTTACACGATTAACAATAATAAGACCCCAAATTTTTCAGTGAAGAAAGCGATTCGGACAAAAGTTGGCACAAAGAAGATTGGAGAAGGTGAATACGGTGAGGTGTTCTTTGGATGTGTAGACAAAGAGTGTAAAAAGGACGTAGCCATAAAAGTGCAAAGTGAGCCACTTGGTAGAGAATACAAGATTGGTAAACTCGTGAGTAAACTCGGTGGCACCAAGATGTATGCACTCGAAAGCTGTAAAGGTAAACACATCATGTATAGTGAATATGCGAATGGTGGTGCACTCGAAGAATTTATTAATAAAAACAAAAATACTTTGAGACCCATCCATTATAGATTCATGATAACACAAGTGTTATATAACCTTTATAGAATACACAAAAAGTATCCATCTTTTAGACACAGCGATTTGCACGCGAAGAATGTTCTCGTGAACACGGATACACCCACACTCAAAGTGGAAACGTATAAAATTGGTAACACTACACTAAATGTAGAAGACGTGGGTCTTAGACTCATGCTCAGTGATTACGGTCTTTCGTCTACAAAGACTATCAAAAACCCATACACACGTGAACTCGAAAAGGATTGGGGTATATCACCAAAATCACATCCCATGTACGATGTTCACCTTTTCTTAAATGCCATATTTTTAGTGTGTGGTCGTATTGGTTCGGAGTCTGCGATTGAAACCGTCAAGTTCATAGACAGAATACTTCCATATGAATACAAAGGTTCCAATACGTCTAAAATTAAAAATTTTAGAATGCGAATAAATGTGGATCATTCTAAATTTCCCACGTTTGAACAAATATTTGCAGATGCGTATTTCTTACCTTACAGATCAAGCATTAAAACGAGACCAGGCCCACTCTCGTTCATACCGAAAGCAAAACCGGTCATAAAACCAAAATCAAAACCAGTTGAAAAGAAGATTGCGTCGGCGTCTGGAATTCAAAAGGCAAAGAATATTTTGGCGAGAAACACTCAAAAGAAGAGCGCACCAGTGAAGCGGCGAGTTGTCAAGAAATCACCGGATATCAGGGTGTCGGTGGCGCCAAAAGGATACACGAGAGTTGACGGTAAGAAATGCACTACGTACAAAAAGAGTGAACTCATAGAAAAAGCCAAAAAGGCTGGTGTAGACACACAGGGTAAAACGATTGAAAAAATATGCGAAGCGCTCAAAATAAAATATGTAAAATAATTAATAATGATTGCGCTTATTATACTCCTAGCCTTGGTTCTCCTTGTTTTGTTCTATACCGGTCGCGGTAAGAAGTGTGCTTGTGGATGTGGATGCATTGAAGGAAAGTGCACCTGCAAGGGGTGTGATTGCGCGTTTTGTAAAGGAAAATGGACCGTGTACGGCACCGAATGGTGTGGTTGGACCAACAAACAGTTGGATTACATGAAAAAGAACGGTAAAGTCTATGAATTCGTTGACTGTGAACAAAAACAGTGCAACGGAATCAAGTCGTTTCCAACTTTGGTAAGCCCCGAAGGCGAAAAGATTGATGGCTACAGAGAGGTTTAGATGCCTCGAACAACGGCGAGCGCGAGAGACAACATGAAGGCGTCGAGGAAGGTATCGAGCTTCTTGAGAACAGTGACGTGCTTCACGAGCGAACGGTTCCACAAGAATCGGAGCACGAAAGTGCTGATGAGGATCACGAGGATGAACGTGAGGAGTTCGGCAACAGCGTCTCTGGTCTTGCGAGCGTTAACAAGGCCTTGAATCATTTATCTATTAATAATATTTTTTTCTCAAATATTATTAATGGGACAGACACCAAAAAGACTTCCCCTGAGTGGAAGTGAACACAAATTTACACAGAGATTGTGGGGTCGGGCAGTAGGTATAAACAATAATAACTGCTATGCGTATGCTGTGGGTGATTATGAAAAAAAGCGTTCATATAAGAGTGTTCCCGGTGAGCGCGCGGGAATGCGTAACATGAACCACTCGTACGTGAGTTGTAAGAAATTACCACAGCGTGTAGTGGCGGATAACCCCAAAAAGGTATACATAGCCAAGGCTGAAGAAAAGTGTAAGCCCGGACACTACAAGGTGATGATGTTTGTTGCTCCCGGAAATCCAAGTAATTATTTTAGACAGGGTGATTTCCATTTCTACAAACAGGTGAACGAGGTGGAATACAAGGTCAAAAATGGAAACACGTATGAATCTATAGCCAAGTTTTTCAAAGTTCCAGTGGCCCGCGTTAAAAAAGCGGGTAAACTCGTACCGGGCAAGATTTTGAGATTCAAGGCGAACATATTCGCACACAAGCGTGGTTGGGCGACGGGCCCACTCGTGACCGATGCAAAGGGTAAGGTCATCATAGATCCAAGGAAGGCGAGTCGAAACTATCCTGGATTAAACTACAAAACATACTGTAGCTCATTCTGTGTTAAGAACAAGGGGATCAAAGTCGGACACACTCACCCCAAAGTCAGACAAAAGACTGGTTAAGTCCGACTGATTCTCGACATCGAAAAATATATCAAGTGCGTCAAATATGTACTCATTTTCGAGATTTACTGTGTTGGATGAAGATTCAAACATGTTGTGTATAGTGACCTGAACTCTAAAGTTGGCACCATCAAATATTTTTCTACACACGGGGCACGTTTGCTTACCTTTGTTTTTCCACTTTTCTAGACAGTGTGAATGAAATAGGTGCCCACATCTTATGGGTTTATTATGTCTCGTCTCTCTGACGTCACCGAGACATATGGCACACTGACACATTCTCTAGAAAGGTTACATATTATATTTAGTCTAATTTTGCGTATTTAATAGATGTCGGACATACCCAACAATGCCTTGTCACAAGACGAGCACTTAGAAGTACCTTGAATATCTTGGACGGGCTTGAGAACCTCTGGACCCTTCGATTGAAGGAGTTTGCGGTACGAGTAGTTGTCTTCGTAGGTGATACCATTCTTGTTCATCAAGTAGTTGTTGAACAATTGGCTGGACGAGTTTATAGTGAAGCATCGGCCGTCGGCCATTCCAAGTCGCTGAGACATTTACTATTACATCAGAAATTAATTTGCCTATTGGTAATGGTACGTTTCCAAGATTTTACATTCATGGACTTCAACTTGTTTATGAAGTCTTTTATATTTCGCCCTGATAAAGTGTCTACATCAAACACATCCATTTTATCTGGGTCGACCTTAGACACTCTGATACCCGGTTCTGTGTTGATGTGTTGGTTTATGATGTTGTATGCGAAAGCGATTTCTTTGAACGTCTCCGCTCCGGTGATGATCACTTTGCCTGTACTGAAAATACTCGCCGTCACTTCTTTCATGTCTTCGGCGGGCTTGAACTTGACTTTGACTGCCGAGTAGCGATCTGGTTCGAAAGACACCTTAAACACACCCGAGTAGTTCTCAAAATGATTTGCCGTCTTCATGAGATTGATATTCCAATTGAGACTGAAATTCGAGTTTATCATCACGACACGAAATGTATCGAGTGGCACGATGTAGTCTTTTCCGAGACAAATCCCGAACAACAGGGACAACTGTTTGATGATATGCTTACAGTTAGTTAAGTGTGTACATCCAGCCACTTGAATGCTCCCATTTGGAAATATTTTGATGGACTTTGTGCTGTACTGATCGACGTAAGACAGTGTAATCTGGTTGTAAAACGTCGTAGGTTTGAGAGTCCATTCATATCCTTCAGCCATCTTGGACCCCGATTTGCGTATGCGTATCGGTGTAACCTTTTCAAACATCTGTCGTATCTTTTGGATATCGATGTCTTTCTTGAAACTCGAAACCATCGTGATCGTGGTGAGCTTTACCCAAGACGGTCGTATGTCTTCTGGCACCTCGTTTCTAAATTCATCGAGGGACACCAAGTAAGAAAATGTGTTATTTGCGATGGATGAGTACATGGCTTTAATTTTAAAGTCCACAAATAACGACTTAGGTATTTAAAGCACTTAGAGAATTAAAGAGATTTTGTGATATGACCTCTTTCGTAAAATCTGCCCTCGTCACCACTGATATTGAAACTGGAAAAACGCTAGTACAGATAGACTACGTCAAGTACACAAATGGAATTGGTTATGAAAATAAACAAGATCTAATCGAAACGACACCGATAGGAACTTGGACCGAAATAAAATCTATCTCTGATACTTTGCGTTACGAACAATTCTTGGATACGATGGTACACAAAACAACTGAAACCAGGCGTAAAATGGCATTAGTTGAATTGGAGAGTGTATTATGTGAAAACAATAATACTAGAAGCATAGTGAGAACTATGAATGCTATAAAAATTCTAGATCCTACGTTTTCTCCGCCAGTCATAAACATGCGTTGTTCGTGGCAAAAGAGGTTCATCAAGGATATGTGTACACAACATATGCCAGAAATAATAAACACGTGCACGAGTGATCTCAGATTAGAAAAACTATTCAGAGTATTGCAATTAATAGAAGCAGAGTCGCTACACCCGCAATATTATTCATAGTATTGTTCCTAGTTGGATTATTCGTTTCCTTGCCAACTTCATTCATATTAAGCAATGGTACATCCTCATCGTATTGAATATTTCTTCCTGGATACAAAGATCTAGATAAAGGACAGTTACCGGTCTTACCAATTCGACCTGCGACCATTACTCCATAGTCGCACATCGGACTCCGGTATTCTTCTTCTGGTTCGTGCTCGACAGGCTTCTTGTGTGGCGCAAAGTCCACGACTTGTCTAGACGTACCAGGCATAAAAAAATCATGCTGAACAAATGGGTTCACCCGATCGATAGATTCTTCGTCGCTCAAAGGCATCTTTATACTATCGCAGATTATATTTCTTGTGTTTCATTTTTTTACCGTGTTCAGTCCACATCTTGTCTAAGTCAACGTTCAGCATCGCGGCTATTTGAAATAAATAACTAAATACATCCCCCATTTCCATTAGGACGTCCGTTCCACGTTCCTTCTTGAGTCCTGTCTTCTTGTAGGTCTTGCGCACTTGCCGAATAGCCGACGCAAGTTCACCGATCTCTTCCGTCAATAGAAGCCAGACGGTATCGATGGACACAGAGTCCCAACCTTTCTGTTTGCATATTTTCTCCGTCTCGGTCTTGTAATAATTTAGACACATACGTCTATTTCGTGGTAAAACTTTATGTAGTATATTATATAATGAAGAAGCGTGGTGTTTTGTATACCGCCATAGTCCTCGCCATCTTGACCGCCATCGTCATTTACATGACCTCCAGTAAGCCAGTCACCGTGACCATAAAGCCGGAAGAAACTAAGGTCACGGCTGCCCCAGAGAAACAAATCGTGAAGCCAGATGATATCGTCGAAGAAGTCATCATCGGTGGAAGTGATGATGAAGTCATCGGTGATCAATCAGATGACTACGGTCCAGGTATGACCGAAATTAACAAGACGTTTGTTTAAAAAAAATGGGTACATATACTAAATGAAAGGGATATACATCGGTGTGGCGATAGCCTTGGTGTTGATTGTTCTGCTGTATGTTGTTTTTGGCAGAAAAGGTTCGTCTAAACCAGAATCAGTAGAAGATGAACTCATGAGAATAAAAGACAAAATAAGAAACGCCGAAGGGTATCGCGAATATTACAGATCCGACGACAACAATGGTCTCACAGTAGGGGGTACAATCTTAGAACAGGGGATAGACGTCTTGGTAGAAATACTTAAACAACCCCTCGTGAAAGAATTTACACAAAAGGTCATACAAAACAAAGAAGATGCTGTCTTCATAGCAGAGCAAATAGAAATAATGGGTAAAGAGTTCGTTTCTCTTTTAAAAGACAATCAAATACTTAAATGTGGTTCGCCTCTAGTTAAAAAGTGTGAACAATCCGAGTCAGTACAACAAGAAAACGCTTCGGAAAATGGTCCAAGTCCAAATAAAATTGTCGAGATATGTAGGTACGTACAAGATGAAAGTGAACCTCCATTAGACAACTGCAAGGTATACAGGACACACAAAGAAAACATAAAATACATAAGTGAAACACTCCGTAAAAAGGCGTTAGATATAATCAATGATGACACGAAAAGACCAGAAATATATACCACATTTAAAAATATAACTATGAGTAATTATCAAATGTTACACTATGCGACCGGTAACGAAGAATTCGCGAAAAAATTAGAAGAGGGTTTCCCAACTGAAGAGGAATTTTTCACTCAATTTAATAATATGAATGGAAAAGTCAAGCTTCCAGCTGCTAAATCTGTTGTAGAAGAGGAGACTGCTTAAACACCAATCTTGTTATTCTTATCAATCTTATTCCCATACGTGGACGTGTTCACAGGTCTATCTATGGGTTCTAAGCCTCTGTCCATATCATGCACGTATCCCATGTATTGAGAGACGCCCGATTGAATTTGTGAGACCGCCGTTTTGATGACTTGCGTATTCATCATCTTTACCTGCTCGTTCACGCGAGTAAAGTGATCGCCGGAGTTGTTAATGAATACGACGCGCATGATACCGTAAAGATCGTCCTCGCTTTGATAATCAATAGAAATACCCGTCTTGTTCTTGAAATCTTGACGTATCGCACGTTGAAGCAAATTCACATTAAAGGACGAAAAGTAAAGTGTGTTCAATGGAGTCTCGCACTGCTTGAGGGAGTTCAGGTGAAGATTATCACACATTTAATATAGGCCTGGAAAAAAACTATCAGTAATTATAAATGAGAATATCTGTCTCTGATTTCGACGAAGCCTATAGCACTCCAGCGTGCCAACAACAGCGCCCTGTCTGCAAGCCAGGTGAATGCTTCATCGCCAGCTACCCACCAGTGTCGAAGGCTGGTAGTGAAGGTCCATTTTTCACTAACACCCACCTTCTTCAAAGAAACAGGCAAGCCGAAATTGCCGGTCCAGTTCCAGTCCGAAGCAAGGACTTCAAGTAAGTGGGTTAAAAAATTACCGTGTAGTATAAATATAAAATGAGGGTTATTAAACGATCCGGTCGTGTTGAAGACGTTAAGTTTGACAAGGTCACCAACAGGATCTCGAAACTCACGTATGGATTGTCGGAAAATGTCGATGCCTCCATGATCGCCCAGCAGGTGTTCTCGTCTATGCACGATAACATCAAGACACACGAGATAGACACGTTGTCTGCTGAGATCTGCATCGGTATGATTACGAGCGATCCAGACTATGAGGTACTCGCGACTCGAATCGTCGCGAGTAACATTCAGAAGCGTGTACCCTCTACGTTTTCTGAAGCTATGACCAAGTTACACGAAGCTAACATCGTGACTGACGAGGTCAAAAAAGTTGCTCCGCGCATCGATGAATACATCAAAAAAGAGCGTGATTATGATTTTGGGTACTTTGGTCTCAAAACACTCGAAAAGGGGTATCTCCAAAAAATTGACGGCGAAATCATGGAAACGCCCCAATACCTGTATGCGCGCGTGGCAATCGGTGTTCACGGAGAAAACATCGAAAGAGTTGTTGAAACGTATGACGCCATGTCTAAGGGGTTGTTCATTCACGCGACACCCACGTTGTTTAATGCCGGTACACACAGGCCACAAATGTCCTCGTGTTTCCTTGTCTCAAACAAGGATGACAGTATCGACGGCATCTACGACACGGTAAAGGAGTGTGCCCAAATCAGCAAATGGGCTGGTGGTATCGGTTTACATGTCCATGACATTCGTGCGAACAAATCTCATATCAGGGGAACGAATGGTACATCTGATGGAATCATTCCCATGCTTCGCGTATATAACGCTACGGCGCGCTATGTAAACCAGGCCGGGCGTAGAAAGGGTTCCATCGCGGTGTACCTCGAACCATGGCACGCGGATATCATGGATTTCCTTGAAATTCGTCTCAACCAGGGTGACGAAGAAGCCAGGTGCAGAGATTTGTTCTCGGCTCTCTGGATTCCAGACCTTTTCATGCGTCGCGTAGAAGAGGGTGGTCAATGGTCTCTTTTCTGCCCGGATAAGGCACCGGGTCTCTCAGATGTGTATGGTAAGGAGTTTGACGAACTCTATGAAAAGTATGAAGCAGAAGGTCGTGCGAATAAGACGATGCCCGCGTCTGAAATTTGGAAAGCCATCATCAAGTCTCAAAGCGAGACTGGAACCCCATACATGCTTTACAAGGATGCTTGCAATGAAAAATCTAACCAAAAGAACTTGGGGACCATTAAATCTTCCAATTTGTGCGTAGAGATCATACAGAAATCAGACCAAGACGAAACAGCCGTGTGTAATCTCGCATCCATCGCGTTACCCAAATTCGTCAACAGAGAAACGGGTGAGTTTGACTACGAGGAACTCCACCGAGTTACAAAGATGGTGACGCGTAACTTGAACCAAGTGATCGACAAGAACTTTTACCCGACCGAGACTGCGAAGCGTTCAAACATGCGTCACAGACCCATCGGTATCGGTGTTCAAGGTCTAGCGGATGTGTTCATCATGTGTAGAGAACCATTTGGTTCCGAAAAGTCTCGTGAAATGAATCGTCTCATTTTTGAGACCATGTATCACGGGGCACTTGAATCCAGTTGTGAACTCGCTGAAAAGGATGGGGCGTACCAGACTTTCCAAAGTTCACCATTCAGTAAAGGCATCCTACAGTTCGACATGTGGGATGCACCAAAACTCTCGAATCGTTACGACTGGAACGCCATGCGTGAACGCGTGAAGAAGGGTACGAGAAATAGTCTACTCCTCGCACCCATGCCTACGGCGAGTACGTCCCAAATTCTCGGGAACAACGAGTGTTTCGAGCCATACACACAAAACATCTACTTGAGAAGAACTCTCGCGGGTGAGTTCGTGGTCGTCAACAAACACTTGGTGGATGACCTCAAGTCTGTAGGTCTATGGTCTAAGGAAATGAAGGATCTCATGGTGAAGGCCAATGGCTCCGTCCAAAACATCATGGATATCCCGGATGATCTCAAGGAACTTTACAAGACTGTGTGGGAAATCAGTCAAAAGACCATTATTGATATGGCTGCGGACAGAGGTGTATTCATCGACCAAAGCCAAAGTATGAATTTATTTGTCGAAAGTCCGACGCTCTCCAAACTCTCGTCCATGCACTTCTACGCGTGGAAGAAGGGTCTCAAGACAGGTATGTACTACCTGCGTTCGAAAGCAAAGGCTCGACCAATCCAATTTAGTTTAGAAGCAGATTGTGCGGCTTGTTCTGCTTAAAGCTTTAGCGCGTAAAATTTGTAATACAGATGTCTAAATTCGTGAATCTACTAGATGAATTAGAAATTCAACCACACGATGGTCGCAAGATTTCCCTCTGTACCAAAGAAGGGAAACCTCTTCGCGTCCAATTTCCTCGAATGTACATGCCTTTTGGTATTTCCGGATTCACACCAGAAGTTGGTCCAACGAAATGGTCCCTCGATTTCGCGATGAAAGGATACGATGAAGACGGGAACTACGTCAAGAAATTTTACGAAACCATGCGGGCCATGGAAGAAAAAATCATAGAGGCCGTCAGTGATCAAAGTGAAGCCATTTTCAAACGAAAGGTTTCTGTCGAAGAACTCAAAACCATGTTTTTCTCAAACATCAAAGAGAGTCCGGACCGCGAACCAAAGTTCAGAGTCAAGGTTGACACGGGCGTAGATGGCATGATAAAGCCGCACATCTACGACGAGCAACGTAATCCTATCCGCGACGAATCCGTGAATGGTCTCTATTCAAGAAACTCGGGCACTGCGATCGTAGAGATTAACAGTGTGTATTTCTTGAACAAAAAGTTCGGTATCACATATAAGCTTTACCAGCTCGTTAAGTACGAGCCACAAGCTTTGAAGGGATTCCAATTTATTGTCGATTAAACATCTGTGGAACCTGTTGTACGGGTGTCACCACATTTGAACCCGGTACGTTTCTATATACAGGCGTTGGCCTGTAATTTCTATTACCACCACTGGTGTTCGTGTATACCGCACCTCGCGCGGTTTCATAAATTCTATGCTTTTGAGCGTCCAAGTAATTGGTCGCCTTCGCTTGTGCCTGGTTTCTATAATTTTTAGCCTTTTCGATCGCTTCCTTCTTCAAATCATCGGCCATATCTCTCGCCTCTGATTTGACTTTACGCGCCGCAGATTTAGCCATGCTTTTAGCCATGCTTTTGCCCAACATGCCTGCTAGGGCTGCCATTTTACTATAGATTTACTTAGAAATTAACAGGAGTTGATAGATAGCCTGAGCTTCCTTGAGGAGCTTTCCTCGAAGCATCACATACTTTTCGGGCTTG
>Ga0181558_10000756_pt1 | contig 30717 bp, 31 predicted proteins | sample 011ome_22_FD_133754 | JGI IMG/M metagenome (GOLD analysis project Ga0181558, IMG submission 133754) | Coastal salt marsh microbial communities from the Groves Creek Marsh, Skidaway Island, Georgia - 011507BT metaG (megahit assembly) | ecosystem: Environmental > Aquatic > Marine > Intertidal...
ACAGGATGTTTGAATTGGTGTTTTCGATAATATTCTTTCAGTGTTTCGGCCAATTTATCTTCTCCAATTATGTATCCCAGTTGGCTTAAAAAAACAGCCCCTTTGCTGTAGGCTGTTAATTCATAGGCCATATTGTACTCATAACGGTTGGCATTGGTTTGTTGCGGCTGTTCTTTTCCGGATCGGGCGAGATAAATATAGTTGTCATAAGATCTCTCCAGAGGAAAAAAGTTGTTTTGGTTGAGGATTTTGTCTTTGGCCAAGGTAGAAATATAGGTAGTAAACCCTTCATCCATCCATTCGTATTTCATTTCATTGGTGGCCAAGACAAACTGAAACCACGAATGGGCCAACTCATGAGCCGTTACCCCCACCAAACTCTCAAAGCCTCTTTCGCCCGTAATCAAAGTAAGCATAGCATATTCCATACCCCCATCTCCTCCTTGGGCAACTGTATATTGTTTATAGGGGTATGGCCCTATGGTTTGGTTGTAAAAACGCATCAGTTCAGCGGTTTTGGGCTGAAGTTTTTTCCAGTTGTCTATCAACTCAGGTTTATTTTTATAGAAGAAGTGAAGGTCAACATTGTTCGGCCCCTTATAAATATCATGGATATAGTCAGGATCTGCAGACCAAGTAAAATCGTGTACATCTGGAGCGAAGAAATGCCACTTTAACTTCCCCTTTTTTGCTCTCCCTTTTTTTGGGCTGTAGCCGTGTCCCACGGCATCGGGGTTTTGGAGGTAGCCACTTGCTGCCACGGTGTAGTCTTTGTCCAGGATCAAGGTGACATCAAAACTTCCCCAAACGCCATGAAACTCTCTTCCCAAATAGGGTTCAGCATTCCACCCTTCATAGTCATATTCTGCCATTTTGGGATACCACTGCGCCATAGAAAGCGCCACTCCCTCTTCAGAATTTCTACCTGCGCGACGGATCAGTTTGGGAACTTGCCCTTCAAAATCCATAGTGAAGAGGGTCTTTTGGCCTGGCCCCAGGGGTTTTGCTAGGGTTGCCTCTAAAATGGTTTCTGACAGCTCATGTTTTAATGAAGCCCCATCTTGCTTTAGGTTGGAAACTTTAAGATAACCAACCTCTAAGGAATCAAGATCGTCAATATCGAAGTCGAAACGGGTGTTCTTATCTTTTGCTGTTTTAACTCTTACCGCCATTTCACTTCCTGGATGAAAGGCGTTGAAGTACAAATGGAAAAAAACTTTTTTCAAGCTGTCGGGAGAATTATTTTTGTAGAGCAATTCCTGTTTTCCGGAGTAACGAAAAGAGGAAACGTCCATGTGAACCTCCATTTTGTAATCGGCGGACTGTTGCCAATAGTTTTGGGCATGGCCCAAGGCACAACAACCAAAGACAAGCCTAACGAGAATTCTTAATTTCATTATTTATAATTTTTATTTGAGGCGTAAATCAATGCGTTAAACAGGTTAACCATCTTTCCAGACTTGGAAAGGGTCTTGGCATCTACTTTTTCTCCGGAGGAGGGGTTTTTAACAGAGGGAAAAAGCGGGATTCCTGAGTCCATTAAGACTTTCTTCACTTGATGCGCTTTTAGTTTCGGAAAGAATGATCTTACTGCAGCTGCAACAGCCGAAGCATTCGGGGCGGCCATAGAGGTGCCGCTGTAAAACTCATAACTACCGTGGGGAACGGAAGACCAAATTTTATGACCTGGCGCAAAAACGTCCACATTTTTGGATCCGAAATTGGAAAAAGAAGCGACCTGTTCCGAGTCATAGGAGGATCCGACAGCTCCAACAGTTAAAAAGTTGGAAACGATTTCTTCGCCGTTCACTTCATCGGTAACAAAGGTTTTTTTCTTTCCAGGGTCAACGTCAGCCCCACTATTTCCAGCAGCATTAACAATAAGGACATCATTTTTTTCGGCGTATTTGAGCGCCTCCCAAACCCACTCTTTTTGTGGAGAATAGCCTTTCCCAAAACTGGTATTGATGACCTTGGCACCATTGTCCACTGCATACCGAATGGCCAATGCAACGTCTTTGTCGTATTCATCTCCATCGGGAACTGCCCTGAGAACCATAATTTTGGCTTGATCGAATACCCCCTTGTTCCCTTCATTGTCACTTCTATTGGCAGCGATGATTCCTGAAACGTGAGTGCCGTGATTGGCCCCGTCCTTTTCAGGCCCGATAACATTGGAATTGCCATAATTCATGTCGTTGATGTCATCAGGGTCATCTCCCACTACTTTTCTTCCATCAAAATCAATGTTGTAGTGCGCTTCTATTCCGCTTTGAGTCCCTTTTCGATACTCCTCAAGCTTTGCTTTTGTCAATTGATTTTCTTCAAGAAACTTTATAAAGATCAGGGCCTCCATTAAAGCAAAAGTCTTAGGGGAATACCCTTCTATGTCGTCTATTGTGTAATCCTCTTTGCCGAGTGTAACTTTTACCAAGCTGTCTGACTCACGTAGTTGAGAGATCATCTCCTCTATTTTCTCCAGCTCATTTTTTTTGTTTTCAATGTTTTTCAGCCGGTCTTTTTCAAACTTCTCATAGGCTTCCGACCCAGGCGCTTCCTTTTTTTGTAGCCGCACCGATTCCATATTCTCCAAATCGGCATCACCTAGAAAATTCCACCCGTGGATATCATCAATATAACCGTTCTGATCATCATCAATGTTGTTGTTAGGAATTTCATCTTCGTTAATCCACAACACCTCACTAAGCTGGGGGTGTTCAATATCTACTCCGGAGTCAATCACAGCCACGATTACCCCATTTCCTTTTTTATCTTTGATCAACTCCTTGTGAGCACGTTCAACACTCATTCCTGGAATACTGTCCGTTCGAAGGTCCATCAAGTGCCAGAATTTCTTTTCATCGTCAGAAAGCGATTCCTTTTTGTTGTGATCTAGCAATGGAACATCAATGGGGCTACCGATAAATTTTACGGTCCCACAGGAAACCAAGAGGGGGAGTATGAATAATAGTTTTTTCATTCAAAAAAGTTTGCTAATGTATGTATTTTATCTACTCTAACCCCTTTTTCTGTTTCCTTAAGGGAAATGAGTTCGTTATTTGGATCGTGTTCCAAAAATAGCAAGAAGTTTTCATCACACGCCATTTTTAAAAAACGACTTTTTTCATCCATACTGATTAACGGACGCGTATCATAGCCCATTACATAGGGGATGGGCAAGTGCCCTATGGTAGGGATGAGATCCGCAGCAAATACAATGCGTTGATTTTGGTAGCGCAATACGGGTAGCATTTGTTTTTCTGTATGTCCATTTACCAGAATGATGTCAAAATCGAGTGGGGTGTCCTTCAGCATAAAGTCTTTTCCTTTGAGTAGCTGAAGTTGCCCGCTCTCTTGAATGGGCAAAATGTTCTCTGGCAAAAATGAAGCTTTCTCACGCGGATTTGGATGCGTGGCCCATTGCCAGTGATCTTCGTGAGACCAGAAAGTGGCATTTTTAAATGCGGGTTCAAGGGTATCTTTTTTATTTCTAAGTATGGCATCACCACAATGGTCGAAGTGGAGGTGGGTAAAAAACACATCGGTCACATCGTCTCGATGAAACCCTTTCATCCGCAGTGAACCATCTAAGTTTTCATCCGTTGACCGGTCATAGTGACTAAAAAACTTTTCACTTTGTTTGTATCCCATTCCAGTATCAATCAAGATGAGTCGCTCGCCATTTTCAACCAATAAAGACCTACTGCACATTTGAATACGATTATTGGCATCGGAGGGGTTGGTTCTTTCCCACAATGGTTTGGGGACTACGCCAAACATGGCACCACCGTCCAATTTGAATTTGCCACAGCCAATAGAATGAAGCTTCACAAGCTTAGAGTTTAATCCGTGTTAGGTACATATGTGTGGTCATGTAGAGGTACTCAAGTTTAGCGTCAAAAGCACAGTTGGCTGTTTTCTGCTCTGTTCTGATGGTACCGAGGTGTTTGCCCTGGGGGGTAATGATCAAAACACCACCGGGTCCAGTAGAAAAAACGGTACCCGAAGGATGGATTTTAAGCCCGTCAAAGTTCCCTTGGTCTCCTTTTGGCAATGCATCATCGTTAAAAAATACCCGGCCATTTTCCACGCCCTTGGAGGTGATATCATAGGCCATGATTCTTCTGTCTTTTGGGTCAGATATAGCCACATACAGCGTCTTTTGGTCATTGGAAATGGCCACCCCGTTGGGTCGGGTCAGGTCTTTAATAATCAGTGAAAGTTTACCAGAAGGAGTAAGCTTATAAACACCATTGTAATCCAATTCCTTCAATGGGTCTTGATCCCCTTTTTTTAGGCCGTAGGGAGGGTCGGTAAAATATAAATCTCCATTTTTGGCGAAAACCAAGTCATTGGGACTGTTGAAATATTTTCCTTGATATTTACCAACGATGGTTGAAAAGCTTTTCTTTTCCCAATCCTCGAGTTTTGCGACCCTTCTGTCTCCATGCATACAAATGGTGAGTTGACCATTTGCATCCAATACCAAACCATTAGAACCACTTTCGTCACGGTTTTCGGCGTTGAGACTACCCTCTTTTCCACGGGGAGCAATGCCGGTATAGCCACTGGGATCGAGAAAGACTCCTAGTCCGTTTTTCTCGTCCCACCGATAGATTTTATTGGCAGGAACGTCAGAAAATAATATCGCATCGAGTCGATTCACCCATACTGGGCCTTCCGACCAACCAAAACCCTCAGCGAGAATTTCTATTTCTGCTCCAGGTGAAATGTACTGATCCAATTCGGGATGTAGCCGGTCTACAGCACCAATGGTTCTTTTTGTTTGGGCGTTCAAAGAGAGCAAAATACAAATAATAGCAAAGGGTACAAGCTTAAGTTTCATTATAAGAAAGTTAGATTATGTTAGTATCTATGTGATATAAGTACTAAGTTAAAGAATGGTTTTGTTTTTTTTCTAAAATTTTGAGGAGTTCTTCTGAAAATGCCAGCATTTGTTTGATTTCCTGAATGCTTGACAGTCGCTCTTTACTTCGAATCAGGATGCTCTCTCCATTGGACTCCAAATAATAGGGAGGGTGGCTTTCAAAGAAGAAAAGGAGTTCATCAGAAAAAAAGTCTCGAATGGATTTTTCGTTTTCGCCGCTGAGATAAAATCTTTTTGAAAAATCAGGGTAATTGCTGAAATCAATATCTTTTAATCCGGAAAGGTGGAAGATAGAGGACATAAAATTTTCTTTGTCTAAGGCAAAAACAGGGGTTTTTTTAATCCCTTTTATTTGAAGAAATGTCGACCTCAGATCTTCTTTTGAAATGAAAGCGCCCTCACTGTAGGAAAGGTCAAAAAGCAGGAATTCCTTTTTTTTGCTTTCCAAACTGTTGTAGCGGTAGTTGATCCATTTGGTTTTAAAATAGAAAAATCCTTCAAGCTCATCGTAGCTTGAAATAGGATCAGGGAGATAGTTCCAATCCAGTATGGTAGAAAGCTTTTCCAAAAGCTTTTGTCTTTTGGTTAGGGAAACCTGAAAGTTAAAAAGAGAGGAATTGGGCAAGCTTTTACGAACGGCAAAAGGGTGTTCGGTTTGGGCTTCATGAATATCTAATCCGATGATTTCAAAAAACCCGCCTTGTCTAGAAAAGCCTCTGCTGTAATCGTTCAGCCCTTCCATAACGGTGTGATCTACAAATTCACAGAGGGAAAAATCGACAATAGCATGGGCATTGGGGGGGATTTCATCCAACTTGGCTTTAAGTTTAAAGAAATTCAAAAAGCTACAAAAGTTTTTGACGCTCACATAATAGTTCCCGCTTTCTTCTTCCATATACATCAGCACGTTTGGTTTAAGCAAGTTTCTAGAGAATAAGACCCCACTTTTGTTCAAAATGACATGCATTATAAGAGTTGCCAGTATGCCCAGCAGAATTCCTGTGGTTAAACTGGTCAAAAGGGTAGCCAGTAGTGTGATGAGGAATATGATCGCTTGTTCTTTGCCAATCTTGTATATTCGGAGAACATTTTCAGGGGTTGCTAAACGATAACCAGTGAAGACCAATATGGCAGCCAAGGCAGGCATGGGAATTTTTTGAATTTGTTTGGCAAATAACAGGATAAAAACAAGCAAAAAAGCTGCATGAAAGAAATTAGCAGAGCGGTTATTTGCTCCATTATTGACATTGACGGAGCTTCGAGCAATTACAGTAACTACATTGAGCCCACCAAAAAAGCCACTTATTCCTGTGGCAATTCCTAGCGCCCTCAAATCTTTGTTGATGTTTGACCTTCTTTTAAGAGGATCCAATTTATCAACGGCTTTGATGCTTAATAGGGATTCAATCACGGCAACCAAAGTAATCGACAGGGTATGGCCCATAAAGTCTGAAGAGAGTAGTTTGCTAAAGTCGGGTCGTGGGAGGGAAGTTACCAAGTTTTCAGGCAAGGTAATCATCAGTCTTGATCCTAAGACATCGGGTGTTTTCAACACCAAGTCATAATAATACATGATTCCGATAGAAGCAATGACGATCCACATGGGAGCAGGGATCAGTTGAAACAGGGGAATTCTAATTCGGGCATACAAAAACAAAAAGGCCAAGCTGAGCAATCCAATTCCAGCGGCTAGAAGCATTTCGCTTGAGGGGTTTTCAATGAGGTTTTTGAGGGACTTGGGAATGAAAATCAACTGATCGATGGTATTGCCTTTGACATCGGTAAAACCCAACATGACATGAAATTGTTTGGCCAAAATACCTACACCAATGGCTGCCAACATGCCTTGCAAAGCGGTTGAGGGAAAAAACTCACTCAAAGCTCCCAACCGAAAAACCCCGAATAGGAAAAGCAATAAGCCCGACAGCATTATGGCGGCTAAGGTGAACAAATACCCTTGATACAAGTTTCCCTCTCCCATGCCTACAATGGCTGCGAGGACCACTATCACCAATCCATTTCCTGGACCGGTAATGGTGAGGTGCGAACCTCCAAGAATGGAGACGATGGTTCCACCAGCGATGGCTGCAACGATCCCTGCAATGGGAGGTGCCTCAGAAGCAATGGCCAGCCCAAGACCCAGTGGCAATGCAATGAGCGAAACCACAAAGCCAGAAAAAATATTTTTTGGGAGGTCGCCCAAAAATTGTTTTAATGGGGCAGCGTTATTCATTTCGGGTTGTATTCACGATTAAAACATCTGTTGGCAGTTCTGCCAGGATGTGTTCCAGGTCTCGGGTGAAGAGCCGGTCAATAAAACTTAGGTTTTCACTAGCGTTCATCACTAGCAAATCAGCCCTAACCACCCTAGCATAGTGTCCAATGGAATAACCCCTTCTGCCAAAAATACTTTGGGTGACCCAGTTTATTTCTGCTGTTAAATTAGAGGGAAGTCTTTTTACAACATCTTTTACTCTAGTTTGTTCTTGTCGCCTGAGCTTTTCCTTTTTTAGTGTAGCCTTCCTCAAGCTCCTGTCGTCATCGACAGCAACCGCTACTTTTGATCTGCTGATCTCTTCAACCAATGATATTTTTTTGGCGCCAAGCGCATTTGCTACCACAAAAGCGACCTCGATGGTCATTTGGGTTTGAGGACTGTCAAATCCGTTCACCACAATGTGTTGACAGGGACGCCGCTCAACGGAAGGGTTGATCAAAAGTAATACGGAACATTTGGCTTTTCTGGTAATTTTTCTGGCGATGGAACCCAGATAAAATTTTACCACATTTTCCCGCTTCAAAGCACCCAATAAGATGAGGTCAACCTCAAACTCTTTACTGGCCTCTAATAAGGTATTTACTGGGTTTCCCAGTTTCCAATGAACAGATATTTTTTTGGATTGAACTGGGCATGACGCGATAATTTCATTGAATTGGGATTCTTTTTTATCGGTTTTGTTCCCCACGTGAACAAAAACCAATTCTCCATCAAAAGCGTGTGCCATTCTCATGGCCTCAAAAACATTGGCTTTGAGGTTGGGAGAAAATGCAAACCCTACCAAAAACTTTTTAAATCCAATTGCTCTCATGAATTAAAGATAAAAATTAGATGCCCATCAACCAATTTTTTTATCCCTCTTGACATTGTTGATTTTCGGATTGATAACTTTAACTCTAAAATCAAAAAATTAATATTTAACCCAGTCAGTTTTTTTCTTCCGTATCTCCAACTTCAGTGGCAAGTTTTCCCAAGGATAAAGGCGGTTTTTGATCTCTGCCAATTGGTTGTCAATCAACATTTTTAGTGAGTCTTTTTTGGGGTGCGACCATATAGTTTTGATGAATAGTGTTCAAGCTGAGATCTTTAGTGCCAGAGCGAGCTCCTTCCATTCCCATGCTCATGATTCTGTAGGAGAACATCCACTCTCCTTTATTGTGGTAGTGATCCCCCATGACATTGATGGGCGCATGTCCATCAGGTCTGTTGGGGGTCCACTGATTTTCTTGAGCCGTATTCCATTGGGAACACAGCAGTAAAATGCCATAGAGGCATACTAACATTTTTTTCATTTTATTATAAATGGTATTTAGGTGTAAACAAAAAGTATTTTGCTTGAAACTCAAGCCATGGTGAAACTACTTTTTTGTTTTGGAGGGGGGGTATCCGGGGAGAGGGATTGTGTTTTGAAAATGAGGAGAGAAGGACAAAAAAGCAATTTTTCGGAAATTCCTTCAAAAAACAAATCATAAGACATGGCTTGGTGAAGGGATAACAGTTGAATTTCCCATTGGATCCTGGGAACGGTTCTATCGGTTTCTTTTTTCCCCCCCAACTGTTGCATGAGGTAGCACTTTCCATCACAGCTGCTCTCGGGAACCTCTTTTTTTATACAGAGTACTTCAGCAATATAATCGAAGTTGACCATGTAATTCACAAGTGTAAAAGCAGGACGGGTGATTGATATCAAAGTCAAATCAACAATGAGTAGCTAAAAAAAGATTTCAAAAGAGGTTGAGGAATTTTAATCATTGAGTTTTAGCACGGCCATAAATGCTTGTTGAGGAATTTCTACATTGCCTACTTGTCGCATTTTCTTTTTCCCCTTTTTCTGTTTTTCAAGCAGTTTCCTTTTTCGGGTAATATCTCCCCCATAACATTTGGCGGTTACATCTTTTCTGAGCGCTTTGATGGTCTCTCGAGAAATGATCTTGGCACCAATTGCGGCTTGGATGGGAATGTCAAATTGTTGTCTGGGGATCAATTCTCTCAGTTTTTCACACATTTTTTTGCCGATGGCATAGGCATTCTCCGCATGGATGAGGGCTGAAAGGGCATCTACAGGATTGGCGTTGAGCAAAATATCAACTTTCACCAACTTTGACGGACGCATCCCTATGGGGGAATAGTCAAAAGAAGCATAGCCTTTGGAGACGGTTTTTAATCGGTCGTAAAAATCAAAAACGATTTCTGCCAGAGGCATGTCAAAATTTAATTCTACCCTTTCTGTGGTGAGGTAGGTCTGATTGGTGATCACGCCTCTTTTTTCTATACAAAGCGACATGACATTGCCTACAAAATCAGATTTGGTAATAATGGAAGCTTTTATAAAAGGTTCTTCGACGCGATCCAAAAAAGAAGGATCTGGTAAATCAGATGGATTGTTTACCATCACAATTTCGTCGGGATTTTTTTTGGTATAGGCATGATAGGAAACATTGGGAACCGTAGTGATGACGGTCATGTTGAATTCTCTTTCCAACCTTTCCTGAATGATTTCGAGGTGGAGCATACCCAAAAAGCCACAACGAAACCCAAAGCCAAGTGCTGCCGAACTTTCTGGCACAAAGACCAATGAAGCATCATTCAACTGCAATTTTTCCATACTGGCTCTCAGCTCCTCATAGTCTTCTGTATCCACCGGATATATTCCTGCAAAAACCATGGGCTTTACTTCTTCAAAACCTTCGATGACCTCTTGGGTGGGGTTCTCTGCCCCTGTGAGCGTATCTCCTACTTTTACTTCTTTGGCCTCTTTGATTCCTGTGATGAGGTAACCTACATCACCTGCAGCGATTGATTTTTTGGGTTCTTGTTTGAGCTTTAGGGTTCCGATTTCGTCGGCGAAATAGGTTTTTCCCGTGGCGATAAATTTTATTTTTTGTCCCTTTTTGATTTCGCCATTGATGACCCTAAAGTAGGTTTCCACCCCTCTAAAAGGGTTGTAGACCGAGTCAAAAATCAAAGCCTGTAAGGGAGCATTTACCTCTCCTTTGGGTGCTGGAATGCGGTCAATGATGGCAATTAGAATGTCTTTTATTCCCAGGCCCGTTTTTGCAGAAGCAGGAATCACATCCTCGGGCTTGCAACCCAAAAGGTCAACAATGTCGTCCGTAACTTCCTCAGGATTGGCAGAGGGCAGGTCTACTTTGTTTAGAACAGGAATGATTTCGAGATCGTTTTCTAAAGCCAAGTAGAGGTTGGAAATCGTTTGCGCTTGGATACTTTGGGCAGCATCCACAACCAATAGTGCACCTTCGCATGCGGCGATGGATCGGGACACTTCATAGGAAAAATCCACATGGCCTGGCGTATCAATCAGGTTAAAAACATATTGTTCTCCTTGGTGTTCGTATTCCATTTGGATGGCGTGAGATTTGATCGTAATCCCTCTTTCCCTTTCCAAATCCATATTGTCCAACAACTGATCTTGCCTTTCTCTTGAAGTTACTGCCCCAGTAAAGTCTAGCAGACGATCGGCAAGGGTGCTTTTGCCATGGTCGATGTGGGCGATAATGCAAAAATTTCTCAGGTGTTTCATCCGCGCATTTTCCTCTGCTGATGCAAAGATACTTATTTTGAAAGCTTGCTTTTTTGTTTGGTTCAGAAAAGTTACATTTAGTATATAATTTCATAACTGATGAAAATCCTTTCGAGAGTCTTGCAATATTTTTTGGCCATCACTTTCCTCTTTTCTGCCTACACCAAGGCCGTAGGACCGGGGTTTTTTGAAATCACCCTAATGGATCAGGGCTTGGCTCCCAACAGGACATTCGCAGCTTATATGGCACGTTTTTTTATTGGATTGGAATTTGCTTTGGGCTTTTTGATGCTGCTGCCATTTTATGTAAAAAGGCTGATGCAGTTTACCTTTTTACTCTTAGGAGGATTTACTGCCCATCTCATTTATTTGTGGTCAATTGGCGACACCGAAAACTGTGGTTGTTTTGGAGAGATGATTTCTATGACGCCAGAACAGTCCATCCTTAAAAATTTGGTAATGTTGGCCGTAGCTTTTGCCATATATAAAACCGCTGAAAGTCGAACCATTCCCAAGATTATTCCTTTGGGGTTAACGACTGCAACCATTCTCAGTATGTGGTTATTTTTGCCCATGCCCAACCACGAGGATTTTGCTTTTGACAGATTTACCCAATTTGAATCTGCTGGAAGGGTGGATCTTTCCTCTGGAGAAAAGTTGATTGCCATTTTCAATTTGGACTGTGAACATTGTCAAGAGGCTGCCACAAAATTGGGGGAACTTCAAAGAAAGCATGATAACTTTCCAAAACTTTACGAGCTGTTTTATCAGGAGGGTTCTACCTCCGTGGCGGGCTTTGAAAGCATCACACAATCTTCATTTCCTCACACTTTTATTGATGTTAACACCTTTTTTGATTTGATTGGAGATTCTCCTCCAAGGATTTATTATCTCAAAGACGGTAAAGTGTCGGCCATTTGGGATGATCAATTCATTGAAAATATTGTAAACACTTTTGGGTTAGGCGAGTAGGGGTATTTCGACAAGGAAATTGCTACTTTTGTAAAAAAACTAAAGCTGGTCAAAATTGGCGACATATCGGTTGGGGATTTCCCATTGTTATTGGCACCTATGGAGGATGTCAGTGACCCTCCTTTTCGTGCTTTGTGCAAGGAAAACGGAGCGGATATTGTTTACACCGAGTTTATTTCCAGTGAGGGCTTGATTCGTGATGCAGCAAAAAGCGTTCAAAAGTTGGATATCTATGAAAAGGAGCGTCCAGTAGGGATTCAAATTTTTGGAGCCAATTTGGATTCCATGTTGCGCTCTGTAGAAATTGTTGAAGCCTCCAATCCTGACATCATCGATATTAACTTTGGTTGTCCAGTCAAAAAAGTGGTCAGCAAGGGGGCAGGAGCGGGTATTCTAAGAGACATTCCTTTGATGGTAAAACTGACTGCCGAGATGGCCAAACACACCTCTTTGCCGTTGACGGTAAAAACCCGTTTGGGCTGGGATCACGATTCGATCAAAATCGTTGAGGTGGCGGAGCGGTTGCAAGATGCGGGAGCACAAGCGATTTCCATTCACGGCCGAACACGTGCCCAGATGTATAAGGGAAGTGCCAATTGGCAACCCATTGCTGAGGTAAAAAACAACCCCAGAATGCACATTCCTGTTTTTGGAAATGGGGATGTGGACAGTCCAGAACGTGCTGTGGAAATGCGCGACCAATATGGCTTGGATGGGGCGATGATAGGCAGGGCCAGTATTGGAAACCCTTGGTTTTTCAATCAAGTAAAACACTATATTGAGCATGGAACCCACGCGGAGCAGCCCAGTTTAAAAGGTCGTGTGGAGGTAGCGAGGCGCCATTTGCAAATGTCTATAGCATGGAAAGGAGAGGTCTTGGGCGTTTTGGAAACCCGACGACATTACACCAACTATTTTAAGGGCATTGCCAACTTCAAGCCTTACAGAACGGCTATGGTTACTGCCAATGATCCCAATGAGGTTTTCGACACACTGGATCGGGTTCTGGAGGAAGTTGCAGAGCCAACCATGGGCATGATCTAACGTAGAGCACTTCGACTTGCCCAGGCAGAAGCTGTCCCACCCAATACAATTAGTGTAGCCATCACCAAAAGTAAATTTTCAAGCTGCCATATGACAGGATAGGGTAAACTAGTCCCGGGAACTTTAATAAATGGCATCCATTGTTGTATTAGGATTACAACGGAGGAAAGGATGAGTCCAATGCCTCCACCGAAAGCAACGATGGTCATTCCTAAAAGAAAAAAAATACTGCGAATCTTTTTAGGGGTAATTCCCATGGCTTGTAGGATATTCATTTGGGGGTTTTTGTCCAAAACCATCATTATCAGTGCACCTGCAACATTGAATAGCGCGATGATCAAAACCAAAGTGAAAATAAGGTAAATGGCCAAATGTTCTGTATTCAACATTTTATAGAGCGCCGTGTTGAGCGCCGTCCGATTTTTGATGGCTACTTCAGAACCCAAAATGGCGATGATTTTTCTTTTTAAACTTTTTTCATCAATGCCCGCTACAGTTTTGATTTCAATAGAAGTGAAATCATCCTTAGGGTATTTTAACAACTTTCGAGCAAAATCGATGTTGCTGAAAATGTATTTTTTGTCAATGTCTTCACTGATTTGATACAACCCAATGGTTAGGGCCTTTTGGGTAAAAAAAGGATTTTGACTCAAACGCCTACTGTTGTTTTTTCTGGGAATGCTGATGTTCAACAAGGATCCATAGTCATATACCCCCAAGCCCATGGCCGCTCCGATTCCAAAGCCCGCCACTATGGTGTTGGATTCGGGAATCAACCACTCCCCAACGGCAATGAGCGAATCTGCAGGGATAACCGATAAGTAATCTTTCCCCACCCCTTTGAGATAGGCTACTTGGTTTTTTTCCTCGAAAGAGAGAAAGACTTTTTCCTCCAAAATGGGGCTGATGGCCTTTATTTCATCGATGGCTTTTAATTGACTTAAGGCAGCACTGTCCAAAGTTATGGTTTTCCCTAGCAGGGATGTTACCCTGTAATTTGGGTCAAAAGCATTCGAAAAGGACAGGCCAAAATCTTTCAATCCTGAAAATGCACTTAATACGATCATCAATGCAGCTGTGGCCACCACAATCACCAATAGTGCAATGGCGTTGATTCTGTTGATTACTGTTTGCCTGCTTTTAGAAAAAAAGTAACGCCAAGCGATTTTGAAAACAACAGGCATGTTTTACTTCTTTTGTCTTTTGGGGAGCCCCTTTGGGTCTTCAAAAGGGTTCTCGGGTTGATTGAGGGCTTTTTCAATGGCATCAACATAGTCGAGGGAGTCATCCATAAAAAATGAAAATTCTGGCATGCGTCGCAATTGATTTTTCATTCGTTTGGCCATGTCATGCCGGATTTGATGCTTGTTTTCTTGGATGCCTTTCAAATAGTCCATTGCCTTGTCTTTCGGAAATATACTGAGGTAGATTTTGGCCATGGAAAGGTCAATGGTCACTTTGACTTTGGTAACGGAGAGTACCAGGTTGGAAACGCCCTGATTTCGGATGACCTCCTGAAGCATCTTGGCCAGTTCTTGCTGTATGGCAGTGGCAATTTTTTGCTGTCTTGGTGTTTCCTCAATTCCCATTCTGCAAAAGTAGGCATTCCTGTGATAATTGTTATTTTTGGTACAATGAGAAAGACAGGCTTTGGTTTATATTTAATTCTGATTACTATTGGGATCGGTTCATATCAACTGCAGGCTCAAGGAAACCTGCAACAGATGCGTCAATTGATTTTTGAAAAAACGAATGCCCTAAGGGCAGAAAAAGGATTGCCCGAATTAAAACTTCTTGATTCTTTGGGCGACCTGGCCCAATGGCACAGTGAGAATATGGTGAAACACAATTTCTATGCTCATGTAGACCATTTGGGTCTAAACCCCATCGAGCGTGCCGAAAAATATAAGGTCAATGCTTGGGCCAAAAAAGGGAATCGCTTTACTGGAATAGGAGAGAATATTGCCAAAACGCCTTGGTTTGAAAATGTTGCAGGCTGCGGTGATACCCGATCAGAGGAGCGTTTGGCGCAGTGCATGGTGAATGGCTGGAAAAACAGCCCGCCCCATTACAAAAACATCTTAGGAGACTATACCTATTTGGGGGTTGGTTTGTACTTTGATAAAAAGGGAATGGGATTTGGGACTCAAAACTTTCGTTAGTTTACCATTCTACCCTTTCCCATTTGTATTCTGAACTGAGTTTGAAGGCTCCAATGAACTTTTTTTCCATTGCTCAGGAGGAATAAGGGACAGATAATCTTCTTTGTCTCCTTTGTATAGAAAATAGGTTTCTCCAACCAAAGGTTCGAATTTAAATTTGGCTGTATAGACTCTTTGGGTATCACTGGCGGATTTGACAAATTTTTTGATTTTATCCTGCAGTTCCTCCAGCTCGGTTTGCAGCTGCTTTGATACTTTTTCCACGCCTTTTTGCTTGAAGGCATCGACATTGGGAATCTTGATGACGGGACCACTGGCTTGGGAAGCATAGGGGAGCAGTCGAGCAATGTATTCTTCCTGCTCCTCGTTCCAAACGACTTGATCCGGCTTTTTCTTTTTCAAATTAAAAATTTGTTAAAGATAGTGAGTTTGAAAACCTTGGGGATTTTTTCCAGAAAAGAGACTATCTTTTCATGTCTTTAATGGCCTTATAGACCAAAAATACCAAAAACACAACAATAGAATAGACAATAATATTTCGAAGAAAATAGCCCATTTATTTTGTTTTTGAAAACCATATTCTAGTGACCAATATTTCTTGATCCATGGATTTTTTGATGAATTCTGTTATGTAATCCAATTTAAATCCTTTTTGTTCATAAGCGGCGGAAATGTCAACGATGGAATTGGTTAAAAATGTTTTTTTAATGGGGGATTCCCCTGTAACTTCCTCATATGCTACTGCAGTTTGATTCTTCCAATCGATCTCATCGCTGTTGATGGTCAATATCAAACGTTCTACTTTCTTGTTTTGGGTTTTAAACTCGCTGTAAATGAAATAACCACTGGAAAGCGCAATAATATAAAACAAAAAAACAATCACTATCGAAGCCCTATCTGTAGGATTCATTTTATGAAAATTTTAATAAAGATATTGATTTATAAATATTTTAGGACTTAATGTGCTGTAATAACAAATACCGATGAACCTGATGTCCACTCATATCGATCAAATTCGAAGGATCAATTTTTTAAACCTCATAAGCCTTAAATAATGATTGACAAAACACCTATTGTCAAAAATTATCAAAAAAAACAAATAGACTAGGCGTATATGTTAAATTCAGTCATATTGTGTAAATTTGAATAAAAATAATTCAATGATTAGGCCAGACTTTGAAACGATTTCTCCTGATACAGGCCATTCTTATAAATATGCCTATTTCGATAAAGATTCCCCCAATACGAATAAGGTTAAATGGCACTATCACCCAGAGGTAGAGTTGGTTTATATCAACACTGGTGTTGGCAAAAGACAAGTGGGAACCCACCTTTCCAATTATAAAGATGGGAATTTAATACTGGTAGGATCCTATCTGCCGCACACGGGATTTACCAAAGGTTTTGATGAAAATCAAAAAGAAATCGTCATACAGTTCAAGGCCGATATTTTTGATACGCCTTTTGGCCATTTGGAGGAGTTGAAAGTGATCCAGCAGCTTTTGGAGTTGTCCAAAAAAGGGATTGTTTTTGATGGCTCCATCAAGGAAGACATTGGTCTTAGAATGGAAGGACTGCAGTATGAAAGTCGAATCGATGCTTTTTTGACTTTTGTAAAAATACTTTATGATCTGGCCCGACATCCGGAGAAGACCATTCTCAATGCGGAGGGTTATGCTTTTATCAGCAGTCCAATGGAAAACAAAAGACTGAAGTCTATATTTAATTATATCCGAGATCATTTCATGGAACCGATAGCCTTGGAGGACATTTCTGCAAGGGTGTATATGACCCCCCAATCTTTCTGTCGATTTTTTAAAAAAAGTACCCATAAAACATTTACTACTTTTTTAAACGAATACAGGGTCAACCACGCCACGAAGTTACTTTTGGAGAGCGACGATGACATCAAAGCAATAGCTTATGAGAGCGGATTCAATAACAGCTCAAATTTTTTCAGAAACTTTAAAAAAGTTACTCAACTTACACCAAATGCTTATCGGGAGCAGATGTTGACGAATTTAGAGGCTTAATTTTTTTCAAACGGAAAAGCAAACACCTCTGAGTTTTGGTGGGCGAGACTCATTATGCTGTCAATTTCTCGGACCTTGTCAGGGAATTGCTCTGCCAGGTTGTTTTGCTCTTGTAGGTCTTCAGACAAGTTATACAACTCAATGGGAGCTTTTGGATTTTTGGCCATTTCCAACCGAACGCCTTTCCATTGTCCCAGTCTAACTGCCTGTCGTCCACCGCGCTCAAGGAATTCCCAATAGAGGTAAGGGTGGTTGGTCTGCTCCATACCCAATAGGGTGGGCAAATAGGAAATTCCATCGATTTCGGTCATGTCATTTTCTATTTCAGCGATGGCAAGAGCAGTTGGGAAAAAGTCCCAAAAGGCCGAGATATGGTCTGTGATGGAATTGGGTTTAATTTTGGAGGGCCAATAGGCGATCATAGGAACGCGAATCCCCCCTTCATAAAGGTCTCTTTTGTAACCCCTCAAAGGGCCATTGCTGTCAAAATAATCAGGATCTGCTCCGCCTTCCATATGGGGCCCGTTATCGGAAGTAAAAAGGATGAGTGTATTTTCGGCAATTCCAAGCTCGTGGACCTTGTCAATAATTTGCCCCACATGATCGTCGAGAATACTCACCATCGCTACAAAAGCAGCATGACCTTCCTCTTGAGCATTGTAACCACTGACACTGTAACCGTCTTTTTTTCGTTTCGGAGCATATTCTTTTTCGGGTAAAAACTTGCCTCTGTATTTTGCCATGTATTCCTCTGGAGCAATCATTTCAGCATGAGGGATTACAGAGGGATAATACATAAAAAAAGATTCGTCCTTATTTTCCTCCAAAAAGGACATGGCTTTCTGGTGGATTAGATTGGGCGCATAGGTTTCTGTGCTATGGCCATCATTACCTTCCAAAGCTTCTTTTGTGCGGTTGTTCCAAAGGTGGGTGGGGTAGTAGTTGTGCGCCACGCGTTGACAATTGTAGCCGTAGAATTGATCAAAGCCTTGGGCCGTTGGGTCTCCTTCGGAACCAGGGTATCCCAGCCCCCATTTGCCAAAAGCTCCGGTGCGGTATCCCGCCTTTTTTAATACCTCGGCAATGGTCAGCTCTTGCGAAGCCAAGGGATACTGTCCCTCGTTTTCAAGCGTAAAGCCCCTTTCAGAATTCCCTCTGATAAAGGTATGCCCTGTATGTTGGCCGGTCATCAGCGCCGACCTGGAGGGTGCACATACTGTTGATCCTGAATAGTGTTGTAAAAAACGCATTCCCCCTTTGGCCAGTCGATCCATGTTGGGCGTTTCGAAATGGGTTTGACCATAAACCCCAAGATCGCCATATCCCAAGTCATCGGCCATAATGTAGATGATATTGGGAGCTTTTACTTTATCTGACTTCTTATCGGTTGGATTTTGACAAGCCCATGTTAGGAGTACAATGAGCAGTAAGTGAAAGTTTCTCATTTTATAAAAATTCAATTCTTATGATTTAGCCGACAATCCACAATGTTTGTTCGGGTTTTGATTCGGAAATTCCACAGTTAAAATCATCAGATCAGATAAACAACCTAAGGAATTTGCCAGAATTTATTATTCAGCAAGTGTTACGGTTCTTGAGACTTTGTTAAATGGTCCGGGGATTAAATCACCTTCTGCATTTAATAACTCCAACTCAATGGTCACTTCACCCATGGGTAGGCCTTTGATGATATGAGGGGCCCATTGTGTAATAATGAATTCCTCTCCATTAATGGTAGCCCTTACTTTATTGCCATTTTCCGAAAGTGTGGTGTTGAGCACAAAAAAATCCAGCAGAAGGTTTTCGGTATCTTTGCCTGAATATTGTCCTTTCGGTCTACTATAGATCAAAGTTGGGGCGGACATGTCCAAATTATTTTCGTCCACAGCATTTTCACCCACCGTTAGTTTTTTTACCACAACGCTATTTTCATTTTTTACAGACTCGTGATAGGAACGACTGAGGAAAGCCACAAGATGGTGTACGCCTTCTGGGATCTCTTTTTTAAACGAAGGAGTGTAGTGAGCGGAATAGGGCTTGTTGTTCAGTATAAAATGAATGTGTTGCCCTTTACCGGAGTTCGCCAAAAGCTTGGCATTGGGGCTGTCGGTTTGTTCTCCTAGGTTGTAATGACTTACAGTAAAATTAAAATCAATCTCACCATGTGCAAGAGTGTTGGTATCGGTGGGCGCATCAAGTTTAAGCACAGCATCTGAATAGGCTGGGGAGCCCTCCAGAACCGCTAGGGTAATTTTTGATGCTTTGGCAGCTGCTGCTGAGTTTTCACTGTTTACGTTTTGATTCGATTTTTTTTTTGGGCTATTGTTACAAGCAACGGCAAAAAAGGCTATGAGCGAAATTGCACCAATATAGCGTAGTGTTTTCATTTTTTTATTTTTGATTGAAAGATACATAAATTAATAAGTACTCCCAACCGGCGCACGTATGTGATGCTTGCCCATCTTGATGGAAACGGTAGATTAGGTAGATTACTTATTACTCTCTACTTGGTAAGTAATAATGTATTAAAGAAACCTTCTCTTTACTTGTCTGACTTCTTTGAAAAAAACAAAGGCTACTATTATGACAACTTAACGACGGTTCGTTTAACAAGTAATCTGACTCAATGGATTAAATTCTTCTTAGTTGGTGTAATAGAAACATCAAAAGAATCCATCCAAGTATTTAAAGATATTATTGCTTTAAAAACAGATATTGAGACCAAACGATTACCAACATTAGGAAGCAAAGTAGAAAAAGCACAATTGTTATTAAAACAACTATTTCAAGTTCCCATTACAGATTCCAAACAGGTCTCAGAGCTTTTACAGATTTCTCCTTCAACAGCCAACAGACTCATTAAAGATTTAATTGAACTCAACATCTTGTCTGAACTAACTGGTTATAAACGAAATAGAAAATATATGTTCCGAGAATATTTCAGAATATTTCACAGCGAACTAGAAAATAAAAACTAAAGACAACAAGCTGTATATTGCATACCCGTAGGGATACGCACCATACCCAAACTGTTGCCTTTTAGTGGGGAAGCTTAGAACGTATCAATCCATAAACAAAGGTGCCAAGGGTGGCCGACAGTATCACCACGATGATGGGGAAGAACCCGGCTCCCAGAAGGGAAAACATGGGTCCGGGACAAGCCCCTGAAATGGCCCAGCCTGAACCAAAAATGATCCCACCGTATAAATAGCGCTTCCAACCCTTTTCTTTGTCTGCAATCTCAATAGTGGATCCGTTTAGAATAGATTTTAACTTTAATTTTTTAATGATAAATGTGATGGTGGCACCCAGAAAAACGGCTGTTCCAATCACGCCATACATGTGAAAGGAATTGAAATGAAACATTTCATAGATCCTAAACCATGAGGACACTTCGGACATATAGAGTGTGATTCCGAAGAGTGTTCCGATCAAAAAATACAAGAGAATATTCATAGATATAGTTAATAGTTGAACAAGAAAGGAAGGACGAAATGATTGACCAACAGCCCACCGATAAAGAAGCCGATGACGGCAATTAAAGAGGGCCACTGTAAATTGGACAAGCCTGAAATAGCATGACCGGAGGTACAACCCCCTGCATATCGCGCGCCAAAGCCCACCAAAAAACCACCCACGACCAGCAGGAGAAGGATGTATGGATCGCTAAAAGCAGCATTTGAAAACAGCAATTCAGGGGCAAAGCTTTCGCCTGCATCTGTAATGCCCATGGCTGCCAATTGATCTATCGTTTGGGGGGTGAGCGCAACAGCTTTGGTGGTGGTGATATAATTTGAGGCAATGAAACCGCCAGCGATGACGCCAAGCGATACAATCAAATTCCACTGTTGGGCTTTCCAGTCAAATTGAAAAAAAGAGGCTTTTTTGCCTGCGCCCATCATCGAGCAGAGGGTGCGAAGGTTGGAGGACATCCCAAAGGACTTACCCACCCAAAGGAGTAAAAAAAGCACAAGGGCGATCATAAAGCCCCCGAAATACCAGGGCCAAGGTTTTGTCAAAAAGTCAATCATATCAAGAGCTTATGGTGGTTGGACAAATGTAGTTTGTGAGTGGGATATTTGTTTCTTTGATGGCCTTAAAACCACCTTGCACATCGACCAAATTGTGAATCCCTCTTTTCTTGAGGATGGAGGCCGCAATCATCGATCGGTATCCTCCAGCACAATGCACATAAAAAGTTTCCTTTTCGGGGAATTGATTCAAATGATCGTTGAGAAAATCCAAAGGCGTATTGTGTGCAGTAGGGATGCGTTCTGAAATGAATTCGCTTTCCTTTCGGACATCATAAACGGCTACCTTTTTTTCTTTGATCAATCCTTCCAATTCGACTGCACCGATTCGACTGATGATATCATATTCTTTTCCAGCTTTTTTCCATGCTTCAAACCCCCCTTTGAGATATCCCAGCGTTTGGTCAAAGCCAACCCGCGACAATCGCGTTATCGTTTCTTCTTCCCTCCCGCTTGGTGCGATGATCAATAGGGGTTGATTGACATCCCCGATCAAAGCACCGACCCAAGGGGCAAAGCCACCGTCGAGTCCGATGAATATGGATTGAGGGACATGGCCATTGACAAAGTCATTTTGATGCCTTACATCGATGATGATGGCTCCTGTTTCATTGGCCAAACTTTCGAATGCCTCTGGCGCTAAGCCCTTCAAACCGCGGTCGAGTACTTCTTCTATGTCGTCATAGCCGGATTTGTTCATCTTTACATTCAAAGGAAAATATTGTGGGGGCGGTAACAAGCCATCGGTTACCTCCTCAATGAATTCTTCTTTGGTCATGTCTGCTCTCAAGGCATAATTCATTTTTTTCTGGTTGCCCAAGCTGTCAACCGTTTCCTTCATCATGTTTTTCCCACAAGCAGATCCGGCGCCGTGAGCAGGGTAAACCGTTACATCATCCGGCAAGGGCATGATTTTGTTTCTAAGGCTATCGAAAAGCATACCGGCCAAATCTTCCTGTGTGATTTCTTCGGCTTTTTGGGCAAGATCGGGACGGCCAACATCCCCTAAAAACAGGGTATCCCCACTAAAAATAGCGATTTCTTTTCCCGCATGATCCTTAAGCAGATAGGTAGTACTCTCCATGGTATGTCCAGGTGTATGAAGCGCAATGATGGTTCCGTTTCCGAGAGGAAATGCTTGTCCATCCTCCGCGATGAGGGCTTCAAAATCTGGATTGGCATTGGGACCATAGATGATGGGTGCAGCGGTTTCTTTGGACAGGGTGAGGTGACCGCTTACAAAATCGGCATGGAAATGGGTCTCAAAAATGTATTTGATCGTTGCCTTGTTCTTTTTGGCTTTTTCTAGATAGGGGGTGACTTCTCTGAGCGGGTCGATGATGGCGACTTCTCCCTCGCTCTCGATATAGTAAGCCCCTTGGGCCAAACATCCGGTGTAAATTTGTTCTACTTTCATATTAAATGATCATTTTAGGTTATTTTGATTTGAAATTCGTTTTTCGATGATGGGGACTTCCTCTCCTTGGATATGTTTGATTGCCGTTTTCAAATTAGAGAAAAAATTTCTTTTACCGATGATTTTAACCAAGCCATCACGGTAAAAAATATCCCTAAGCGGCCCGATGGCTTTGACCCATATCACGGTAATGTTTTTTTGTTGAAGATCCTGAATCCAATTTTCTAGCGTGTTGGAGGCACTGGCGTCAATATAGTGGATGGGACCGGCATCAATCACCAGAAACTTGACTTCGTTTTTTTGTTCCGCTATATGTTCTGCGATATGTTTTTTAAAATAGGCATGGTTTCCAAAAAACAGTTGTCCATCGAAACGGATGATCAATACCCCGGGAAAGGTTTCTACTTCATCAGAAAACCGCAAGACATTCCTAAAACGGGAGGTACCCTTGATCCGCCCCAAAACGGCAATATGGGGCTGGGATGTCCGGTAGATCATCAAGGAAAGGGCGATCAAGGTTCCCAGCAGAATTCCCTCTTGGATCCCCATAAACAAGGTGATAGCAAACGTAAATAGCAAGACGAAGAACTCATCTCTGTGGGTTTTCCACAATTTGTAAGGGTATTTTATATCAATGAGTTTGATAACAGCGGCAAGGATAATCGCTCCGAGTACAGCCTTGGGAAGGTAATAAAACCAATCGGTCAAAAACAGCAAAGTCAAGGCGACCACCGCAGCGCTGATCAATGCGGCGATTCCAGTTTGGGCACCCGACTGGTGATTGACTGCGGTTCTGGAAAAACCTCCAGTGGTAGGGTAGGATTGAAAAATAGAACCTACAATATTGGCTGTGCCTAGGGCGATCAGTTCCTGATTGGAATCAACGGTTTCTTTCTTTTCTTTTAGCTCGATGGCCTTGGCAATTGAAATGGCTTCCAAAAAGGCAACCAATGCCAATGTCAATGCCATGGGCAACAGCTGATAGATCTCATCTAAAGAGATGGCTTGCAACTGAATCGGGGGCAAACCTTCAGGAACAAAGCCCAGCACTTTGACCCCTTGATCATTCCAGTTCAGTTGTGCGGTCAACAGGGTGGTAGTGATCACCACCACCAATGCCGCTGGAATTTTATTTGAAAAATACTTGATGATAAAAATCAGAGCAATACTCCCTAGGGTAATCAGCAAAGTGAACCAGTGGATTTCATCGGTGGTTTGCCAAAACGATTGAAGCGTTTTTTGAATCAAACTGTGGGAAGGAAGATCAATGCCGATGACATGTTTGAGTTGGCTTAAGCCAATGATTATTGCTGCTGCAGATGTAAAGCCACTGATCACGGGTCGGGATAAAAAATTAACCAAGAACCCAAACTTTAGGAGCCCCAAAAAAACTTGAATTAACCCCATGAACAAAGCCAAGAAAATGGCGAGTGAAATGTAATGATTGGTATCCAACACAACCATGGTGTTTAATGCGGTAGCGACCAAAAGAGAATCCATGGCTACTGGCCCAACGGCCAAATGACGAGAACTGCCCATAAATGCGTAAACCATTTGAGGAAAAATAGCGGCATACAAACCATATACTGGTGGAAGTCCAGCAATCAAAGCGTAGGCCATCCCCTGTGGAATTAGCATTACCCCAACGGTAATCCCTGCGGACAAATCTCCTTTAAACAGAAGGGTGTTGTAACTTTTAATCCACTCCAAAAAAGGAAAGTAACTTCGCATTCTAGTCATTTAAAATTCAAAAATACGCTTCCTTGGAATAACAGATGGTAACTTAGGTTACATAAGTCAGAGGACTATAATTTTATTTCTCTTCAGTTGGATCTTTCCAGACAGTTCCAATTTTTTAAGCAAACGAGAAATCACTACCCTAGAGCTGTGCAATTCTTGAGCAATATTTTGGTGGGTAATGAACAATTCATTTTTTCCGTTGACTCTTTTTTTCTCAGCCATATAATCTACCAGCCTTTTTTCAAGTCTGTTGAAAGCCAGGCTGTCTAAAGTCTCAATTAATTCGTCCATTCGGATTTGATAGCTGCGAAATAGAAAACGTCGCCAACTGGGGTATTTTGATTCCCAATGTTTTATGTGACCAATGGGAATCATGATCAATTTAGAGGGCATTTCAGAGATCGCCCTGATTTTACTTTTGGTTTCGCCCATTTCCCATGCAAAGGTCAGGGTACAAGAGTCACCGGCCTCCAAGTAATAAAGGAGCAGTTCTTCTCCATTTTCATTTTCTCGCGAAATCTTGATGGCTCCTGAGATCATCAAGGGGATGCCTTTGATGTTTTCTCCAATGTCGATCATCATAAATTCCTCGGGGATTTCCTTGAGGGTGCCTACTTTGGCGATCTCTTGAATGAGGTCCTCTTCAAAGACATTTCCAAAAAGTTGCTTTAGTTCTAGGATCATGCTAAGAGATCATTACTTTAGGAATTGAAAGTGTGATATTTGTAAATTTCAATTCAGTCTTATTTTTTATTAAAAGCCCTTATGAGTTAAACCTTTTTTCATCAAAAGAGTCAAAACTAAAAATAAACATTGAAAATCCTTCCCATTCTTTTTTGTTTTCTCGTAGGGGTTTATTCCTATGCACAGCAAAACGCTTTTGAAATTAAGGGCATTGTTGTCGATGAATCGTCTCAACAGCCCATTCCATTTGCCACGATTGTTGTTGGCGACAAGTCCACCCAGGAAGCCATGGCAGGAGTTAGTTCTGCTGATGATGGCTCTTTTTTGGTCATTTCTCCCTCTCAAGAAATTTATCTGGAGATCAGCTTTATGGGTTATGAGACTTTCCGCAAGGACAACATAACGCCCAATAATCAGGGAATAGATTTGGGGGTAATTTTGCTTAAGGAAAAGTCTCAAATGTTAAATGAAGTGGAAGTAAGAGGAGAAAAATCAACCACTGAGTTTAAACTGGATCGGAGGGTATTTAATGTAGGTAAAGATTTGAGCAGTACGGGTGCCAGTGCCTTGGAGGTCTTGGACAACGTACCCTCTGTAACAGTAAGTATCGAAGGACAAGTAAGTTTGAGAGGAAATACCGGCGTTCAAATATTGATCAATGGTAAACCCTCTGTTCTGACCAGCGAAGGGGGGAATGCTTTGGGATCGATTACCGCTGATATGATCGAGCGGGTGGAGGTGATCACCAATCCTTCTGCCAAATATGAAGCTGAGGGAACGGCTGGAATCATCAATATCATTATTAAAAAAGACGAAAGGAAAGGAATAAATGGCTCCCTTACATTGAATTATGGTCAACCCGTAAACAATAGTGCTGGATTGAGCCTCAATCGACGGACCGAAAAGTTTAATTTGTTCACCCAGATAGGTTATGGATCTAGAAGTTACCCCAGACGAGAAAAAAACAAAAATGATAACTTATTGACCAAGACTCAAGTGTTGACTGAAGGGACCCAATACAGAAAAGAAGAGTTTTTCAATTTTATTCTGGGGACGGACTATTATATCAATCCCCAAAACGTGATTACCCTTTCTGGATTTTATGCTTTTGAAGCAGAGGATCAACCCTCAGATACCCATGTTAGGGAGTATCAAAATAACACTGAACTCACTTCAGAGTGGAACAGAGAGGAAGTCACTACTGCGGGGAATCCCAAATACCAATACGAGCTGATATACAAAAGAGATTTTTTGGATGATGAGGATCACGACCTGATTTTTAGTGCCACAGGAAACCTTTTTAGCAAGGATCAGAACTCTGAATTTTTCAATACAGCCGTGAGTGGTGCAAATCCCTTTGAGGATCAACAAACCCATACCTATTTTAGGGAGGAGGTCCATAATTTAAAATTAGATTATACCCGACCTTTTGCTGAAGTTTGGAAGCTGGAGGGTGGCTTCCAATACTCCAACAACGATGTGAGCAATGACTTTGAGGTCAAAGATGAATTGGCAGGAGTGTGGGTAGTGAATCCCGCATTGACCAATGTGTTTGAATTTACCCAAGGCATTTTGGGGATTTATGGTATGATGGCTTATGAGTCCGACCCTTGGGGAGTACAGTTGGGACTTAGATCAGAAAATACCCGGGTCAATACCGTTTTGGTAAATACCAATGAAAAGAATGATCAAGATTATACTGATCTGTTCCCCTCCTTAAACACTTCATATAAATTCAGCAATTCTTTTTCTGTTCAAGCAGGATATTCTAGAAGAATCTATCGACCGCGTTTGTGGGATCTCAACCCTTTCTTTAACATAAGGAACAGCTACAATTACAGACAAGGAAATCCTGATTTAAGAGCGGAATATTCTGATTCCTATGAACTCTCTGCAATATTTATTAAGGGTATTGCCTCTTTCAATATGAGTTTATACCAACTCTTTACCACCAATACCATAGAATCTGTTACCACTTTTAAAGACAATATCAGCGTGAGGGCCCCTGAAAACCTGGGAACCAAACGGGTCAATGGTATAGAGATCAATACCAAGATCAATGCCAGTCAAAAAATTGTGATTAATGGAGATTTTAATTTCAACGGCTTTGACCGAAAAGCAATATGGCAAGAGCGATCTTTCGATTTTAAGGGAAACAGTTGGTTCTCCGAAATCACATCAAAATTTAAGCTTCCCAAAAATTTGGACACTGAGTTCAGTTGGAATTATCAGTCCCGTTTCAAAACCATTGATGGAGAGACGCTTCCCAGTCAATATTTTAACATAGGCGTCCGAAAAAAACTTCTCAAAGGAAAAGGGATTATTAGTTTCAATATCAGAGATATATTTGCTTCAAGGGTTAGAGAAAACAGAACCATCAGGGATAGTTTTAATATATGGAGTCGTTCCGTATATGGAAGGTTTTGGGCATTGGGTTTTAGTTATGGTTTTGGCAAAGGAGAAGCCATGGAATTTACGGGTAGAAGAAGATAGTTTTTTAGATTTTGCGCGGCCCTAATTTTACTTCAAGGCCTTCCCTTGTTTTTATCTCTTTTTTCTTTTCATCGCCGCTGAGGTTGCTCGCTTTTCAACCGTACTCTATGGGAATGAATTTGGAATGGATCGACTCAAAGGGGTTTTGGACATTCCTGAAGAGTAAATTCTCTTTTTAAAGAATAACTTAAAGAAAAGGCCCTAATCTGAGTAGGGCCTTTTTTATTAGCCAGAAGACCAAGTTTGAATCACTTGAAAAGACAAATATGCATTGAGTAAGCCATAAAAAATGGCGGGCAGGATTTGTAACAAATGGTCTTTGATTTTTATTCGGGTGATGACACCAAACCACATTAATAGGGAAAGCCCCAAGGTGCTCACCAACTGAAGATGGGTCTCCCAAAACCCAACCAAGATTCCCAAGCCTCCCAAGATTTGCAACAGGCCTGTCAACTTTCTGTATTGTGGGATGCCATAACGAATGAACTCCTTTTTCATCTTTGGATTCATAAAACAGCCAATGCCGTAAAAGAGGAATGAAACAGCACAAAATAGAAAGAGTACATTCAGAACCATAAATATCTCAGTTTTTTGGATCCCAGCTCTTTATGATCCAATGGGGGTGGATTAGGGTTGTACTTTTGAAAGTAAACCTATGTTGAAAGATTACGATCAACGCTTTGAACCATAAAAACACGAACTTGATATGTAACACCTATGATTGCTTAGCTCCTGTTGGCTTGGGGTAGAAAACCAAGATCAAACAGGACAACAACATTAAAGCAGAGGGAAGGGTAGGAACCATTCCATCCCCAATACTGATGTGAAAATATATCGCACCAATCATAAACAGCGCCATGCCAATAGCAGCAGGTTTAATCAATTTGGGAAATTTAATTCCCCCGATTAAAAGCAAAAGGGCCAAAGATATTTTAAAAGCACCTACAATCATCATCAGGGTATCATTGAGACCATAGGCAGCAAATTCCTCCGACATATTGGTAGCTGTACCTCCTCTAAAAATAGAGGGACGGTTCAGCTGGTAGGTCCAAGCGCTTAAAACCACAATGGAGACGAGAAAAGATATATATTTTGTTAGTTTCATTTTTCTTTCAGCTTCAATAAAGTTATAAATAAAAATTAAATGGAAAATGCTTGCTTAAAACCAGTACTTTAAAATCCAAAAAATTGAACTGGAAATTACCATTGAAATCTTATTTGTAAATGGAAAGATGATAAAATCATTCAGTTGCTATGCTGTTTTGAAAATACAGCATTGGTCGCTCAATAGAAAGCATAATGATTCCCCTCTCTCCCAAGTAAAGGACTTATTTCAACTCAGGCCTATCCGCTTCACTAAGCTCAGGCACTTCTAATGCTCTTGGACAAGTTAAACTGACATTCACAAAGAAATATCCAAATACCATTTGAAGCTTGGTCAGAGGAAAGTTTTTCCAAAATTTAAATATTTACAGGCGATGTTAATGTTTGCGAATACAATAGGTCCTATGGCTCAGTTGGTTGACCAGCTGACTCATCATCCGTTGGTCTGTCCTACTAGGGCTTTAAATACTGGGCTTTCCAAACTCATAGTTCTATAAATATAGTGAATTTTTGCCTCTTTTTGGCAACTACTTGGCAGTTTATTGTCACTACCCAATTGTTTCCTCAGTTGTGACCTTTTATCATATTTTTTTGAACTTCGTTAGCTTCCATAACACGGCTAATTCCTCAGCTAAAGGAGTTTCGCCAAGTTGCAATATTTGGCAAGAATTTAAGTAGTGTGTATCGATGGAGTCGTTTCCATGTGCCACAACTTTTAAAGCAATTGGTTTAAAAACTTTAAAAGTAAAATTGAATGCCAAAAGTTCTATTAAAAACCTTACTGGTTAGAGATTTATTGATGAAAAAATTTAAGCTAATTTTATCTTTCAGTTTATAGGATATATTTTGAGCAATTCCGTATGAAGAATCGGGTTCTAAACTCGTAAACAAAATATAAAACTGTGAATTGGCCACTAACTTATTAAAAGTTTTTCTGAAATAAACGGAATAAAAATTGTTGTTCATTTCGAAATTTTTCCCCTCCCCATGTAAATACAGAAATAGAAAATCTGTTTTTGGATTTAAAGAAATTGAAGCTCTTACTTCTTGAACACTTCTTGCTTTAAACTCTTCATTTTCAAACAAGCGATATCCTGGTAACTGAAAACCTAAATTTAGTTTTAATCTTTTATCAATCAGCTTATACCGGGTTATCAAAGAATAATTTGCAGGATGAAAACCATCCATCATTATAAGATTGATTAAGTTTAAACTCAATCGTTTTTTATCGTTTGTTCCAGCTCTAAGAATAAAGTGTGGTTTGTCAGATGTAAAAAGAGGTATAAATGAGAAGCCTCCAGTATTGAGTTCGATTGAACCGTATTGTGATTTAACATTTGAGCATACCAAAAAGCATGTAACAAAACAAATCAGAAGATTCTTCATAAATTTTGAACACTTATTAAAATATAAATCCAATGGGCAAGATAAACAACTGTAACTCCCGATATCCACCAATGGATTTTCATGTACCATCCCATAATACTAATATATAAATTGTTTATAATATCCCTTTTAAAATACCCAAACACTTTTAAACCGCCCTGTTAGTTTAATATACTTTAAGAATGAAAGATGGTGCTTATTTCAAAACCAACCAACCAAGCTTCAGTCATAATTGTAAGGCTGTTGGACCACATGATGAAACCCAGAGGGGGGCCGAAACAGCGATGGCGACTGTACTTCAAGCATTTAATGCACAAATGGATGGTGAAATTGAAGTAATGAAATCGCAATTGGCGGATAAATTCACTTTTATATTAACGGGTCAACTCGATATTTCTAAAACATACAATTGGGATGAATTTTTAGAATTTGCTGGATACTTTGGTTCACTTCCAAAGGGAGATGTGGGAGTAGAATACAAAGGCATGCTTGTTGAGGGAGTAATTTGTATCTTAAAGGCATTAACCAAAATCAATTTAAATGAAATCAAAATTTATTTTCCCCATAATTAGTATCATCCAAATTTTCATGGGTGTTGGACTATTATTGGGGGTTTTTCTTGATCCTGTAGGACTAATGCAGCCTTTTTTTAAAGGAGAAATATCTGCTGATTTAATTTTCTTTTCACAAGGGATAATTGATGTTACTGCCATGCATATGATTGGTATAGGTCTTTTTGTTTTTTCCTTATGGAGGTTAAAGTTTGATAATGAGTCAAATAAAAAAATATTCCTTGCCTATTCAGTCTTTGGAGGTGTAGTTTTACTGGTGGCTCTATTTAATCACTTATTCAGAGGCGGCGGACCACCAATTCCCATTTTAATTCTAATAGTGTCAGCCACAGCATTAGGATTGTACGGCTCTAGAAAGGCAATTGATTAAAC
>Ga0181558_10000757_pt1 | contig 30716 bp, 32 predicted proteins | sample 011ome_22_FD_133754 | JGI IMG/M metagenome (GOLD analysis project Ga0181558, IMG submission 133754) | Coastal salt marsh microbial communities from the Groves Creek Marsh, Skidaway Island, Georgia - 011507BT metaG (megahit assembly) | ecosystem: Environmental > Aquatic > Marine > Intertidal...
ATACAGGCTGATTTTTATCCAGTTCAGCAATTTGAGCCTTAAAGTCATCCGAATAATAATCAATATTTACCGCCCCATCAATGGTTCCTCCACTGTACTCTCCAGGTGTCCTAACATCAATTAATTGTCCAGGTGTTGCTGAAATCATTGTATGAAATTCATCAGCGGAAACATTTTTAGCTACGGGTCCTTCATTCGTTTGATCTGTTGACACTTTCTCAACAACTTCTGTATTCGTGCTTGGATTGTGATCTGTTTCTTCTCCCGTTGTATTCTCATTTGCGGCACAGGCCAGCATTAGAATACCGAAACTGCTGTAAAAAATTGTTTTTTTCATGGTTATCATATTTAAAGTTCTTGCATTTCTTGTATGGATGGTAACTCACCTTTAAAAAAACGGTAGGAGATTCCAAAGGTGCATAATTCAGGTGACCATAACGACAATTCCAAGTTTGCACCCCATTTGTCTGAAAAATAATAGTTAAAACCTCCTAAAGTGAAGCCGGTAAAGACGTTAAATTTCTCAGGGAACAACCTCCTTAAAGTCGCCGGCAATAATTCCGGCTGATTCATCCAATAATTCACACCGACTTGCAATTTTATGTAGTATTCAAATCGATTTCTGTAAAATATAGAAAGTGCCGGGTTTATACTCAGGTTCACATAAGGTGAACCATAATGCTCATGGTTATAGTACATATTCATATACTGAAATCCAGCCTTACCGGAAATGGAAAGCACATTACCAAGAATCCATTCATGCGAATAGGAGACGGTCGGCGAACTCGAGACAAACTCAAAAGGAATCGCACTCGTGTCTGTATAGGCGCGAATATCACTTTGATGCACAATTGCTTCTGAACTAAAACCTACATTCATTTTAATCAAACGGTTGTGAATTTGACCAAAGGTAGGGGCTGCAATTAGAAGTAAAAGTGATAAATATCGCATAACACAAAATTAGTGATATTTTTGACTGCTATTAATTTCGATCAACGAATAAAAACAAAATGTAACCTTTCTTTTTTATGTTCGTAATTAGGAAATAGTCTTTACTTATTTTGATTCAAAATAGGGGGCTTTTTGTTGGTTTTCGACTTCGGTATATTAATTGCATACCTAAGCAAAACAAAAAATTAAACTAAAATTTATAATTATGAAAAGAGTACTAGGATTTATTGGAGCGGCTTTGATCGCTACAGTTGGTTTCAACAATGCGGCTCATGCGCAGGTTGAAGAAGGGAACATTATCATTGACCCATATTATGGCTATCCAAACTTCGGTAAGGCATTCTTCAGTCCTTTTATCGATCAAAATGATATTGATGGTGTTAATTTAACTGCAATTGGACCTGCTGGTTTAAGAGCTGAATACATGTTAGCGGATAACTTCGGTTTGGGTATTGATTTTATTTATAACAGTCTTTCTGGATCAGGAACTGTTGATTCTACAGATTTTAGTGGTAATGTTGTAAGAACGTATGATGCAAAAATTTTCAGCAGAAGATATCGTATCCACTTGCGCGCAAACTACCACTTCGTTCAAACAGGATCATTAGATGCCTATGTTGGATTTGGTGCAGGAACTAATATTCGTACCATTGGTGTTACATCTGACTACCCGAATTTTAATGATGACAGTATTACAGGAGCATTATTGCCGGTATCTGCTCGTGTGGCTTTAGGCGCTAGATATTATTTCACCGACAATATTGGTTTTAATACTGAATTAGGTCTTGGTGGACCGTTGCTATCATTAGGATTGTCATTAAAGTTCTAAAAAAATCGTCAAAAAAACGATTAAAAACTCGCTTCGTTAGGAGCGAGTTTTTTATATTTGGGGCATGCATAACCCAAGACAAGAATATATTCCTTTGAAGGAATTATCAGTGGATGATCGTCCACGCGAACGCATGATCTTACAAGGAAGATCATCATTATCAAATGCCGAAATTATAGCCATCCTGATTGGTTCCGGTACGCGACAGAAATCAGCCGTCCAATTAGCAAGAGAAATTCTAACTGCCTTCGATAACGATCTCGATAAATTAGGTCGTGTCAATCTTCAGAATCTATTACGTTTTAGAGGCATGGGGGAAGCTAAAGCCGTAACGATATTAGCTGCGCTAGAACTTGGTAGGTGGAGAAGTAACGCTGACTTAAAACCGCCAACGGTAATAACTTCATCAAATGATGCTTATCTCCATGTGAGGGATCGTTTTCAAGATCTGGAGCATGAAGAGTTTTATATCGTCTTGTTAGATCGCTCAAATAAAGTTCAAGCTCTTGAGCACATTTCGAAAGGCGGGATTAGTGGCACAGCCGTTGACGGTAAAATCATTTTTAGATCTGCTTTAGAACATAAATCATCTGGAATTATTTTATGTCACAATCATCCTTCAGGTAATTTAAAACCTAGCTCTGCTGACCAAGAGATTACCAAGAAACTAATTCAATTCGGACAATTGGTTGACATAAAAATTTTAGATCACCTCATTCTCACAAATAAAGGCTATTTCAGTTTTACTGACGAGGGGCTTATTCGCTAAATACAATTAGACAAGGGTACTGGCAACTTCAAACAAAAGCGTATCTTTAGCTTTTCAAAGATGATTACTGTTTACACGCCATATTTAACGGATAGATTGTCCTATGTACTTGACTTTTGTTTTGAGGATAAAGGTATTGATTATCAGGTTATTCATAATAAGGAAGAGTGGGAGAAACTGTCGATACAATCCATTAATTATTCAAATGACCTCGTAAGTGCTGTTTTAAACTGGTCGCCGCAAGGCATACTATTTGAATCGGATATCTACCCTTCTAAAAGTCTCGAATTTGACGAAGGAGATTATAAGTTAGATGGCGTTAATGATCCATTCGGTGTGATTTTTTTCTTATTGACCAATTATACGGAGTATTATAATCAAGATAAAGATCAACACGGGCGTTTCAAATCAGAGAATCACCCATTAGTGAAATTGAATCAACATCAAGAACCTATTGTCGACCTACTAATAAAAGAAATTTGGTGTAGTTTAGGTTTAGATTATCATCCAATTGCAAGTCAATACGACCTTGCGCCAACATTTGATATAGATATTGCTTGGGCGTATAAAGAGCGTCCGTTAGTTAGGGCAATTGGTGGAGCAATTAAAGGAGGGAAACCATTGCACCGTTTACAAGTATTATCTGGAGCAAAAAAAGATCCTTACGATACCTATGATCAAATCAGAGAAATTGCATCCCGCTTAAAAAAAACGACTTGCTTTTTTTTACTTGGGGACTACGGACCATTTGACAAAAATATTACTTGGGACAATGAAGCCTATCAAACACTCATAAAAGATTTGCAGAAAAATGTGCAAATAGGCATTCACCCATCATATGCATCCTATTTAAATATTGACCAGATTTTGGTTGAGAAAAAACGACTGGAGATTATTTCAGGTGAAGAAATTAAGAAAAGTCGACAACATTTCTTGCGATTAACGATTCCGAGAACGTATCAAGTGCTTGCGGCAGCAGGGTTAAAAGAAGACTATTCCATGGGATTCGCTGATCAGATAGGATTTCGTGCAGGTACAAGCTTTTCCTATGCATTTTTTGATTTGATAGACAACCGAAAAACGGATTTAATTATTCATCCTTTTGCCTATATGGATAGTGCCTTAAAGGATTATTTGGGATGGGATACTCGACAGGCTATCAAGGCAATTGAAAAGATGAGAAATTCAATTAGAGCAGTAGGTGGTACTTTCTCTTTTATTTGGCACAATAGCTCGATTCATAATTCAGGGGAATGGCAAGGTTGGGGCGATGTTTTAAAGGAAACGCTGAATGAAAATGATTAAGTCTTTTCCGATTATTCTGTCGATTTTGTTGCTTTTAGGAGGATGCATTGATCATACGAATGACCAAGTTGATTTTGATAATCAGGGTCCTATGAATAGCATAAGAACTGAATTAAAGATTGATTTTGCCCAAGGTTTTGAGCTTATTTATCAAGATCAAAATGTCAAAATAAAAACGAACTCCTTTGATGAAAACACCGTTTGGCGGGATAGTATGGCTGTCATTTACAACACAAGTGTAGAGAATTATAAGAAAGCTATACAACCAAGTAAAAACTTGCGATTTGCCTGCCAATCTTCTACCCACCTCTCGTTTTTGAAAGCACTGGGCGCTGAGGATAATTTATGCGGATTATGCGGAGTTGAATATGTGACAAATCCAGACTTAAAAGAAAAAATCGAGGAAAATGAGGTCGTTGAAATTTGTCAAGGAGAAGGTTTAATGCAAGAAGCAATTCTAACTGCACAACCAGACATCTATCTGCGTTATCCTTTTCAATCCGATTTTGATCCCGAAGATATTGCCATTAACTCATTATACATTGCAGAATACCTGGAGAAAACGCCGTTAGCAAGATTAGAATGGATCAAACTTTTTGGCGTCTTGATCGGGAAAGAAGCAGAAGCTGCTCAATATTTTGATGATATTTCTATGGAATATATTTCACTCAAAAAAAATACAGAAAATTTTAATCAGACTTTCATCATGAATCTACCCTATCAGGATGACTGGTATATGCCTGCATCTAATTCATTAGTAGTTAATTTAATGGGAGATGCTGGACTAAATTATTTTTACGCTGCTGATAATGGAACGGAAAATATATTACATCCCAAAGAAGCAGTCTGGAGTGACGGTGGCAAAGCTGATTATTGGATCATTATCGCGGCTCGACCAGCAGATTTTAACTTGAATCAACTGATCGCAGAAGACCCAGCCTATAAAACATTTAAGTCCGTAAAAGAAAAAAAAGTGATCTTTTGCAATACGGCCACTGTTCCGTATTTTACAACTGGTGTACTTGAGCCTAACGTGATGCTCAACGATTTACGTTTTGCTACAGGCCAATTAATGAATCATCAGCCAATCTATTTTCAGTTGCTGGAGTGAATTTCTGCAAATGAACTTCCTGAATTGTTTGAAATTCAAGTCCCCGTCTTATTTTTGTAGGAATCACAATGGCGAAAGCAGATAAAATATTCGGAATCCTTTTAATGTTAGCAATAACCTTATTTGTGTTTGTTAATTTGATTATTGGTGAGGCAGAAATTCCAAATTCGGCAATTTTTGCCATTCTAGGCGGTGATGCTAGTGATAATCCCGTATGGCCATATATTGTTGAAAATCGTTTGCATCGTTCAATTACGGCCGTTTTGGCCGGTGGAGGATTAGCTGTTTCAGGTTTAATACTCCAAGTGTTTTTTAGAAATCCGCTTGCCGGACCAGGAGTTCTTGGAGTCACCTCTGGGGCTTCATTAGGGGTGGGAGTGGTGATTCTAGGAGGGATTAGTTTGAGTGCTCAGTATGGCGCATGGTTGCATATTGTGGCTGGATTAATCGGCGCTTTATCGGTATTGGCATTGCTCATGTTTCTCTCTCAATTCATTCGGTCTGCTATCACCTTATTGGTCATTGGTTTGATGCTTGTTTTTCTAACCTCTGCTATTATCGATGTACTTTATTTGTGGGCCAATGAGACCAATACGCGCTCATTTGTCGTTTGGGGCTTGGGAAGTTTTGAAGGTTTAAGCCAATTGGATCTTTTGTCATTAGCAAGTTTTGTTATAATTCCTTTTGCTGGAGCGTTGTTTTTAGTTAAACCTTTAAATGCTTTATTGCTTGGTCCGGACTATGCGGCATCTGTGGGTACAAAACTCAAACAAACTCGTTTATTGATCATTTGTATCACAGGCATCATAGCCGCTTCTATTACTGTTTATTGTGGACCAATTTCCTTTATTGGGATAGCGGTTCCACAGTTGGTCAGGCGAATCATTCGAACGCCTAATCACGCGATACTCTTGCTAATCGTTTTTCTTGCGGGAGCTTTTTTAGGAATTTCTGCGGATTTGATTGTAAGACTAACAGCTAATCTATTGCCGTTAAATACAGTAACAGCGTTAATAGGGGCTCCTGTGATCATTTGGACTATCATTAAACTGAATAAAAGTTATGCTCAGGTTTAAAGATATGGACATACAAATCAATGGACGTAGTTTGGTTCGAACAAAATCCATGGAACTTGGATCTGGCATTATCGCTTTGGTCGGCAGTAACGGTTCGGGTAAATCAACGTTTATCAGAACGATTCTGGGGAGACATGCTGAATATAAAGGTGAAATAAGTCTTTTTGAAGAGCCCATCGGATCGATTGACAAAAATGAATTAGCAAAATTGATTGCCGTCGTTTTTTCGCAAGGAAATGTTTTTGGAGATATAAAAGTCCGCAATGTTTTAGGGATGGGGCGATTACCTTATTTAAATCATTTTGCACAAGAGAAAGAAAAGGACATTGAGATTATCGACAAGGTAGTTGGTTTGTTAGAGTTAGAGAACCTATTGGAGAAAAGCTTTAATCATTTGAGCGACGGTCAGCGACAATTGGTAATGATCGGTAGAGCATTAGTGCAAGATACCCCGGTCATTTTATTAGATGAACCGGGAGCATTTTTAGATGTGGTGAATAAACACAAAGTAATGACTGCGTTGCGAAAAATAGCGAATGAGCAAGAGAAGATCATTTTATTCTCAACGCATTCTTTTACCTTTCTTGATGAGATATGTGATCGCGTATTACTCATTGATAAAGGGGATGTAAAAGAATTGTCGCCCAGTGTTGGATTTGAAAATCAAGTATTGACACATTTTGGAATAATAGAATAAAATGGAGCTTAGGACAAGTGTACATATCAAAGAGGATTTAGGGCGTTTTCAGCAAGGACAGAAAATTCTTTCTTTAGGCTCATGTTTTGCTGAAAACATTGGTAGTCGACTTAAATTGGCGGGTTTTGATATTCTCATTAATCCACTAGGAAATCTGTTTAATCCATCTGTAATAAGTGAAAATATTGTGAGCGGGATAAATGAAATTTATGATGATGCCTTAGTAGTTGAAAGAGATGGCTCATTTTTTCACTTTAGCTGTCACTCTGATATATATGGACGAACAGAGGCTGATTTAAAGACATTAGTGCTGCAGCGACGCCAGGAAATGATTGATCAGCTCAAAAAAGCTGATCATTTGATCTTAACATTTGGCACAGCATGGGTATATCGACATCTTAAATCAGGATCAATCGTTGCCAATTGTCATAAAATTCCTCAAGCTAATTTCTCTAAAGAGTGCTTAAACCTGACGGATATGTTTAAATCATATCAAAGTTTACTCAGTCTATTGAACCAGATAAACCCCAATTTGAAAGTACTACTGACCGTAAGCCCTGTTCGCCATATCAAGAATGGACTGCATGAGAATAATTTAAGTAAAGCACAATTGCTTTTGCTGGCGAATGAATTAGCGGAGAAATTTGATAATATATCATACTTCCCTGCTTATGAATTGGTTTTAGATGATCTACGCGATTATCGTTTTTTTGAGAAAGATATGATTCATCCAAATGAGCTAGCCGTAGATTATATTTACGAAAAGTTTAAAAGTGCTTTTTTCAATGAAAGAGCCATAGCTATTGCCCGTTTATATCATAAGATTATACTTCTTGAAGGACATCGACCACGAATAAGTAACGAACAGCATCAAGAATTACAAGAGAAAAAGCTTGATCAGTTAAGAGCAAATATTGATCAGTTGATGAATATGTCATAAGCTTATTTGATAAAGCCCATGTCGTTGTATCCGTTAAAACCTGGAAAAACCATATTCAAATCAGAAAACTGCATTGACTTTTTTAGAATGTTGGAAAGTACATTTCGATAGTCGGTTGTAACATCCAAATCAACTCTTTTGTCTAATGCTTTTGGATGAAGCCCTGGCCAGTCACCGTACATCTTTCCTCCATTTACATTTCCACCAATGGCCATCATGAAATTGCCATGACCATGATCCGTCCCACCACTTTTATTGGCTCTTAATCGTCGTCCAAATTCACTCATAACAAAGAACGGTAACCTTATCCTTTTTATCTTCAATGTCATTGTAGAAAGCACTTATTGACTGGGATAATCCCTCGACCAAACTTGGAAAAACATTCGCTTGTCTTTCGTGCGTGTCCCATCCTCCATAATCAACATTAATCATTTTTACTCCAGCTACCATTTTAATTAATTGAGCAACTGTTTGCAAAGATCTACTTAACTCTATGGACGACCAGTCTTTTGGATATCCACGTAGTCCACGCTCCAATTCTTTCCGTTGATCATTTGATAAATTTGACTGTAGATACTCAATCGTCTCGATGGTTTGCAAGGCCGCATTGCCCATCAGCGGGTCACCAGAGTACATTGATTTAATTAAGGTAGGAGCAATGATTCCTTCAGTCAATTGATAATTTCCAATATTTTGAATCGAAGCAGCTTTTGGAAAACCGTCAAATACTCTTGCCAAATTACTCGATGCGGAAACCCCCAGCAAATATGCACCGGATGCCTTACTAAATACATTATCCAAATAGAGCAGCATAGCAGGTGATTTTGCAACAGCTTCTGTGAATTGTCGGAAATTACCCAGTGCATGCTTGCGAATTACTTCACGATCATAAATTGGAAAACTAGCAGAGATATAAGCTTCAGATTGGACAGAGACATTAAAATGATTGTGACAAAATTCAACCAGCAATTCCATAATTTGATGCTCACTATGAATGGCTTTTGTCCATGTCACTATAGTCGTTTCAACCGCACCTGCATTTATTAACCAGCGTGGAGGTTCTTTATGTTCTTTTAACTTTCTCCAAATCTCTGCTTGCGTTGAATAATATTGAAAAAGGGAAAATGTTTTCTCTTTTTCTTTTCCTTTCTCACTAAAAGTTAATGCATATTCGATGGCTTTAATGCGTCGATCACATGCTGTATCATCCGCTTTTAATCCCAATTGTTCATCAATCCAATTCTTCCAACCCTTCTTTTCAACGGTCGCAATTAGTTTTGGCGTAACACCATAGGTACAGCGGCTTAAGGCTCTTCGAATCATATTAATCATATTTATAAAGCGAAAAGACGATGTTTCAGGGGTGGCTATTTGTATAGCGTATATTTATTTTGGTTACAAAGCGCGCAAATTGAAACAAGAACAATGAGCTATATGTTTGATCTTCTTTTATATAACGAAAGATAATATAAATGCCCTCATTCAGCTTAATTCTTTCGCATAAAATCTCTACTCTAGAGACATTCATTAAGAATTGAGATCGATTAATTTTGCCGAATGTTATTAATCGTCGTTCTGGTTATCATTATAATATTAGCAAGCAAGAAAAAGAAATCAAAAATCATTCGCTGTGATGGGTGTAAGGAAATAATCGAAGGTAAATTTATTCGAGTAACCGAGCAGGACCTCAAACAGCCTTTAGATTATTGTTCAAAAGAATGTAAATCAAAACATATTGATCGTGATCGCATTCATTTTGCGGATATGGAGGTGGAGTAAATCAATTATTCTTATTCACCAATTTTAGCTTTTCACCTAAAAATTGCCCCGTATAACTTTCTTTACAATTGACGATGTCCTCAGGAGTGCCCTCAAAAAGGAGCTGCCCGCCATGCTTTCCGCCTCCAGGACCAAGATCAATTATCCAATCTGCACATTTTAAAACATCTGCATTGTGTTCAATGACGACAACAGAATGTCCGAGAGCGATCAGTTCATTAAAGGCAATGATCAACTTGTCTATATCATGAAAGTGAAGACCTGTTGTTGGTTCATCAAAAACAAATAGAGTAGGGGTAACTTTTTTATTTCCTTTTGGCAAGAATGAAGCTAGCTTTACTCGCTGAGCTTCTCCACCAGACAATGTACTCGAAGATTGACCGAGAGTTAAATAACCCAGTCCTAGCTGATAAAGCGGTTCGATTCGGTCAAGTACTTTTTTTTCTGTTCGATCTTTTGGATCAAAAAATGACATCGCTTCCTCGATAGGCATCATTAGGATCTCATGGATGGTTTTTTCTTTAAAAATAACATCCAATGCTTCGGGAGTGTATCGTTTACCTTTGCATTCCTCGCATTCTAATTTTACATCTGCCATGAACTGCATGGAGATCGTTATTTCTCCTTCACCTTTGCAAACTTCACAGCGACCACCCGGTACATTGTACGAGAAGAACCCAGGAGTGTATCCATTAACTTTTGAGACATGTTGTTTTGAAAATAGTTCGCGTATATAATCGAAGGCTTTTACATATGTGGCGGGGTTACTTCTAGAGGATCGCCCAATAGGATTTTGATCCACCATTTCAATCTCTTCTATTTGATTGACATCTCCCGTTAATGCGTTAAACTGACCTATTTTATTACTCGATTTGCCTAATGCCTTTAATATGGCTGGTTGAAAGATTTGTTTAATGAGTGTCGATTTACCCGATCCACTGACCCCAGAAACACAGACGAGGCCATGCAATGGGATTTTAACATCAATATTTTTGAGGTTGTTCTCTCGTGCACCATTGATCGTAATTGATCTGTTTAATTTTCGTCTTTGATTAGGCAGAGGTATAGAGCGTTTTCCTGTCAGATAGGCAGCAGTGACACTGTTTTTAGCCGACAATAAATCATGGTGATTCCCTTGAAAAACGATTTCTCCGCCAAATTTACCAGCTTCAGGCCCTATGTCAATAATTTGATCAGCCGCTTGCATGATTTCTTCTTCGTGTTCAACGACAATTACCGTATTTCCAACGTCTCTCAATTTTTCCAGAATGCCAATCAATCGCGCAGTGTCGCGCGGATGCAAACCGATGCTTGGTTCATCCAGAATATACATGGAACCAACCAAAGCACTTCCCAATGAGGTCGCTAGATTTATGCGTTGCGATTCTCCGCCTGATAGTGTGGCAGATTGACGATTGAGGGTCAAATATCCTAAGCCAACATCATTTAGGTAACCTAAACGGTTTCTAATTTCTAAGAGTAAACGTTGAGCTATCTCTTCTTGATGTTTGTCCAACTGCAGACCCGCCATCAACTCTGATAATTCATCAATTGGCAAAAGGATTAAGTCTTGCAGACAATGCCCATCTATTTTTACGTGATTGGTTTCTTTTCTGAGTCGTGTTCCCCGACAATCTGGACATTTTGTTTTACCACGATAACGTGATAGCATGATCCGGTAATGAATTTTATAAGACTTAGATTTGAGATAATCGAAGAATTGGTTTAAACCTTTCATTCGTCCCTTTCCATTCCATAATAGACCAATTTCCGAAGAGCTTAATTCATTGTATGGCCGATGAATTGGAAATGAGTGCTCATTGGCATGTGCAATGAACTGTTCTAACCATTCTCGCATTTTTTCACCACGCCATGGCGCTAAGGCTTCCTCATAAATGGTTTTTGAGCGATCTGGAATGACCAAATCCTCGTCTATCCCAATGGTGCTTCCGTATCCTTCACATGTTTTACATGCCCCGTAAGGGTTGTTGAAGGTGAAGAAATTGACTGTTGGCTCTATAAACTCCTGCCCATGTAGTTCAAAACGATTAGAAAAACCTACTTTTTCTCCCCCTTCAGGAAAATAGATAATACAATCTCCAAAACCTTCATAAAAAGCCGTTTGAACCGAGTCGGCTAATCTAGAATCGTAATCCTCATCGTTTGCGACATGTTTAAGCCGATCAATGACAATATAACTGTCATCTTTTTTATAGCTGTTTCCAGAAATTTCCTCGAGATTATGGACTTCATTGTTTATCATGACTCTCGAAAATCCCTGAGATATGAGCATTTCAATACACTTGTCGGCTGTTCTACCGTCTCTTAGTATCCACGGGGCAAGAACCATATAGCGCAAACCCTCATCCCCTGATTTTAGGCGATCGACCACGTCTGTTACACTATGTTTTTTTACTTCTTCACCTGTCTCGGGATGATAAGTTTTACCAATTCGTGCAAATAAGACCTTTAAGTAATCATAAATCTCGGTGACTGTACCTAATGTTGAGCGTGGATTGGTAGAAATTACTTTTTGTTCTATCGCAATTCCAGGAGCAATACCTTTGATTGCATCTACATCTGGTTTATCGAGACGACCTAAAAACTGACGAGCATATGAGGAGAGACTTTCAACATATCGTCTTTGCCCTTCTGCAAAAAGTGTATCAAATGCCAATGAACTCTTTCCAGACCCGGATAAACCTGTTATAACAATAAATTGATTGTGTGGTATGTCAACAGATACGTTTTTTAGGTTGTGGACACGGGCTCCTTTAATTGAAATTACTTTTTTCGGATTACTCATTGGTGATTTGCTCAAGATCTTTATATGGTTCAAAGATACCGATTTTTTGAGGTTTATTCGTGCTGAATTGGTAAGAATTGAAAATTAATCCATATCTCTAAACCCTTGTTAATACTGATGTTTTCATTGGTTGCAGAAAAAATATAAAAAAAAACCAACTTCTGACCAACCATTTTTTAACCAGCTGCGTCATATAAAGAGAACAGTAAGATGTCGGCTTTTAAGACTTTTTGAAAAATGAATATTTTATTGTACATTTGGTTTTTAACTGTTAAAAAATAATTTGCCTATAGATTACAAGCATACTCTTTTTAGAATTTGAAATGAAAACTAAGTAGCACATTCAATGTGCTGCACAAATGAGTAGCTTATGGCAGATTATATTCAGTCCGACAAGGACCTTATCCGTTTGTATTTATCAGGTGATGAAAAAGCGTTTGAAACGCTTCTACTGCGCAACAAAGATCGTGTCTTTGGATATATTGTGTCCAAGGTAAGGAACCAGAATCTCGCAAATGATATTTTTCAAGATGTGTTTATTAAAGTAGTGCGCACTTTGAAAAATGGTTCTTATAATGAAGAAGGAAAGTTCTTGCCTTGGATTTTGACTATTTCGCACAATATGATTGTCGATCACTTCAGACGATCGAATAAAATGCACATGATCTCTGAATCAAGTTCAAAAAGTGACGATTATAATATTTTTTCTGTGCTTCAGCTGAAAGACAGCAATGTGGAAGATGATCTAATCAAAGAGCAAATTGAAGCTGATGTGGTTCGATTGGTACAATATTTACCAGAAGAACAAAGAGAAGTTGTTCAATACCGAATTTTTAAAGGGATGTCATTTAAGGATATTGCTGAGAAAGAAGATATAAGTATCAATACAGCATTAGGACGGATGCGATATGCACTCATCAACTTACGTAAATTAGTTGATAAACATAATGTAAGTATCACGGCCTAAAAGATTTCAATAAACGAGAGGTGCGGTGTTTTTTCATCGATAAAAAACAGGCTTTCATTTTTTTTTTGGTTTTGGACAATATTCTGAAAGGATATCAGTTAACTAAAGAAAGAAAATTGATAATCGCCTATGATGAAAATCTACACTAATGAATTAAAAGCAGCGAATGAACAGTCAAAATCTCCCAAAAAGAGTGTACTAAGCACAATTTTGAATTTCTCAAAGTCTTTTGAAGTCATTACGCTGAAAGATCAACCTAACGGAAATAAAAATTCTAAAGTAGAGTTGATGCTAAACTAAATGGTACGATATGTACAAAAAAAGCTTCTGTTTTAAAACAGAAGCTTTTTTTATTTTCGCTAAATGCTAAACTATTATTCTTCTTCCTGAGCCTGAGCAGCTTCAGTTTCAACAGCTTCCTTATTGATTAAGCCTTTGTCAATAAGAATATTGTACCATTGATATAATTTTCTGATATCCGAATCATATACACGATCTTCATCATAATCAGGAAGGACATCTGTCAATGCCTCTCTCAATTTTTCTGCTGATTCTTTATGGTTGATCGCTGCAGTAAAATCATTTTTATCGGCAATCTTTGTATAAACATCTACTAAAGGAACATCAGTTTCATACGTATATATGCTAATATCTTCTAAAGCCGAGATCTTATCTGTAGCAAAAGCCGGAAATTTTTTCCCAGAATCAAGTGATTCTACAATTATATTATTTCTTCCTTGTGCTGCAACCTTGTATAATCCTGGTTTACCTGAGATTGCTATTATTCCTTTTAAATCCATTCAGTCGTTTTTTTTCAAGTGGGGCAAAAATAAAATATAAATCTGATTTAGTCTAATCGATTTGGTAAATAACCGCTATTGTTTTACAAGTTTAAAACTCTTGAAACTTTTATCATAATACAAAGTCAAGAGATAGATACCACTTTCGGCTGTGCCCATGTCAACGGATATGAAGAGGTTGTCTTCATTGATGTCCGCATAAGAGTACACCACCTTACCAGAAAGATCCGTGACAAATAAGTCTACCCGTGTAAAATCACTTTTAATAATATGGAAATCATTGATGAATGGATTAGGAAAGATGATAAATTCGTTCATCTTTAACTCAACAATTTGAGAATGATCAACATATACCTCATCTGAAAGATATGAACAACCTTCTTCACTAAAGACTTCTACTGAATAGTAGCCCGTTGTGTCCGGATCATGATATTGTGAGTTACTTGTATCAATTGGCGTGCCGTTGAAATACCATAAAAACGAATCTGCAGGAACTGTTATTAAGCCTCCGCCAAGAATATTGATCGTTGGCCAAAGCGGTAAAGACCCTTTAATGACAATCATCGTATCTGTAAAGCCTTTGCACCCTTGTTCGTTCGTAACGACGCTATATACATCTGCCGTCTCGTCTAGCGTGATAGAAGGATCCTCATCTCCGTTGAACCATTCATAAGAACTAAATGGCCCTTCAATAATTGAAAATTCTACTGGATCATCACAAATTAAGGTGTCACCAATCAACGTGACATCAATATTCGAACTGTTTAATAGTTTAAACGCATCCACTTTTCCATATCCGTAGGCTACATTTGGTGTAATATCCGTAAAATCATCACTTATCGCTTCTGTCTGCAATGCATTAATAAAATCAGCATAAGTTGAGGTTGGACATTTTTCCAAGTACAAAGCAGCGATTCCTGCTATTACCGGAGACGCCATTGATGTTCCACCATTTCTGACATGCCTGCCGCCTTCAGCCAGCATACTAGGGTTCGAGGTAATTAAAACATCAGAAAGCCAAATGGGGCAAGAACTCATCATTCCATCTCCTGTGGCGGATATATTTGGTTTCTGCTCGCCAATCCGGTTAGGTCCTTTACTCGAGTTTGGACTCAACTGTCCGGGAGGTCCACCAGAAAGAACAAAAGTTTCACCTTCTGAATCGATATAATCGTATTGATTTTTAAAATTAGCTACCGTAACTACCTTAGGGGAACAAGTCCAAGAACTAACAATTGTTGTTAACGTATCAGGTATGTGATAGAATGCAATCGAAGGATAATCGATTATGTCAGGAAGATCTGCACTCACAAAGTCAGAACCGCCAATCCAAGCTCCTGACCACATATCGTAAATTCCATCACCTGTTGTTTCAAATCGAAAGAAATAGTCTGATGAATCCGGATCTAACATCACCATCTCCATATGGTACACACCATTTATTTCCTCACAATAAAATTCAACGGGAGAAGCGGCAACGCCATCAACCCAGATCGTGTCGTAGGTAGTCGTTCCTAAAACATCTAGTATATTATAAAAACCAGTACGTCCTTTAAATTCAAAAGACGGATCGACCTGATCGGCTCCAAAAGCAAATGAAACATCGTTAAATGCTGCCGTATCTGCCCATAAATCAAAATAACAAGCCGGAACACCAAAAGCAGCATCCGGATTTACCTGCATCCATGTAAAAGAGGTGTCCGAATCAACAATACCTTTGAGGTGATATTTCCCCTGCGCTCCTGAATTACCTGCGGCAGCAACCATAATACGACCAGGTTTATCCGTTAATAAACTATCAATGATCTGAGCAGCAGGGTCTTTTCCATCATGTCCTCCTAAATAGGTTCCTAAACTGGCGTTAACAACAGCTGGCTTATTCAATGTGTCAGCCATCGAGAAAATGAAATCAACCGCATCTGCAATGGATAATGTCCAATTGGCTAGGCCAAAATTAGTTTCCACTACAATAATATAAGATTCGGGAGCAACCCCCATATGTGTGCCAGTAGCTAAACCATTTCCAGAGCCCGTTCCTGTGACAGTCGTACCGTGCGCATTTCCGTCAGAAGAAGTGCAAGTTCCATCATTAATATCTTCACTATTCCAAACTTGGCCATAACCGTATTTGCCTGGCGTGCGTTCTTCATCCAGTCCCAATGTGTGGTCCCAATAATAGAGCACGCGAGTTGTGCCGTCTTCATTTTGAAAATCCTCATGTCCGAGATCAAGTCCGCTATCGATATATCCGATAATTACATCTTTACCTGTAAAACCCTGGTACAATGGAGACGCTCCCATATGAACACTGTCAATATTCTGAACGATGCGCATGGTATCGTTCAGTAGTTCTGGTTTGCCGGGGTCAAAATATATTTGCGAAATATGACCAGCTTCCATTAATTCCCCGACAATAGAAGGGGTGGTATAAATGTGATGCCATCCACCAGATTGATACTTATAGACGACTTGAGGATTTCTTTTAAGATGGTCTTCTGACCCTTTTACTGCAAAATTAGTCTGCGTTGAATGATTGTTATGCTCATATAAGCGATAAGAGATACTCTTCCCCGTTTGTCCGAAGATGATAGGGGAGACGATTAAAGTCAATATAATGAGCCATTTATTCATGGTGTTTCTGATGCTATAGACGCACAAAACTACAAAATGGTTTACGATTCTTGTCATTATTTTTCCATCGATCATCTTGCACAGCGACCATTCGTGTAATAATAAACACGTGATTCAACCATTTTTTTTTAAATTTACGGTTACTAACAAGACCCAAATCTTACTTTAATCAAGATTTAGAGAAACAAAATTAAATTGTTATTGAATATGAACAGAACAGGAAAATTATTAGTTGCCGGTTTAATGTTAACGTCTGTTACCGTTGGTGCACAGGATGTTGATAAGGAAATTCTGAATTGGTACAACGGTAAAAAATTCGGTATGAGCACCGATGCAGCTTATGCGAAATTATTAGCAGACAAAAAATCAGAACCGGTGGTGGTTGCTGTAATTGATTCTGGTGTCGATATTGAGCATGAGGATTTACAAGGTAGTGTTTGGGTGAATGAAGACGAAATTGCAGGAAATGGAATTGACGATGATAACAATGGATACATTGATGATGTCAATGGTTGGAACTTCTTAGGGAATGCAGATGGTGAGAATATCAACGCGGAGCAGCTAGAGGTAACGCGCCAATACGCTGCAATGGATGCTAAATATAAAGGTTTGAGTAAGGCAGATGTTTCTGATGAAGACATGGCTGAATACGAAAACTATAAAGCATATCGTGATGAAGTTGAAAGTAAGCGTTCTAAAGCAACTAAATCGGTTACACAATACGTTGGAATTGTTGAGAAGTTCAAGGGAGCTGATGCTCAACTGAAGAAAAAATTTGGCGGAAGTTATACGGCTAAAGACTTAAAAGGTGTAAAAGATGATCTAGAGTTGGGAGAGTCGGCAACTATGATGTACGGACTAGCTAAAGCTGGTTTGGGCGTAGAGGCTGTTGAAGCGCAATTGCAAGGAGCAATTGATCACTTTCAAGGTCAATTAGATCACCATTACAATCCAGAATTCAATGCAAGAAGTGTTGTTGGAGATGATCCTTCAAACTTTGACGACAAGAATTACGGAAACAATGATGTAGAAGGCCCGGACGCAATGCACGGAACACACGTTGCCGGTATTATTGCAGCAACAAGAGGTAATGGTATTGGAAATGATGGTGTTGCAGACAACGTGAGAATTATGTCGGTTCGTGCAATTCCTGATGGTGATGAGCGTGATAAAGATGTTGCGCTAGCAATTCGTTATGCAGTTGACAACGGAGCACAAATTATCAATATGAGTTTTGGTAAAGCGGTATCGCCGAACAAAACGGAAGTAATCGAAGCGATCAAATATGCCGAAGAAAAAGGTGTGCTTTGTGTTCATGCTGCTGGTAACTCTTCAATTGATATCGGTAAGGAGCCAAACTTTCCTTCTCCAAAATATCCGTCGATGAGTAAAGAATTCTCAAACTGGATTGAGGTTGGAGCTTCTACTCGTTATAAAAAAGCGAAAGCTGATAAGAAAAATGGTGGATTCAAACAACCTGGTTTGGCTGCTCGTTTCTCGAATTATAACAATGATATGGTAGATGTTTTTGCTCCAGGTTTAGAGATTTACTCGACAATTCCTAATAATGAATACATTGCAATTCAGGGAACATCAATGGCTTCGCCAATGGTTGCTGGTGTTGCAGCTTTATTAAAATCGTACTATCCTAAATTAACGATGTTTGAAATTCGTGATATCATTTTCCAATCAGTTCAAACAATTGATAGAACGACACCACTTCCTGGTGATATAGTAGAAGTTCCTTTTGCCGAATTATGTGCAACTGATGGTATTGTAAATGTCTACAATGCGGTTCAGCTAGCAGAAGAGAAGTCAGCTGGAAAATAAAATAATTTGAAAAGCGTTATAAATGCCGTCAGTCTGAGACTGATGGCATTTTTTTTGCTATTACTAGTAAGAACTAACAATCAAGTTGCATCAAAAATTTGATTTTAATTAGTTTAGCAGATAATAAAACACAGCAAGCATGAAGCAAATACTTTTTCTGGCTTTTATTTTATTGAATATTGGGTCTAGCGTAGCGCAAGATATCAATCATTTTACTGATCCAAATAATCGCTTGTATATGTTTAATGCAGGTGTTTTTCAGCAAATCTATTATCAGCAAACCGGTAAAATTATCTTAGGAAGTGATTTTGTTTGCTATGTGGATTCTAAGGGAGATATTTTTGTTTATCACGATGGGCAACAAATCATGCTTGGGCAAACCTATAACGAATTGCATACAACAGATAACTTGTTGGTGATGCGAACGGCCAACGTGATCCGAATTTTTGACCGAGGTATTAAACATATACTAACATCTAATGCAGCCGGTTATGGATATGGCGATAGTCTAGTTGTTTTTCAGGATGTTATTGGAGGATATGTTAAGTATTATTACCAAGATGAAGTGCGCGAAATAGCAATGGTTGTAGGTGATTATCCAATAGGAATGGGCGAAATAGGTTCAAACGTTTTTGTCTACAAGGATAATACGGGGAGTTCTTCCGTTTTTTGGCGTGGTCAATTTTATGATTTATTGAGTACCAATTTGCCTGTAAATTATCAAGCGGGTCAAGACGTAGTTGCTTTTAATGATCCTGTAAATGGAACTTTCGCCGTTTTTGATAATGGATATATCCTTGATGCAGAGCCTCAGCATTGCCAGCGTTACGAATGCGGTGATAATTTCATTTATTATATCGACAATGCGGGAATTCATAAAGTTTATCGGGAAGAAAGAGTTACTGAATTGGGTTATGATCTTCAAGACATTGTTGTTAAAGATAGCATAGTCTTGTTTCGAGATGTCGGAGCCGATAAGATCTGGTATAATGAAGAAGTTTATCAAATATTCAATGAAAATGTCACCAATCCTCAGATTGATGGCGGAATAATGGCTTATCTGAATAAATGGGGAGGGGTAAGTGCTTTTGTCAGGGGAAAAGAAATTGAAATCACAAGACAGCGCGTAGAGGAATTCAGACTGCATGGCTCTACAATTTTAATGAAATTTGGACCTACGAACTACACCGTTTGGTGGAATGGTAAGAAGTACGATTTTTAATTCTCGAATGACTTATTAACAACAGGCTTTAATTCTTCTCAATTCCTAATCGTATCCCGTTGAAACCTTTATTTTTGTAAAAAATTAACGCGAAGATGAATAATTGGTATACGGTTAAAGTAAAATTTACAAAAGAATTTCAAGACGGAACATTAAAACGTGTAACGGAGCCCTATTTGGTCAGCTCTTTGTCTTTTACAGAGGCAGAAGCACGTATATATCAGGAAGTAGGGGAATTTGTAAGAGGCGAATTTTTGGTGACGTCAATTTCAAAAACTGACTATGCCGATATATTCCATTACGAGGATGCCGAGGATTGGTATAAATGTAAAGTAACTTATGTAACCGAAGATGCTGATTCTGGCAAAGAAAAGAAAATCAACAATAACTTCTTGGTTTCTGCGCATAATGTCAAAGAAGCTTATGAGCGTATTGAAGAAAGTTTGAAGGGCTTAATGGTGACATTTGAAATACCAACAATTGCATTGACACCATTGGTAGAGATATTTCCTTTTGAGCCTGGTGCGATGGAAGAGGATGAATATAATGGAGGAGGAGCAATGGCACCGCAACCTGAAGAAGAAATAGTATCACCCAATATCAACGTTGCCTTCAACGCTAGCGAAGAAGAGTAGATGGGAGGTGGTAAGAAACATATCGATAGAAGTGATTTCTTAAAAGGACGTTTGGAAGGCGCCTTGTCCGATGAACCAATGAAGATGTTTAGTTCCTGGTATCAGGAGGCATCTGAAAAAAACTGTGCTGATCCGCATGCAATGATAATCAGTACTGTTGACGATGGTAAGCCTTCTTCTCGTATTGTATACATGCGTAATTTGATGGAAGAGGGGTTTGTTTTTTATACCAATTATGAAAGCCGAAAAGGAACACAGATCATGTCGAATCCTCATGTTTCAGCTTTGTTTTATTGGGATTGTGTAGAACGTCAAGTGCGTGTAGAAGGGAAAGTTGAAAAAGTGGACCCTCAATTATCGGATGATTATTTTAATGGGCGACCAAGAATCAGTCAAATCGGGGCATGGGCATCTAACCAAAGCACTCGTATCGAAAGCCGCGAAGAATTGGAAGAGCGTGTGGCCCATTTTGAGAAAAAATTTCCGGACATTGTTCCGCGACCGCCGCATTGGGGTGGTTTTATATTAATTCCTGAATATGTTGAGTTTTGGCAAGGACGCTTGGGTCGTTTGCACGATCGTATTTGCTTTGAAAAAAAGGGAAAAAATAACTGGGACATATTTCGCATTGCCCCATAGTTTAAGATGAATTTTTACTTAGATCGGTATGGTTTTCAAGCCCCGAAAATTACGGAAGCTCCTCAAGATAACCTTTCGTTAATTATAGTTATACCTTGCTTTAACGAACCTGATTTGATTCAATCGCTGGAGGCAATTTTAGCTTGCGACTTGCCAAAAGGTAAAAGCATCGAAGTGATCACGCTGATTAATGCCGGTGTTCATCACGATGAGTCGATTAAAGAACACAATCAAGAAACCTATGAACAAGCCTTGAAATGGGCTGCGGCTATTAATACACCCGCATTAACTTTTTATTTCATTTTAGAAGATAGTCTTCCTAAAAAACATGCAGGAGTTGGTTTAGCCAGAAAAATCGGAATGGATGAAGCCGTTGCTCGCTTTGAATGGGTGGGGAAAGACGGTATAATTATTTGTTTTGATGCAGATGCAACCTGCACTCCGAATTATTTAATCGAGATCGAAAGGCATTTTAGAGAACACCCCAAGACACCGGGATGCTCCATTCATTATGAACATCCCATTGAAGGAGAAGTTTTTGCCGATGAGATTTATCAAGGTATCATCAATTACGAATTACATTTAAGGTATTATAACCAATGTTTGCGTTTTGCCAACTTGCCTTATGCTTTTCATACAGTTGGATCAAGCATGGCAGTTCGTTCTTCGGCTTATCAAAAGCAAGGCGGTATGAACAAGCGAAAAGCTGGAGAAGACTTCTACTTCATCCATAAGATTATTGCCTTGGGGCATTTCACCGAATTAAAAACGACGATGGTCATTCCATCCCCGAGAACGTCCGATCGGGTGCCTTTCGGAACGGGCAAAGCGATCGGCGATTGGATAGCGGCTGGGGAAGATGTTTATAAGACATACGCTTTCAAAAGTTTTGAGATAATCAAAGCCTTTGTTGCCGTTATACCAAGTCTTCAAGAGAAAGAATTAGCTGATTGTCAAATCAATTCCGAAGAGCAGGGTAAAAAACTTTTAGTTGATTTTCTAAAATCGATTGATTTTAATAAGGCGTTGGCAGATATCCGCAAAAACTCAACAACTCTTGCTTCATTTAAAAAGCGTTTTTTCCAATGGTTCGATGCCTTTAAGATTCTTAAAGCAGTGCATTTTTTTCGTGATCAGGGTTATGATAATCAGCCTGTTCTAAATGAAACACAACTTCTATTCGATTCGACAGGTGTTGAAGATATGTTTGAAAATGAACGTGCGCAGTTACGATATTTAAGATTACTTGAGAGTAAATAAAAATGGATTCATCAAAAAAATACCGTCTACAAAATCATGCAGACGGTTCATTAACATTATAAATCTTTTCTTTTACGAATTATGCACATGCACATCCATTTGCGGGAAAGGAATATTCAATCCTGAATCTCCAAATTCATTATAAATGCGCTCATTCATTTTGAAATAGACATCCCAATAATCTTCCGTTTTACACCAAACACGCAAAGTTAGATTAACAGAGCTATCACCTAACTCCACTAAACCAATAAAGTTATTACCGTCTTTGATGATTTTATCATCTTCATCGATGAACTTTTGTAGAATATCTTTTGCCGTTTTAAGGTCATCACCATACGCAATGCCCACTTTAAAATCAACACGTCGCTTTTCCTGATAAGTATAATTGGTGATGTTTCCGTTTGCCATAGCGCCGTTTGGAACGATAACCGTTTTATTATCAAGGGTTAGAAGAATTGTATTAAAAATTTGAATAGACTCGACTGTTCCTATTTCACCTTGTGCCTCAATAAAATCTCCTACTTTATAAGGACGGAAGATAAGAATCATCACTCCTTCAGCAAAATTACCAAGCGTACCTGAAAAGGCCATACCTATAGCCAAACCAGCAGCACCAATCAGGGCAACAAAAGAGGTCATTTCAACACCTAGTTGGCTTAAAGCCGTCAAGACAACCAAGATGCGTAAAGAGATAGAAACTAAGCTCACCAAAAAGCCTTGAAGTGATTCATCGTAGTCCTTTTTGCGTAATATTTTACTTACCATTTTAGAAACACGCTTCACGATCATCATACCGATAACGAGGATTACGAAACCGATTAACAAATTGACTCCATATTCTATGGCCTTATCAATAGCGTTATTCCAATCAAACGTCCATGGGGCATCTGTTTCAGCATTTGCATTTGCAATATCTGCAGCAGTGTTTAGTTCTTATTGCATATCTTTTTCATTTTTTGTTCGCCCCAAAGATAATGCATTATCTTTGGTCTTCATAAATTGAAAACCCAAAGTATAGGTTGTGTTTTTCATCTTATCCAAAATATTAGCTTTTATCACGCATCCAGTTTCTTGGATGGCAATCGTATTCTTATTAAGCAGGTTCGTTAAACGAGAAGGCTTAAGGAAATGGCTTAGTCGTTCTGTTATTGTCATGCTCCTGTTTTTTACGAATACCGTAATTTTCTCAGAGTTTGTGCGGTGGTGGGAGCCAGAAGGAAAAAAAATAGAGGAGATCGAGCATTATGATGTTGCCATTGTCTTAGGAGGTATGGCCGAATACGATAATAATCTCGATCGTCTAAGTTTGCGACGCGGAGCAGATCGATTATGGCAGGCGGTTCATTTATATCAATTGGGTAAAGTAGATAAACTATTAATTTCTGGGGATAGCGGACATATGATTGATCGTGGACTCAATGAAGCCCTTCGTTTTAGAGATGTATTAACGGATTTTGGAATCCCAAAAGAAGATATTTTAGTGGATTCGCTGTCAAAAAACACCCATCAGAATGCGCTCGAGTCAAAAAAAGTTTTAGAACAGTATCCAGATTTAAATGATGTTTTGCTTGTCACTTCCGCCTTGCATATGCCACGATCAAAAGCTTGTTTCGAAAAAGTAGGTTTTAATCAAATAGGAACCTTCACAACCGATCATTTTACCGGAAGGAAAAGAGGGTATTCATTTGAGCAGTATTTAATTCCAAACATCAGTAATCTAGAAGATTGGAAACGCTTTAATCACGAGTGGATAGGTTACTTACTTTATTGGATAGTAGGTTATGTATAGTCCCGAACGCGTTTTTGTTTAGGACAAAAAAAATCCCTCAAGATCACTGACCGGAGTCTGAGTAAACTTGAAGGATTAATATGTTTTTAATAAGATCGGACCTACTTAGTAGCAGCCCACTTTCTGATCTCAGTTCTAAACCACTCATCAGCAGCGTCAGTCCACTTATAGTTTTCACGTAAATACTTTACGGTACCTTTTTCGATATCTGTGTAAGAATTACCATCTCGAACAGCATCAAAAACTTGAGAAGCGTCGTCTTTTGAAAGACGTCCATCTCCTGCACCAGAAGTTAATTTGTCCGCCAATTCGATCAATTCTCCATCATACTTCACACCGTCGATAGTCTTGTAATATCCCATTTGAATTAAATTTTAATGTTTATAAAATCAAATATAACTTAGCTCTTAATTTTTTTTATAGTTTCTTTCTTTTTATTTCAACACCTTATTCACCTTCCAGAAAACTAATTTTTATGGTTGAGCACGAGGCTTATAAGCTAAGGCACGAAAATCCCTCAAAAGTCATGAAATTAAATTGTTATTTCAAAGATTAAAATTACTTTTACGTACGTTAAAAAAACTTCAAATGAATTTACACGAATATCAGGGAAAATCTATACTAAATAGTTACGGAGTTGCAGTACAAAGAGGGGTTGTGGTTGATAAGGTTGAGGATGCCGTAAGCAAAGCTAAAGAATTAAATGCAGAAACAGGAACCGAGTGGTTTGTGGTAAAGGCCCAAATACATGCTGGAGGGCGTGGAAAAGGTGTTGTTACTGAGACACAGTCGAATGGTGTTGTTTTAGCTAAAGGAATAGACTTTGTCGAGGAAACTGTCAAAGGTATATTAGGAGGTCATCTTGTGACAAAGCAAACAAGTGCTGAAGGAAAGAAAGTAAACAAAGTACTTATCGCTGAGGATGTTTATTATCCGGGTGAGTCAGAACCTTCAGAATTTTACATGTCTGTATTATTGGATCGTGAAATGGAACGCAATATCATTATGTACTCTACAGAAGGAGGAATGGATATTGAAACGGTTGCTGAAGAAACACCACATTTGATTTTTAAGGAGGAGATTGACCCGCGTGTTGGATTACAAGGTTTCCAGGCTAGAAGAATAGCTTTTAACCTCGGACTTAGCGGACAAGCTTTTAAGCAAATGGTGAAATTCGTTTACTCACTTTATAGTGCCTACGAAGGATGTGATGCTTCTATGTTTGAAATTAACCCTGTTTTGAAAACTTCAGATAATAAAATTATTGCTGTTGATTCAAAAGTGACCTTAGATGCAAATTCATTATTCCGTCACAAGGAATATGCTGATATGCGCGATAAGACTGAAGAAGATCCAACAGAAGTAGAGGCAGGAGAAGCAGGATTAAACTATGTTAACCTTGACGGAAACGTTGGTTGTATGGTAAACGGAGCAGGACTTGCAATGGCGACGATGGATATCATTAAGTTGTCTGGAGGTAATCCGGCAAACTTCTTGGATGTTGGTGGTACAGCTGATGCTGAACGTGTTGAAAAAGCGTTTAGAATTATCTTAAAGGATCTAAACGTTAAAGCGATACTCGTTAATATCTTCGGAGGTATTGTAAGATGTGATCGCGTTGCTCAAGGTATTGTTGATGCGTACAAGAATATGGGAGAGATTCCAGTTCCAATTATCGTGCGTTTGCAAGGTACAAATGCTGAAGAAGCTAAGAAGTTGATTGATGATTCCGGTTTGAATGTTCATTCAGCAGTTCTTCTTCAAGAAGCTGCAGATCTTGTTGCTGAAGTACTTTAGTCAAAAATAGAATTTTTAAAATACAAACTGCACCTCAGTACTGAGGTGCAGTTTTTTTATTACCGTTATTTTTAAAGGAATAATTACTTTTGTGTCATGATTCATTATAAAAGTGCAGAGGAAATAGAAAAAATGCGCAAAGCGGCACTTGTTGTCTCTAAAACATTGGGTGAAGTAGCGCGTTTATTAAAACCTGGAGTGACGGGTTTAGAGTTGGATCGTATTGCTGAAGAGTGTATTCGAGATCATGGTGCTACACCGGCCTTTTTAGGAATGTATGATTTCCCTAATACATTGTGCATCTCTCCAAACACAGAGGTTGTTCATGGTATTCCAAATAAAAAACCATTTAAGGATGGAGACATTGTCTCTGTTGATTGTGGCGCCATTCTGGATGGATACTTTGGAGACCACGCCTATACGTTCGAGGTAGGGGATGTGGCTCCAGAAACACGCCAGTTATTAAAAGTGACGAAAGAGTGTTTGGAGAAGGGTATTGCAGCCACACGAGTCGGTAATCGAATATCTGATATTGGTTTTGCCATTCAAGAGCATGCTGAAGAGCATGGTTATGGCGTCGTGCGTGAATTAGTAGGGCATGGTGTAGGAACCAAGCTACACGAAGAACCACAAATACCCAATTACGGAAAAAGAGGCAGAGGAAAGAAAATTAAGAATGGTTTAACGATTGCAATTGAGCCCATGATTAACATGGGGACCGAAAAAATTAAGCAATTAAATGATGGTTGGACGATTTTAACAGGAGACGATAAACCATCAGCACATTTTGAACATGACGTAGCAGTGGTAAACGATGAGCCTGTTATTTTATCTACTTTCGATTATATTTACGAAGCTTTAGGACAGAAATAAGATGCATAAGGAACTGAAAATAGTCATCACGATTGTTTTAGTTTATGTAGTTTTTGGACTGAATTCGCTCATCGTTAATGGTGGTTTTGTCACGCCATTTCTATATTCTAAATTTATCCTATTCGGAACAAGCATTACTTTTCTCTTGATGAATCTGCGCATGCAGGGTATCGGATGGTTGGTCTGGAGTTTTCTAGCTTATCTGTCGTTGACTTTAGTTGATGAATTTTCAATTGGTTACTTGGATCAATTATTTCAAACATCCGTCTTCGATGAAATGACTGGTAGCAAGGTTTTTATTTATGGAGCACTTGTCTGTTTCTATGGTTTTTTATTCGCTCAACTCATTCCATTTTATACACACCTTAAGCACAAGGCAAGTACAGTCATGCTGCTCTGTGTGCTCACAGTCCACCTTTTATTATTTGTTAATGGTTTAGCAATCTATGCATATGTCGTTTTGAATCTTTATTTCTTTGGTTACTTCTTGATATTCAACCGTCTGTTTAAAGGAGAGAAAACAGTTGTTGACGTTTTATCTGCCCAGGGATTGGGGCTCATGATGCTTGAGTTTTTTAAATTTGCAGTCTAATTTTCTGCTAATCTAAAAGATTTAGTTACATTTATTTCACCGGAAAACGTAACCAAACCCCATGAAGAAAGTATCTTTGAAAGACATTGCGGATAGTCTTGGTGTATCAAAGGCGCTCGTGTCTCTTGTTCTGAATGGAAAAGGAGATGAGCGAGGAATTAATAAAAACACTCAAGAACGCGTTCGTGTAAAGGCGAAAGAATTAAATTATGTGCCTAATCAATATGCTCGCGGATTGCGCGTAGGACGAACAGATACTATTGGTGTCATTGTTCCAGATATTTCCAACGCATTCTATGGAAAACTCTGTAAAGCCATTGAGCAGGAAGCTTATCGTAAAGGATTTAATTTGATCATTTCCAATACTTATGAGGATGTTCAAAAAGAGAAAAAGCTGATTACAGACTTAATCAATCGAAATATTGATGGTCTGATCTTAGCTTCATCTTTTGACAATAAAAATGAATTACAAGGTCTAAAGGACAATGATGTGCCATTGGTATTAGTGGATCGAGTGTTTGAAGAATTAGATATTGATTCAGTAGCCGTTTCAAATAAAGAGGGAGCAGAAAAAGCAGTGGAGTTTTTATATGGATTAGGAGTTAAAAACCCGGTTTGCTTTTCAATTTCACCTGTTTATATCAGTTCAATTTCAGAACGAATTAAAGGCTATTTGTCGGCGGTGAAAGATGTTGATAAAGCCAAGCTATTTCAAATACCCCATGATCGAATTCAAGAAGGGGTAAATCTGGCTTTGAGTGAGTTTAGAGGAACTGATTTTGACGGCATTTTTTGTGTGAACAATAGTATAGCAAAAGCAATATTAAAAGCATCAAGTACTCAAAATGACTTGTTTGAACATGTCAAGATTGTCAGTTTTGATGATATCGAAATATTTGACTTGGTGAATCCCAAAATATCTTCTATCGCTCAACCAATCGATGAAATAGGAACTTCAGCAGTTAGTATGTTGATTGACAGGATGGAAAACAAGGAAACACACACGATTGAGAAACGAATTCTTGAGACCACCTTAATCGAGCGCTAAAAAATCCAGAAATTTTCAATTTCTTGATGGCAACATCTCGTGAAATTTATATATTTGCACCCCGATCGGCAATTGCTGCCGAAGTAAAAAAAGGAGAGGTGGCTGAGTGGCTGAAAGCGGCACCCTGCTAAGGTGTTATACTCGTAAGGGTATCGGGGGTTCGAATCCCCCTCTCTCCGCATTAAGGGATAACTTCTTTTTTTTTAGAGGTTGTCCCTTTTTCTTTTTCTTGAATTCCACGTTATGACTGGAAATGAGATCAATTACTGGATTCATTTTTGGAGTTCGACACTTTTTTCCGTCAAAAGATAGCTTTTCGTAAAATATCGAACCCAATATTTGTTGTTTTAGTATTGCAGACGCCTGATGGGGTTCTGTCGCATCTGTTAGACAAGAATTTAAAAGTACAATTATTTTTTAATTCTAAGCGGCCAATGACATGAACGATTTAAACACAGTTTTATCTTGACCAATCAACTGATTTTTCTTAATCATTCTGACAATTTCAATTCCTGATAAGGTTCTTCTAGCAGATTCAAATTCTTTAAATCCCAACCCCTGTTGAATTCGCCATTTGATAAAACGGTGATCTTGTTCTACTATATTGTTTAAGTATTTGCATTTCCTGATTCTAATTCTTGATTTTGTTGCTAATTTGCGTTTGTTATAAACCCGAATGGCACTTGAATTTGAACCGCTTTTGTCTATGTTTATCACTCGAGGTTTTCCATTATGCTCAATTGCCTTGATCAAAAAACTTTGGGCTGACATACGTTGTCTTCTATTGGTTAATAGAAAGTCTACTGTATATCCTTCCTTGTCAACGGCTCGATACAAATAACGCCACTCTCCTTTAACTTTGATATAGGTTTCATCCATTCGCCAACTCATACCTACTCGCTTCTTTCGTTTTCTAAATTCCTTGTCCAGCACGGGAGTGAATTTGAACACCCAACGTTGAATTGTTGCATGATCTACTTTTACACCACGTATTTCCATCAGTTCTTCTACATCTCGATAGCTTAAACTAAAACGTAATTTAAAATAAACAGCTTGTATAATGATCGATTTTGGAAAACAATGGTGCTTGAACATAATGATTGGTTTTGATCAAATCTAACTATTTTGTGTAAATTTATAAACAGATGCGACAGAACCCAATTCTGACCTCATTATAATGATTTATGTGTTTTACCTCGTCCGATAAATAATTATTCAATAATTCGCCAATTAAATTTTACACAAGCTGAAATTACCAATCAAAAGAAATACTTAATCCCCAAAAATTATTTGAAATAAACCCCACAACATCGTCATCCCAATCATCAGAATAGGTGTAATCATTTTCGAGTTCATCACTGTATTTTTTCCGAATCAATCTTGTATCAGCTTCTTCATCGTAGGTTAAATACTCATTCCAAATTTCTTCAGTAATTTGACTTATGATCTTTTTATCTTCTTCGTTTATTAGTTCAAAAGGCTCATCAATTATCTCGAGTTCAAAAGATTTTTTCTCCCATTCATCGGGATCATGGAAGTTCGAAAAACAACCTGCCAAACCGTCTTTTTCCTCATCCCAATGAAACTTACCACAAAACTCTTCAAATACCCCGCCGCCACCATATCCAATAGCTGAAACATACGTAGTCTCATTAATAACTTTTTTTAAAATTATTGAATGTAGTTGGTTTGTTTCAGATGTTGAGATTTTGCTAATGTAATACATATTTCTTGATTTTTGTTAGTGTAGAAATTTTAAAAAAACAACTCCTGTTTTATGATAATTCCAAGTAAGAAGATATATGACGGTTCTGTCGCATTAATTAATTCTGATTCTGAAATTTAGTAATTATCTATGAGTTATGCGACAGAACCAAAAGCGCTTGACCTCGCCCTTAATTATGCCCCGAAACTATCGTCATTGTGGGTAAATGGAAATTTAAATGAAAAAAGAAAAATTCAAAAAATGATATTTCCTGAAGCAATTGAGTATGACCGTAAAACTGATCAATATCGAAATTTAAGAGTTAATTCGTTTTTTTCCTACATCCCAGTCATAACAAAAGATGTTGACAATAAAAAAACCAGAAAATTTCGTGTGAAAACGAAAAATTCCGGTTTAGTACCCGGAGTGGGAATCGAACCCACACTCCTTGCGGAACACGAGTTTGAGTCGTGCGCGTCTACCAATTCCGCCATCCGGGCGAGGCTACCGCAAAAATAGCACAGGATTTGTAGTATTCTGCAATTATCTGCACGTTCTTCGCGCCGCGAAAGCAAAATCCCTTCGCACACCTCTATGAGCGGCATCCGAAACATCGCCATCATCGCCCACGTTGACCACGGCAAAACCACGTTAGTCGATAACAT
>Ga0181558_10000758_pt1 | contig 30672 bp, 24 predicted proteins | sample 011ome_22_FD_133754 | JGI IMG/M metagenome (GOLD analysis project Ga0181558, IMG submission 133754) | Coastal salt marsh microbial communities from the Groves Creek Marsh, Skidaway Island, Georgia - 011507BT metaG (megahit assembly) | ecosystem: Environmental > Aquatic > Marine > Intertidal...
CGATGAAGCAGCAGAGCTTGCGTATTTTGGTGCCAAAATTTTGCATCCTGCCAGCGTGTATCCCGCTCAGTTGTGCAACATTCCTATCTTTCTCAAAAACACTCTAGAACCTAACAAAAATGGCACAAAAATAGAACAGCAAGTGGGGGACAGAGAGTTTACCGCCATTGCTGCCAAAGACGGAATTACCGCTATCAAGATAAAATCGGGAAGGATGCTTTTGGCTTATGGTTTTTTGCGCAAAATCTTCGATATTTTTGAACGTTACAAAACTCCAATTGACGTAATTACTACCTCAGAAGTTGCGGTATCACTAACCATTGACGACAATACCAATCTGGATGCCATCCAAGAAGAATTACGCTATTTGGGTGAAGTAGAAATCAATAAAAACTTATCGATTGTGTGCGTGGTAGGAAATTTTTCGCACGACACCATGGGATCGGGAAACAAGATTTTTACCAGTCTCCAGCAAATTCCTATCCGAATGGTTTCATATGGCGGAAGTCAGCACAATGTATCGATAGTAATAGAATCCGACTACAAAAAAGAGGCGTTGGTTTCTTTGAATAATGGACTTTTTAACAAAAATTAAGATGAAAAAAAAAGCTCTTATTCAGCACAAAACTCCTTATTACCAATACAATTTGGACTTGCTCAACCAAACTTTGGACCTAGCACAAACTCATGCCAAAAAGTACGGCTACCACATTCATTACGCCCTGAAAGCCAACACGAACGACCGCATCTTGGAGATTATCCAATCCAAAGGTTTAGGAGCCGATTGCGTGAGTGGAAATGAAGTAAATAAAGCCATTGAAAAGGGATTTGCGCCTAATCAAATTGCTTTTGCAGGAGTAGGAAAATCGGACGAAGAAATACAGATAGGGTTGGAACACGAGATTTTTACGTTCAATTGCGAGTCGGTAGAAGAAATAGAAGTGATAAACGACTTGGCAGCGCAACAAAACAAAACAGCCAACATTGCCCTTAGACTAAACCCAAATGTGGATGCCAAAACTCACAAATACATTACGACAGGGCTGGAAGAAAACAAATTTGGAATCAATCATTTGGAGTTAAAAAATTTACTTACCAAATTGCCCTCACTCACTCATATCAAAGTCACTGGGTTGCATTTTCATATTGGGTCGCAAATTACCTCGATGACTCCGTTCAAAAATTTATGTATTCGTGTAAACGAGCTCAACCATTGGTTTTTGGAAAGAGGAGTGCGCATAGAACACCTGAACTTAGGTGGTGGTTTGGGGATTGATTACCAACATCCCACCGAAAAAACAATTCCAGACTTTGAATTGTTTTTTGGAGTTTTCAAGCAATTTTTGGAACCTCAACCTCACCAAGAGATTCATTTTGAATTGGGCAGAAGTTTGGTTGCCAATTGCGGAAGTTTGATAACCAAAGTATTGTATGTAAAAAAAGGAGTGAAAACCAATTTTGCCATCCTGGATGCTGGCATGACGGAACTCATTAGGCCCGCTCTGTATCAAGCTTCTCATTTTATCGAAAATCTTACTTCGGATTCTTCGGAGAAAGAATTTTACGATGTCGTGGGTCCCATTTGCGAATCTTCGGATTGTTTTGGTAAAAAAATCGAACTGAAACAAACCAAACGGGGAGATTTCATAAAAATCCACAGCACAGGCGCTTATGGCGAAGTGATGGTTTCTGGTTACAATTTGAGAGAACAGAATCCTGTAGTGTTTTTGGATGATTGATTCTAAATTTTAAATGATAGAGATAAGACCTACGACATAGGACCCTTGCGATTTATGACTTATGAGCTTTGAAAAATAGGATTCTATAGGGAAAGTCTAAGGACTGACGACTCAGGACTTTCACAGAATCCTTCTCTTAATGTGTCATTCCAAGCTCGACTTGGAATCTGAGGTTTTAAGTTTATTGGATTTTTGGGCACTCGGATTTTTGGATGTTCAGACTGGGGATGCCAAGGTTAGTAACACCTTGATATACAAAAAAAAGTAGAACACAAGATTCTAGCTCGGAGGCTGGAGTGACGGCTAAAAATAAACGATGATAAGATAAACATCACATTCTCCATTTGAAATATAAAAATACATCCAATTGGCTATTCTTGTGATAAACCTTAACTTTGCAGTCAAATACAACGAATTTTTATGATTTCTACCGAAAATATTTCCTTACAATACGGAAAAAGAGTCCTTTTTGACGAAGTAAATGTGAAATTTACACAGGGAAACTGCTATGGTGTAATTGGTGCAAATGGTGCTGGTAAGTCCACTTTTTTGAAGATATTGGCGGGAGACATCCAGCCTACTTCTGGGCGCGTAGCCATTGAGCCAGGAAAAAGAATGGCGGTGCTCAAGCAAAGCCACTCCGAATACGACAACGTAACGGTGCTCGATACTGTACTCATGGGCCACAACAAGCTGTGGAACAACATGAAAAAGAAAGAGGAGGTGTATGCTCGAGAAAATTTTAGCGAGTCAGACGGGATGGAAGCTGCCGACCTAGAAGCAGAATTTGCCGAAATGGACGGTTGGAACTTACAGCCACAAGCAGAAAGTTTGTTGAGCGGAATAAATATTCCGGAAGAAAAACACTACTCGCTCGTAAAAGATTTGAGTGGTAGCGAAAAGGTAAGAGTACTCCTAGCTCAGGCTCTTTTTGGGAATCCAGACATCTTGATTTTGGATGAGCCAACCAACGACCTGGACATCAATACCGTGTCTTGGCTCGAGGATTTTTTGTTGGATTTTCAGAATACCGTAATCGTGGTATCTCACGACAGGCACTTCTTGGATACTGTGTGTACTCACATTGCCGACATCGATTACAACAAACTAAATTTATTTACGGGTAACTATTCTTTTTGGTACGAAAGTAGCCAATTGGCAACCAGACAAAGAGCCAACCAAAACAAAAAAGCGGAAGAAAAGAAAAAAGAACTTCAGGATTTTATCTCTCGATTTAGTGCCAATGCTTCTAAATCGAAACAAGCCACGAGTAGAAGAAAACTCCTGGATAAAATTAATATTGACGAAATCAAACCTTCGAGCAGAAGGTATCCTGCCATTATTTTTGATCAAGTGAGAGAAGCGGGTGACAAAATATTGGAGGTAGAATATTTGACAAAAAAAGGATTGTTCCAGGACTTTCATATCAATGTAAACAAAGGAGACAAAATTGCCTTTATTGGTAAAAACAGTAACGCTATTTCTGCTCTATTCAAAACCTTGATAGGAGAAATGGAAGCCGATGCAGGAGAAATAAAATGGGGACAAACCATTACTCCAGCCTATTCACCAAACGACAACGATGAATACTTCAATGGGGACGACAATTTGGTAGATTGGCTAAGGCAATATTCTGACGAAAAAGACGAAGTTTTTATCCGTGGATTCCTAGGTAAAATGCTCTTTACGGGGGAAGAAGTGTTTAAGAAAAGTAACGTACTTTCTGGAGGAGAAAAAGTAAGATGTATGCTCTCGAGAATGATGCTACTACAAGGGAATGTACTGATTTTGGACGAACCAACCAACCACCTAGATCTGGAATCCATCCAGGCATTGAACAACTCACTAGCAGATTTTAAGGGAACTGTGTTGTTTACCTCGCACGATCACCAGTTTGTACAAACAATAGCCAACAGAATTGTGGAACTAGGGCCTACAAGTCACCTCGACAAACTAATGACCTACGATGAGTACATCGAAAGCGAAAAATTAAAAGAACAAAGAGAGGAGCTTTACAAATAAGATTGAGTCCTCATTTCCAGTCTTTCTCTTCGAGGGTAACTATTGTGCTACTTCCGCCCTCAACCCAATTTCTGAAGGAATCCAAGGCTTTTCTGGAACGAAAGTTCATAGATTGAATGCATAGGTTTGGGTTTTCTGAAACAACTATCTACTGATTTGTCTTTTTAATAAAAACTAGGAAACGGTGTTGATGAAACGCCAAAAAAAATAGGTGTTTAGGAGTTTTGAATATAGAACAGTAAAAAAAAGGACTATCGACAGACTTACTACTAAACCCTAATCCACCCCCAAATACTTATGAGTTTGTACAGAAATTCTCCATTGTGGGTGCCTTGTAATGTAATCGAGTACTAGCGGATACATTTCTTCCTTTTTTACCCATTCGGCTTGCATGTAGAGTTTACACTCCTGTGGAACTTGGGCAGCATGCTCTTCCGCCCATTTCACATCTGATTTATTAAACACAATGATTTTTAGCTCATTGGCTCTTTCTATCACCGAAGAAATCGGTTTCTTGAATTTTTTGGGCGACAAACAAATCCAATCGTATTCACCTTTCAGTTCGTAGGCACCAGATGTTTCTACCGCTATTTCTAAGTTTAATTTGTGTAATTCATTGGTCAAATAATTCAGGTCGTACATTCCTGGCTCGCCACCGGTAATTACCACAAATTGAGTTCCCGATTCTTTTACTTGTTTTACCAAATCGGACACTTGCAATACTTCGTGTTCATTGGCATCCCAGCTATCTTTTACATCGCACCACACACAGCCTACGTCACAACCAGCCACTCGAATAAAAAAAGCGGGACGTCCTGTATAAAAACCTTCTCCCTGAACGGTGTAGAAAGTTTCCATGATGGGTAATTCGTTGATGGGAGTCGTATTAGTCAAAGTTATAAATTTCGGTTGGCGTGATGCAGTGGTTCATTTTCTTGTCAAAGGTATCCAAATCTTTTATTTCTTCTGTAGGATCAAAAAGAGAAAGTCCTATTAATTGAGTTTTTTGTGGAAGTTGGGCTATAAATCTGTCGTAAAAACCACCTCCATAACCTACTCGATAGCCTTTTTTATCACAAACTAACATCGGAAGTAGCACAATATCGATATCGTCTGTCTGGCATTGGTTGGCATTGGTTGGTTCCAAAATTCCGTAATTGTTGGGAGTGAGCTCGGTATCTTTTTCAAAATAAAAATGAGTCATGGAGTTGTCCTCAAAATTTGCCTTTGGCACCACTACCCTCCCCTTTTCCATGATGCGATCGATGAGGAGCCAAGTGTCAATCTCGTTGTTTTGGGCTATAGGAATAAAGCAATGAACTGTTTTGCCTTCCAGCTCAAAGTTTTGGCTCAGAATATCAGATATTTTAAGGCTCTCGAGTTTCACAAACTGGCTCGAAAACGATTTCCTTTTCTGTAAATATTCTATTCTCAGTGCTTTCTTTTTCATGTCACAAAGTTAACTTATTTCAACACAAACTTTATCGGAATTCTATACCTCACCCTCACTTTTTCGTCCCTATTTTCCCCTGGCAACCATTTCGGCATATTTTGTATTACGCGCAAAGCTTCTTCATCACATCCTGCCCCTATACCTTTTATCAATTTAGACTGAGATATTGAACCGTCTTTATTTACCACAAAACTCACATAAACTTTACCCTGCACCTCATTCTTTTTAGCTAATTCCGGATAAGAAACATGGTCAGACAAATAGCTCATTAAACTGTCTACCCCTCCAACAAACTCCGGCATTTTTTCAGGAAATTCAAACACTGTCGTGTCTGTAACGCTTGGCTCTATATTCGGAGTTTTTATTTTCCCGAGAACCACTGGCACTTCGCTAATTTCAGGAGATTCAATTATCACATCTCCCATAATGATTTCTGAAATATCTACTTCACCCTTCAATGGCATGTCAATAGAATCCTCTGCTCGACAGTCAAGTGAAGTGGTAGTTGGTTCCTCCACTGGTTTTTGAGCCTGAAAAGTGTCGATTAATGAATTTTGAGATGAATCAATAAGCTGTTCAACACAAACAACTTCACCCAAAGTTAAGTCAGTACTATTGGTAGAACTTGGATCCGAAGTACAAGAGACAAGAGCTAGAGTGGCCAGTGCTAAAATTAAAAATGCTTTATTTCCTTTTTCTTTTCGGCTACCTTCAATTATTGCCTCCAATTCATGGAAATGAAAATCAATTTGGTTTCCCATTATTCGAGCACATGTTGATTGATTTCTATTCTGAAAGAGATGAATCAGTATATCTTCTCGCGACATTTGTGTAAAATCCATTACTGGTTTTACACACAACTCACAATGTCTTGAGTTAATGCCTATTCTCATTTCATTCCAATTTGCGGGACAAGGTTGTTTTATTTGAACTTTCATGTTTGACTGTTTTCTATCTGTACACGTTGAGATAAAAAAAGTTCATTTCTATTTACAAGTTAACCTCGCAAAGAACAAATCGTGCATGTAATGATGCATATAAAATCAAATCCCAGGAATCATCCCTGCCGAGGCTACCCTCATTTCGGATTCATTTACTCTTTCAGCTTTTTCTAGCGCATCATTGGTAGCAATTACCAACAAATCTTCCAATTCTTCTTTGTCCAGATTGGTCAATTCTTCATTGATAACGATAGCATTTACTTTTCTATTCCCTGTCATGGTTACTGCTACCTTGCCGTTGCTCGCTTTTCCTTCCACCGTGATGGTGTCGAGTCTGACTTTGGTCTCCTCTACTTTTTGTTGCATTTCTTGCAACTTTTTCATCATTCCGTTTCCTCCAAACATTTTTCTCGTCTTTAAATAAATTAGTATTAAGTCCTTAGCAATCTAGAAAAAAACTAAATACTAAGGACTTATGACTTGCTACTATAGTGCCGGTAACACTTTAGCTTTCACTTCTCCAAACCCAATTCTTACTCCATTTTTCTCAGAATATCCTCTCATGATTACGGTATCGTGGTCGTTGATAAATTTACGTTCACTTCCGTCTTTCATTGGGATAGTTTTGGTTCCTTTCCAAGAGAGTTCGAGCATCGATCCAAACTCGCTTTCTTTGGGTCCAGAAATAGTTCCCGACCCCATGCAATCGCCTGATCGTATGTTACATCCATTGATAGAATGGTGCGCCAATTGCTGGTTCATGTTCCAATACATGTACTTGTAATTGGAGTTTGACACCACAGTTTCTTCCTCACCTTCTGGTTGAATGGCTACTTCCAGATTGATATCCACGTGTTTGTCTCCAATATATTCCAAGTAGGGTAATACCTTGGGGTCTTGCACTGGACCTGCCGTTCTGAAGGGTTCCAAAGCATCCAATGTTACCACCCAACACGAAATGTGCGAGGCAAAGTTTTTTCCCAAAAATGGACCTAGTGGAACATATTCCCATCCCTGAATATCTCTTGCGCTCCAGTCGTTGAGCAAGGTCATTCCAAAAATATAGTCGTCTGCTTCTTCAGTCGAAATACTTTCTCCTAATGGTTTTCCGTCATAGGTAAAAAAGGCTGTTTCCAATTCAAAATCCAACAAATTACAGTTTCCAAATACTGGAACTTCGGCAGTGGGCGGTTTCTTTTGTCCTTTTGGTCGATGAAAATCTACTCCAGAAGGCACAATAGAGCTCGATCTTCCGTGGTATCCTACTGGAATGTGTTTCCAGTTTGGGAGGAGCGCATTGTTGGGGTCGCGAAACAAACACCCTACATTGAATGCGTGCTGCTCACTAGAATAAAAATCGGTGTAATCACCAATGTGCATGGGCAACAACATTTCTACTTCACTCTGTAAGTGAAGGACCTGATTGGCGTGGTGTTCGTTTTTTTGTAGTTCGTCATTTTCTGCATTGAGCAGATCCGATAACCTATCTCTCAATTCTCTCGTTCCTTGCTTGCCATGACGCATCATATTATTCAATACATCGGTATCAAAATCCTCGATAGCAAACTGCAAACGAGTAAGATAACCCAAGGAGTGGAGTGCTTTGAGGTCCAATACCTGATTTCCGATGGCTACTCCAACTCTGGGAGTTCCTCCATTTTTTTTGAAAATACCAAACGGTAAGTTCTGAATAGGAAAATCGGAATTAGCTGGGACTTCTACCCATGATTTTAATACTGGATTGTTTGCTTTTATTGTCATAGTTGTTATTTAATAATATTTTCATCTGTCATTCCCTTTAAAAAGGGAATTTAACCTTGAGAACCTTTCTAAAAAAAACAAAGATTCTAGCTTTTGTGAGAATGACATAAAAAGGTAATTAACTTATTAATGGTTTATATCGTAAAAATACGAAACTGAATAGAGTATTAAAAAGTTAATGACAAAAAAAGCCATCTACTTTCGTAAATGGCTTATCAATAAATATTACATCTTATTTTTAGTTCACATACAACACAGCCTTCACTGCATCAATAACTCTTTTTCGGTTTGGCAATGCCTCCTCTATCAAAGTTGGTGAAAATGCAAACGGAGTATCTGCTTGGGTTACTCTCATTACTGGAGCATCCAAATAATCAAATCCATATCGCTGAACGTAGTAAGCAATTTCGGAAGAAACTGAAGCAAATGGCCAGCTTTCTTCCAACACAACCAATCGGTTGGTTTTCTTTACCGATTTCATCACGGTATCCCAATCCAACGGACGGATAGTTCTCAAGTCGATGATTTCACAAGAAATTCCTTCTTTTGCCAATTCATCGGCCGCTGTGAAAGCCTCTTTTATTATTTTTCCGAAAGATACAATGGTGACATCGTCTCCTTTTCTTTTCACATCTGCCACTCCAATTGGGATAATGTATTCCCCTTCAGGAATCTCCCCTTTGTCGCCATACATTTTTTCTGACTCCATTATGAGTACTGGGTCATTGTCGCGTATGGCTGCTTTTAGCAATCCTTTGGCATCATAAGGATTGGAGGGTGTAATTACTTTCAACCCTGGAACATGAGCATACATTGCCTCAAAACTTTGAGAGTGAGTCGCTGCCAATTGCCCAGCTGTCCCGTTTCCTCCTCTAAATACGATTGGAACATTGATTTGCCCACCACTCATTTGCAACATTTTGGCTGCACTGTTGATGATTTGGTCGGCCGCCAAAATGGCAAAATTCCAAGTCATAAACTCTACGATTGGTCTCAATCCATTCATAGCTGCACCTACAGCTATCCCCGCAAATCCTAGCTCGGCTATCGGAGTATCTATTACTCGCTCTGGACCAAACTCATCCAACATTCCTTGGCTTACTTTATAAGCACCGTTGTACTCTGCTACTTCCTCGCCTAGTAAGAAAACACTTTTGTCTCTTCTCATTTCCTCATTCATTGCTTCACGAAGTGCTTCTCTAAATTGAACTGTTTTCATCTATTCAGTTTATGTGTTATTGTAAAAATGATTTCAAAGATAGGAATACTATTTTTTATTTGTCTTATGTTTTTATCGTTTTTTAAGATTTAAAAAATCGATCGAATTATTAGATATCTGCTCTTTTATTATGCACGCATACCATGTATTTTTATTTATTTTATTATTAAATTTGAACCATAAAATTTACTAACTTATATATATCCTTATGAAAATATTAGTTTGCATAAGCAAATCTCCGGATACAACCTCCAAAATTGGGTTTACCGATAATAATACAAAATTTGATGATGCTGGTGTACAGTATATTATCAATCCCTACGATGAGTGGTATGCACTTGTTCGAGGAATTGAATTAAAAGAAGCAAATGGCGGAAGCGTTACCACTGTGACAGTTGGAACCTCAGCCGATGATCCTACCATAAGAAAAGCCCTTGCGATTGGTGCAGATGCCGCTGTAAGAATAGATGCCGAAGCAACAGATGCTTATTTTGTAGCAAAGCAAATTGCTGAATACGCCAAGAACGAATCGTTTGATTTGGTATTATTAGGAAAAGAAACTATCGAATACAACGGAGCTCAAGTAGGCGGAATGGTTGCCGAAATGCTCGATATGCCATTTGTATCTTTGGCCACAAAACTAGATGTAAACGGAACCAAAGCATCCATCGAGAGAGATGCCAAAGGAGGTGACGAGCTGGTAGAAGGGGAACTTCCGTTAGTAATTTCTGCTGCTAAAGGTATGGCAGAACAACGAATTCCAAACATGAGAGGAATTATGGCGGCTAGATCAAAACCATTGACAGTAGTAGCACCAGTTGCTGTAGATGCCATGACAACCACGGTAAATTATGAAATGCCACCAGCAAAATCGGGGGTAAAAATGATCGACCCAAACAACATGGACGAATTAGTAGCATTATTACATAACGAAGCAAAAGTAATTTAAAGAATATGTCAGTATTAGTATATATAGATTCAAACAATGGCGTAGCAAAAAACGCCAAAGAAGCCATTTTTTACGGAAGTAAAATTGCCGCAGAACACGGAATGGAAACTGTTGTTGTGACTGCAGGAACTGCCAACAACGATACCTTGTCAGCACTGGGACAATACGGAGCAAAAAAAGTAATTGCGCACAATGCCTCAAACTTGGATAGTCAGCAGCTAACCAAGCTTGTAGCCGAAACTGCCAAAGAAAATAACGCTGCCGTTGTCATTTTTTCTCAAGATTTGACAGGAAAAGCAGTAGCACCAAGAGTAGCTGTTAGACTAGAGGCAGGATTGGTTGCTGGAGCCATCGCGCTACCTACCAATGATTTTGTGGTAAAAGTGAATGCATTTTCAGGAAAAGCATTTAGCAACGTAAAAATAAATACTGCTACCAAAGTAATCTCTGTCTTGCCAAATTCCCTTCAGCCTGAGGCTGGTGAAGGAACTGCAGAAGTTGTGGCAAGCGCTCTAGATTTGGGTGCTCAAAAGATTGTGATCAAAAGCAAAGTAGAGCAAACTGGAGAAATTGCCCTGCCAGAAGCAGAACTAGTAGTATCGGCTGGTAGAGGACTAAAAGGTCCAGAAAACTGGGGAATAGTAGAAGACCTAGCCAAAGCACTTGGTGCTGCCACCGCTTGTTCTCGTCCGGTTTCGGATTCGGATTGGAGACCTCACCACGAGCACGTAGGACAAACAGGTGTAGCTATCCGACCAAACTTATACATCGCTGCAGGAATTTCTGGTGCTATTCAGCATTTGGCTGGAGTTAATGGAAGTAAGGTAATCGTGGTAATCAACACAGATCCCGAGGCTCCATTCTTCAAAGCGGCAGATTACGGAATTGTAGGTGATGCTTTTGAAGTATTGCCAAGACTTACCGAAGCTGTAAAAGCTGCAAATTTGTAATTCGTTATCCTACAAACCATTTAATAGCATCATTCAGTTTGAATGATGCTTTTTTTTGGTAACTACTGACGCCTAAATTCACTAGGAGACACAATCTACTTGTTGGTTAAATCCAATCTCTACGAGAGTTTTCAACTTTTTGTATAATTTTCTCTTGAATGAGAATTGCGTCTGATTGATGTAAACAAGGTAATTTAACAACACCGGAGGCAGTTTGAATTTTTATCGTGGCAACTCCCCTCCTTTTTTGAATAACCGATTGTACTCTCTGAATATTCTGAGTCTTGTAAAACTCTATTATCGTTGTGATTGTACTAATTTTCCCGTCTCCGATGATCAACTTTTCTCCATCAAATTGAAAGTACGTTTTATTTCGTTTTAAATAAATTAAATAGGCAGTTAGAGGAAGTATTATACTATTGAGCAGGAGGGTCTCTAGCCCACTAAATGCATTGAAATAGATACCCAAATTTACTAAACACACAAAAACAAACGACCTTAGGCACATCCTAAAAACGAAATAAGGTGCGGGCCTAAAAACCGAACTAGATTCAGTAACTTCCTTCAGAAAGAAAAGACTTTTGAGTTCTTGCATAAATGGAAGTTTAACACCTACAAGCTCAACCAGCTTTTTTTGCTTCATTTTGGCGCTTCCGGCTTGTTTTATTTTTACCGTTCCTATATCCATCGCCTTTTTCACAGGGTTCGTCACTTCCACAATATATTGAATTTTTGATATTTTCAACACATCTTCTCTTCTAGTAAATAAACCTTCACTCACCTCAATTCCCTCTTTCTTGTACACCACCTTTTGATTAAAATGCCTCAATACTACTCTAAAAAACGAAACAATCACCGAAATGAGTATTCCTGAAACTAACAACACTGTAATTCCAAGAAGACTACTCACAATTTCTTCCTTATTCAATACCACAAATTGAACAAGCTTATCGGCAAAATTCCAATCTTTAAAGATATCCTCAAGTTGATATCCAAATGAGAAAGTAATGGCCAAAATCCAAAAAAAACTTCTCAAATGATTTTCGGAAAAACTAACTTTCAATAATTCCAAAAAAGATAGCGCGTAGACCAACCTTTCTCGCTCTATGAGATTGACTTCTGGGGCTTCACTTTCCGATTTCACTTCAGCATTTGATTGAGTACGTTGCAATTCTGACTTAAGGTCTTGGGCCACCAGTTTAGAAACTGCTTTAATGGAAACTTCGACATCTTTTGCGCCAGCCGTTTGAATTTCTACCTGAGTCACTCCCACTAATTGATGTAAGATATTTTGTTTAAAATTAACTGACTGAATTCGCTCAATCGGGATAGCTATTTTATTTTTAAAAACAACTCCCTTGTTAAGCACAAACTGATCTCCTTCTATTTTAAACTTGAAAAATAAAAATTGGACTATTGCAACAACGAGCATTAAAACAGTTAAGCCCACAGTAACAAAAAGAAGGTATTCCCATTTATTTTTAATATTATCTGAAAACAAAACGGGTATAAACACCCAAAAAGATTTGACTAACTTATATAATAAAAGGCCGTAATTGATAACAATACCGGCGGGAGACTGCCTCCTAAATTCAGAAAAAGAACTACTACTCATCTTTCATGAAATTTGAAATAAATGTTTTTATCTCTTGAGCTTTTTGCAATTCCAAGCCATTGATTTTTAAATCTCGCCCACTATCTCCAGCAGTGTAAATACTAAGTGTGGCCAACCCAAAATACCTCTCGAGTGGTCCTTCGTCTATTTCTATGTGTTGAATTCTAGTGAAAGGAACGGTGGTTTCTCTTTGAAATACCAATCCCTCTTGATAGGCTATATGTTTATCGCTAATTTTAAACTTCTTTCTTTTAAAATGAGCTTTGGTGAGCGACAACAATCCTAGAAAAATAAAGAAAAATCCTCCCAAGACACTTAATAAAATGACCCAAGTAAACAAGTCTTGGACCTGAATAAAATAACCAACAAACACACTTATGGATACTACCAAAAAAAACAATAATCTCTTCAAAACCATTGATTTGAGCAAATTTGGATGCATTGAATGAAAAGTGTTGTTTTCCATAGTATTCTCTTTCTGTTTCCTTCAAATATAGAAATTATTGAAGTATAATTAAGGTCAAAAAAAATGCTTTTGCATTCGTGTTGAAATATCGTAACTTTATCCCCCGAAATCAGCAACTATTTAGCTGAAAAGCCGATGAAAAAAGTAGAACTTGAAATAGCAGGACTATCCTACAGCCATACTCAGAGTGGAGCTTATGCTCTTGTGTTCAATGAAACGAAAGGAAATAGAAGACTTCCTATTATCATTGGCGGAACCGAGGCGCAAGCCATTGCCATAGAATTAGAAGGAATGACCCCTAGTCGACCTCTTACTCACGATCTTTTCAAGTCATTTGCAGAGGAATTCGAGTTTACCATCCAAGAAGTAATTATTTACAATCTAATAGAAGGGATTTTCTTCTCCAAACTAATCTGCCGAAACAAAGAAGGCAATAAAATAGAAATAGACTCTCGCACCTCGGATGCAGTAGCTATCGCAGTTCGTTTTGCCTGCCCCATATTCACTTATGAATTTATTTTGAGTTCTGCCGGAATAATTCTTGATGACGAAGGAGAAGAGGAGAACTTTAGTGAAACCAAAAGTAATTTGGAAACAGAATCATCCCCAATCGAACTATCAGAATCTGACTCTGTGCAGCAAAAATCAATTGAAGAACTTGAAAAAGAACTCAAAGAAGCGATCGAAGCCGAAGATTACGAAAAGGCCTCTCAATTAAGAGACCAAATTAACAGCAGAAATTAACCCTTACATTTATTTTTTATCATGAGAAAATTGATTCGATATTCAGCCCTCATCTACTCGTTTTTTCTACTTTTCTCATGTACCAAACAAGAACCCTCTATTGAGCAAAGATTAGTAAGAACCTGGAATTTTGACACTGTTAATAGTTCAGAAAATATAGACTCTGGGGCCTACATCAAGTTCGAAATTGATCTTACGGATGATCAAAAAAAGCACAGTTTTAAATGGGAAATAAATGGACGTAAAGATATTGGAACATGGGAGATTTTAGATAGCAACGAACTCTTACTTAGTTTTCCATTACAAAGAATAGAAACGGACATTGATTCCATAACACAAAGCTACGATGAAGAAGGAAATACCACGGTCTATTATTTTAAGGAAAATGATAATGTCGCCACTCTAAAAGACGGTAAATTCAAAACGAAAGAAATACAGCAACGCTATCTTATCAACGAAATTTCAAATGAAAAACTAACCCTTGTCTTCGAGGGCGCTGGTCAAGACCCTTCAATACTCATTCTTCCTTTTGTCTACAAATCCAAAGTTATTCCTACCAGTATTTCGTTCTATTCTGTTTCAAGAGGGTTACTCGGTATTGCCGTCTTAATTTTTATCACTTTTCTTTTCAGTTCGAATAAAAAAGCGATTAATTGGAGCTTGGTTGGTAAAGGCTTGGGGCTTCAATTAGTGTTGGCATTAGCAGTGCTCTACGTTCCTTTTGTTGCCTCATTTTTTGATGCGTTAAGCGCAGGATTTATGCGCATCATTGGATTTACGGATGCGGGCGCAAATTTTGTCTTCGGACAATTTGGTACTGGTGAAATCCAAGGCCCACTCCAAAATTTTGCCTTCAAAATTCTCCCTACAATCATCTTTTTCTCTGCTCTGATGAGCATGCTCTATTACTTGGGTATTTTACAGAAAGTAGTCTATATTTTTGCCTGGTTAATGCGAAGATTTATGAAACTCTCGGGAGCAGAGAGTCTTGCAGCCGCAGGAAATATATTTTTAGGTCAAACGGAAGCACCATTTTTAGTAAGACCGTATCTCGAAAAAATGACTAAATCTGAATTGATGTGCTTGATGACGGGAGGAATGGCAACTATCGCGGGAGGAGTATTGGCAGCCTACATAAGCTTTTTGGGAGGCGATGATCCCGAACAAAGTTTATTCTTCGCAAAACATCTGCTCACTGCTTCCATTATGTCGGCTCCAGCAGCAGTAGTAGCAGCTAAAATTCTTGTTCCCGAAACGGAAGAATTCAACAAAGAAATGAGTATTCCAAAAGAAAAAATTGGTTCTAATATTTTAGAAGCTATCACCAATGGTTCAACTGATGGACTGAAGTTAGCCGTTAATGTAGGGGTTATGCTTTTAGTTTTCACGGCTATTGTGTACATGGCTAATTATTTGTTGTCTGCCGTGGGTGCTTTTACAGGACTTAATGAACTGATCGTTCAAAACACGAGTTATTCAGAGTTATCATTTCAATTTTTGTTAGGCTATTTGTTCGCTCCTATCGCAGGATTAATGGGAATTGACAACTGGGGCGACATGGTACTCACAGGTCAACTACTAGGAGAAAAAACAATCTTAAATGAGTTTTATGCTTACGCCACTTTTGGGAATATCAAATCACAATTTGCGTCAGAAAAAGCAGTTGTAATGAGCACTTACATGCTGTGTGGATTTGCAAATTTTGCCTCCATTGGTATTCAAATTGGTGGAATTGGAGCTCTTATTCCTACAAGAAAAGGTGTCCTTTCCAAACTGGGAGTTAAAGCCTTAATTGGAGGAACCGTAGCAAGTTTGCTCACGGCCGTAGTGGTAGGAATGTTCTTGTAATAAAGCGTTTCCCATTTTTATTTCACATTAAATCCACCAAAACACCTCTTTTCATAGTTTTTTTTCAGAAATTAGAAGGTCTAATCAAAGAAAAACTATGAAAATACTATTTACCTCTCTCCTCTCAATCTTCATGATTATTGGGAACACGAGCAGCTCTCATGCTCAACTTTTTAAAAAAAATAAGAAAGAAGAAACTAAAAAATCTCCTGAAAAACCAAAATCTTCACTAAAATCCATCAAAAGTGTGACGAAAAATTGCGAAAAATTTGATGGACTTTTTCCTATGTATCGAGATACCAATACCGGAAAAATTTATATCGAGATAAGTAAGGAAAAACTCGGTGAGGAGTTTATTTATTTTAGCTATGTAGAGAATGGATTGATGGATGTGGGAGCATTTAAAGGGTCTTACCGAGGTTCAAAAATTTTCAAAATCAATGAATCGTATGGAAACATTGAGTTTCAATTGGAAAACACCAATTATTACTTTGATCCTAACAATGAAATAAGCAAGTCGGCCGAAACCAACATAAACAAGCCGATTATTATTTCGGAAAAAATATTAGGTAAAACTGGCGAAAACTTCCTCATTGAGGCAAGTTCGCTTTTTATGAAAGAGAATTTTGCAAAAATAAAACCCAAATACCCTCCTGGCTACAAAGGAGCCAAACTTGGCATGCTCAGCAAAACAAAAACTAAGGTCTTAAAAATAAAAAATTACCCGAATAATACAGATGTAAGAACAAGATATGTATTTGACAATGGAAGTGGATATTCCAGAGAAATGACGAGCAACCAAAGTGTTTCTATTACCTATCACCATAGCATTTTGGAAATGCCCAAAAATGATTTTAAACCGCGAAGAGACGATCCTAGACTGGGCTATTTCATGACTCAAGTCACTGATCAAACTTCGGCCTCTGTAACTCCCTACAGAGACATGATTCACCGCTGGAATCTTGTAAAAAAAGATCCAGATGCTGACCTTTCTGAGCCAGTTGAACCTATCACTTGGTGGATTGAAAACACTACTCCCAAGGAACTCAGGCCCATCATTAAAGAAGGGGTAGAAAAATGGAATATTGCCTTTGAAAAGGCAGGATTTAAGAATGCTGTGGTCGTAAAAATTCAACCAGATACGGCAGACTGGGATGCAGGTGACATACGATACAACGTATTGAGATGGACCTCTACACCTAAGCCACCTTTCGGAGGATATGGCCCAAGTTTTGTAAATCCAAGAACGGGAGAAATCTTAGGTGCAGATATTATGCTCGAGTATGTATACATTTTGGGTAGAATAAGATCCGCAGAACTTTTTGAAAAAGCTGGATTAGAATTTTTTGACACCGAAAAAAACGCTTTCGAGCATGATCATACGTATTGTAGTATTGGTGCCATGATGCAAGAAGATGTATTTTTTGGAAATACAGCCATGTCGCTGACTGATTTAACCGGTATAGAAAAAGATAAATTTTTGAGGGAATCAATTCAGAGGCTTGTTCTTCATGAAGTTGGACATACTCTTGGGTTAAACCACAACATGAAAGGTAGTTCTATACAAACAATGGAAGACCTCAAAAACCAAGAAAAAATGGACAAAGAAGGAATGTGTAATTCAGTGATGGAATACCCTTCTATTAATTTTGCTCTAAACAAAGAAGATCAAACATATTACTACGATGACAAACCCGGACTCTATGATCATTGGGTAATAGAGTACGGCTACTCCACCGCCTTGGAAGATGAAGAAGCAGAACAAAAAAGACTGGACACTATATTGTCACGTTCTACCGATCCAAAATTGGTTTTTGGAAACGATGCGGACGACATGAGGTCTCCAGGTAAAGGAATAGATCCTCTGGTCAATATTTATGACCTATCTAGCGATCCGGTAGGATACGCAAAAGAAAGAATTGAACTAATCGATACTAAATTGATGCCGTTATTAATGAAAAAATATACGAAAGACAACCAATCATACATGGAGTTAAGAAATGCCTATTTATCTTTAAATGGTCAGAAAGCAATTCAATTAAATATCATGACTAGACAAATTGGAGGAGTGTATGTGAATAGAGCTTTTGTAGGTCAATCTACTACCACTGCCCCACTTACTCCCGTTCCTTACAAAGTACAGAAAGAAGCAATGGAAGCACTAACCAAGCATGCTTTTGCTCCAGAAGTATTTGAAGTAGATCAAACTCTTATTCAACATTTACAGCAACAGCGAAGAGGGTTCAATCACAGAGGAAGTGGCGAAGACCCAAAAATCTTGGACAGAAATCTTGCCGTCCAATCTGGATTATTTGCCCATTTGTTGCATCCAAATGTCTTGAAAAGGATATCCAATACTGAATTATATGGAAACACTTATACTTTGCCAGAATATTTGGCTGATCTAACGGATGCTATATTTAAAGAAGATAGGTTTAAAAAAGTATCGAGTGCTAGACAAAATTTACAAATCCTTTATACAAAATCATTGATTGCCTATCTCGGAAACAAAAATGCGTTGTACAACACCAAGTCTCAGGTATTGGGGCAATTGAATCAAATACTAATTATTTCTAAAGAAAGGGCGTCTGATTCTGCCACAAAAGCACACAAAATGCATTTGAAACTGTTAATTGAAAAAGCTTTGGAAGCCAAGTAAATACTGATAAAATTGAACTTTAAAATCTGCACCTAAAAATAAGTGCAGATTTTTTTTTGATTTCTTTTGTTGAAATAAAAACTTATTCTACTTTTGCAGTGGAGATATGGCAGAGTGGTCGAATGCGGCAGTCTTGAAAACTGTTGTGCGGCAACGTACCGGGGGTTCGAATCCCTCTATCTCCGCTGAGAAAAAACCATCGACTTCCGTTGATGGTTTTTTTCGTTTGGAGCAATAAAATATGAGTCCTAACAAGTAAAACCTATAAGAAATGATAGGCTGACTTGAACTTTATTAGCAACCTAGATATATAAGGGTAAGCAATCCGTAATCATCTGGGCAAAAACATCAATTACCGTAGATGTTTTTGTGCCTTTTATGACAATTGTGCTATGAGTTTTATCAACTTTTGGGATTTTCCCTCAGAAAAAGATTTTAACTCTTTGACTTTCAACAAATCTTATTTTTTCAATCAAAAAAATAAACTTTTGTATAACAAATATTAACCTCGATTAACGCTTTGTAATCTGCTATTCACTAGATTTGTAAAAATTTAAAACAAAAAACAATGAAAAAATTTATTATTCCAGCCTTATTAATGGCTACAATGCTGACATCTTGTGGAAGTGATGCAGTGGAAGCTACAGATGCACAAGAAGTACAAGAAACAGCAATCACAGCTACCTACTCTACTTTAGGAGACCATAACCACGTAGATTGGAAAGCTTGGCACCTTGGTAAAACAGGTGAAAGATCAGGATCTGTCATGTTAAAAGAAGCAGAGGTTTCTGTAAACGAAGGTGTATTAGCTGGTGGTAAATTTGTGTTGGATATTGCAGGTTTGACTGTAACTAATTTTGGTGAAGATACAGCTCAAAACGAGAAATTAAGAGGACACTTGACAAGTGGAGACTTCTTTTTAACTGATTCTTTTCCAACAGCTACTTTTGAGATTACAAGCGTAGATACAATGTCTGGAGATTTCAATACAAAGATTAGTGGAAACTTGACTATCAAAGGAATTTCTAAAAACATCACCTTTAACAGTAATGTGGAAATTGCTGAAAACGCAGTTACTATTTCTTCTGAAACTTTTGAAGTAAACAGAGAAGATTGGGGATTAACTTACAATGCTGAAGGAACAGCAGGTGTGCCAGTTGATTACCTAATTTCGAATGAAATTGCCTTTACAATTCACGCAAACGTAACGAAGTAATTTGTACCGAATAATTTTTAAAAAAACTCCTTTGATTCAGTTCAAAGGAGTTTTTTTGTGCTCTATTTTCTGTCAACTATGTCATGTTGTTATTCCCGATTGGGCAGGAATCTTTTTCATCGGCAACAACCATTTCCTTAATTCTTCTGTTGGTTAGATTCCTACCTGCGCAAGAATTACTGGTTGCAATTTATATGAACTACAACATAACTCCTCTTAAAAAATTGCAAGAAGTTTATTTGTGGCTATTTCTATTCGACTAACCATTTCATGTTGTAAGTTCTGCCTGCGCATGAATGACAGTGAACCCATTTTAGTTTGGAATGATGGAAAAAACGAAAAAGTATCCACAAAAAAAATCTCTTAGTAAAATGCTAAGAGATTCCTTATGATTCTAGTTTTGAAACAAGTGTTAAAAATACTTGTAAAACTATGAGCGGGAGACGGGGCTCAAACCCGCGACCCTCAGCTTGGAAGGCTGACGCTCTATCAACTGAGCTACTCCCGCTTAATAGAGTGCAAATATACTTTTATCTTTTTAAAATCCTAACTTAAAAGTCCATTTGTTGCTTTCACACCTTCAGCACTTTCCTGCATTTTTGCTTTTTCTGCATCGGTCAAAGAAATCTCAATAATTTCCTCTATTCCATTCTTTCCAAGAATTACTGGAACTCCAATACACAAGTCTTTTAGTCCATACTCTCCGTCAAGTAACACAGAACAAGGGAACATTTTCTTTTGGTCACAAGCAATAGCCTGAACCAATCCACTCACTGCTGCTCCTGGCGCATACCAAGCCGAAGTCCCCAACAATCCTGTAAGAGTCGCCCCTCCTACTTTCGTTTCTTGAACTACATACTCTTTTTTAGACTCATCGATGAATTCTGATACAGACACACCGTTTCTGGTCGCCTTGTCAATCAATGGAACCATTCCTTTATCCGAGTGACCTCCAATCACCATTCCATCCACATCCGAAATAGGACAACCTAAGGCTTCCGCCAATCTATATTTGAATCTTGCAGAATCCAAGGCTCCACCCATTCCAATTATTCGATTTTTTGGAATATTAGTAGTTTGGTGCACCAAGTAAGTCATTGTATCCATCGGATTCGATACAACAATGATAATTGTCTCCGGAGAATGCTCAATCAATGAAGCGGAAACAGTTTTTACGATACCAGCGTTGATACCTATTAGTTCTTCTCTGGTCATCCCTGGTTTTCTTGGAATACCTGAAGTAATTACACACACATCACTTCCTGCTGTTTTGGAATAATCATTTGTGCTTCCCACAATTTTTGTGTCAAACCCGTTTAAAGATGCTGTTTGCATAAGGTCCATTGCCTTTCCCTCTGCATATCCTTCTTTGATATCTAATAAAACTACTTCCGAAGCGAAATCCTTAATCGCTATGTATTCTGCGCAACTGGCACCTACTGCACCGGCTCCTACAACTGTTACTTTCATATTGTATTGATGATTAAATGAATAAAAATTTATGGAGTGAAATTACAAAAATTAGGTAAATTATTCTTTAATTAGAGATGAAAGTTGGCAGTTTTATTTTGTTCGTATGCGTTTATTTTTAAAGAATAGAAAAAAACTTGACAGATAAAAGCAACCACTACTTACCCATTACGTTTTACTCACGAAAAACAGAAGCACTTTGACGAAAGACGAGCTAAATGAAATCATCCAATTATGCATCAAGAAAAACAAAAGAGGCCAAGAGCTTTTTTTCAAACACTTTTATGGCAAAATGTTGGTTGTGTGCACGCGCTACGCAAAGGATCGAGACGAGGCTCAAGACATTCTTCAAGATGCCTTCGTTAAAGTGTTTGACAATTTAGAAAAATATGAAATTTCTGGATCGATTGAAGGTTGGGTTAGACGAATTTTTGTAAATACCGCCATTGACCATTACAGAAAATATAAGAACAAATTTAATTTAGAAGAGGAAGGAAACATTGAGGACGAAAACAGTTTTTACAATGGCTTAGAAGAACACGAAAGTAAATACAGCCAAATCAAGCCAGAGGACATTATGGAAGCTATGGAAACGCTGTCTCCGGCCTACAAAATGGTATTTAACTTATATGCAATTGAAAATTACACTCACCAAGAAGTGGCAGAAATACTTGAAATAAGTCCGGGAACTTCCAAATCAAACTACGCCAAAGCAAAGGCGAAAATTAAAATAGCACTAGAAAAAAAGTTCAATTTAGCTTGAACAACACGAAAAGAATGAAACAAAATTTTGAAGAAATAATTAAAAACTCCGTGAACAATCACGAAATGCCTTACGAAAGTGGCGCGTGGGAATCGTTCGTTAAGAATACGGCCAAGGCATCACCTTTCTACAAATCCGGCTGGTTTATTGGAATAGCACTCTTAAGTTTAACCTTACTTTTAGTGACTACTACCATGTTTACACCTAATCCCACGAAGAATGAGGTTGCAAAAAATATACTCAAGAATAGAAAGCAATTTAGCGAAAATTCTGCGGGTATTAAGGAAGAAGTAACAATAGCTGAAGACTACCAACAAGTAAGTTCGGAGCCAACAGAGAATACTGTAGTAACATTTCGACAAACAAAAAATAAGCAAACTTTGCCTCTACAAACCACTTCGACTGATTTGACTGGACAAAAAGAAAAAGCTAACACGGCTGCTGAACTCTTTAAACGAACCCAACCGAGAAATTTCGAGGAATCTGCCGCAGTGACTGCATCAGCTGAGTTTTACTTGCCAAAATCTATCTGTGAAGGAGAAACAATCTATTTAACCGCACAAGAAAACCATATTAACAGAAGGTACCAGTGGTTCATAAACCGTACTATTACTCTCGAAGGAAGCAACCAAAATTATAAGGCAGCTAAATCAGGAGAAACTGAAATTTCTTTGGCGGTGTTTGATAACAAAGGAAATGAACTAGCCAAAAAAACTCATGTAATTGAGGTAAATCCTAAAATGGAGTTAAGTGTAAGCCTAGAAAATAATCCTAACTCACTTATCAACCAATACACATTCGAAGTATCTGGAGCGGATCAACATCAGGTAACTTGGGATTTTGGTGACGGAACTCAATCAAATGAAAATTCTGCCAATCACTCTTACAAAAAAATGGGGGTGTATGAAGTGAAGTGCTCCAGTTCAACCGAGTATGGCTGCAAAAGTTCCACCATCACGAAATTAGAAATCCCTGGAATCTATAATTTCCGAAAAGATTATGGGTTTTCACCGAATGGCGATAACATAAACGATAATTTTATCCCAGTAGAATTAACAAGTTTGGCAGTTGATTTTGTAATGAACATTTACGCCAGAAATGGCCAATTAATTTTTACAACCAATTCAGCAGAAACTCCATGGAATGGTATGTTAGCGAATGGCACAAGATGCCTTTTTGGTTCCTACGTATGGGTGGTAACTCTCACCAACGAATACGGCAATGAGGAGGTATACAAGGGAACTATCACCAACGTTAGTAACTAATTGTGGTATATTCTTAGCAAAATTGTAATTTTAGTTTCAAATAATAACATTTTATCACTATTTAATGAAGAAGATACTCCTGTTCATCATTCTACCCTTGCTTTTGAGCTTGTCGAGTCGAAATCCAACCCTAGAATCTAAATTGAGTGAAGTGTATTCGACTGAAATATGCTCTCAAATTCTACAAAATCCTGCACAAAAAAAATATTTTGAAGTGCTGTTGTTTCAGTCCGTTGTAGTTGTGAAAGAGAAGGCAGAAGCATTAAAAAGTTACGAAGTCTTGAACTTCATTCCATATTCAGGAACAAATGGAAAGATCATCGAATTATCCATTGAAGAATTCATAACTCTACTCGAGACGAACCAGTTTAATGCGATTAAATTACAAATAGAAAGAAATTTCGAAAACAACTCGCACTTCAGACTAGGGAAAACCAACAAAGTGATGACTTTGTTGTCTCATTCTCAAATCAACAAAATATCTCAACAATGAAAAATCAACTAATCGCCCTGCTAGTTATTTTTCTTGGAGTTATGTTTCAAGGAAATGCTCAAAACTATTCGATGAGTAACGGAACCATTGCTACTTGTTCTGGTACATTTCTAGACAACGGTGGCCTCGGCTTATACGGAAACAACCAAAACATTACTCAAACCTTTTCGCCTAGCACTCCGGGGAGAGTCATCCAAATAGCATTTACCACTTTTCAAACACAAATGGGATTTGACGTGCTTTGCATCTATGACGGTCCTACTACGGCAAGTCCATTTCTAGGTTGCTACAGCGGAACCGGCACGTTGAACGGAAGGACATTTAAGTCTACTCATCCATCTGGAAGCTTAACATTTGTATTTACTTCAAATGGTTCGCAACAAAACAATGGATGGTCTGCTACAATTTCTTGTCAATTAGCCTGTCAAGTATTTACCGCTAATGGAGATAGTGTGTCTTCTGTTCCAGACACCTCCGCCTTGCGGATAATCCGGGCTTGCCGCGGAGAAACAATTAATTTCTTTGGTGATGCAAGCTATCCAAATAGCGGAACTTCCTACAACCAATCCAATTCTACGTCCACTTTTACATGGAAACTAGGAGATGGTTTCTCCACACCAGGACAAAACATATCTCACACCTTTAATTCCAATGGAATTTTTGATGTTCATTTAGTGGTTGAGGACACATTACTGTGCCGCGAGATTGACCACTCAGTGCGCGTTATCATCTCAGATGTCCCTAGTTTTTCGCAGTCCTTTATTTTTCCAAATGATACAATTTGCTTGGAAGACACTGCCCTTATTGTAGTACCTACTACCTACATTCCTTATCAAACACCTGTATTAAACAACGCAGGTCTTACTCCCCTACCTGATGGAACGGGTGTATCATTTTTTGATACAATCAATGTAACCATTTTTGATAATGCAGCAATTTACCAAGCAGGATTTCTAGAAGAAATATATTTGAATATTGAACACTCTTATCTGGGAGATTTGGACATTCAATTAACTTGTCCGAATGGGCAAACTACTGTCTTAAAAACAAATCCAGGTGGAGGAAACACTTTTTTGGGGGAACCTGTCGATCCTGCCGGAGTATTTCCTACTCCGCTCAATCCTGGAGTAGGTTACACCTATGGATTTACCAACATAAATCCAAGGTACAACACCATGACAAATGAGGCAAATGTGCATCAGTATAGTTATACAGATGTTTTGGGAAACAACTACATCAATGAATTTCATTTACCCGCAGGCACATACACTCCTTTTCAGAATATGAATACCCAGTTTGCAGGCTGCCCCATGAATGGTAGGTGGATTTTGCGAGTAAGAGACAACATCGGTCTTGATGATGGAAACATTTTTTTCTGGGGAGTTAGATTCGACACGTTAATCAGACCCCCAAACGTCTCAACCACCATCACCTCAGCTACGGACACCTCCTATTGGAATACTTCTGCTAATATAATCACTAGACCTAATGATTCTACTGCCGTATTAAAACATACAGCTCCTGGAAATTACACCTATACTTTCACGGTAATTGATAATTTTGGATGTACTCACGATACCACCATAGATATTGTGGTAAAACCCAAACCTAAATCAAACGCAGGAATAGACTTTACGACCTGCTTACTTACCCACACCTTGGCTCCGGTGCCAACACCTGGAGGCATTCTTGACTCTTGGAGTTACTTCACTCCTTCTTTGGTAAACACTGCTTCGTTTGACGACTCTACCAGTTACACCCCTATAACAACAGTAACCGATTACGGGAGTTATAGTTATATCTTGCAAGAAAGACTCGATGGTTGCTTAACTTACCCTGATACAGTTGAAATAAACTACGTTCAAGTTCAAAACACTATTGACATCGCTATAAATAAAGATACGGTCTGTATACCAGAAGCGGTTTTTTTCACAAACAACTCAGACATGACATTTTTTGACAGTGTGTATTGGGAGTTTGGAGATGGATCCATCAGCAACTCACAGGGAAACACAACACATACTTACAATGCCTTTTCCTGTTTTGATGTTCGAGTTACCTTGGTAAACGCACTTGGATGTAGAGTAGATTCAGTATTTCCAGACCTAATTTGTGGATACCCAACTCCGGTAGCAGATTTTGTTTACGACCCAGCAGAAAGTATCATCCCAAACACTCTGGTAAACTTTACTAATCGTTCTACTGGAGCAACCCAGTACTTGTGGGACTTTGCCGGCCAAGCCAACTCCAGCAACCAAGATGACTTTTACATCTTCCCAAAAGCAGATGGTGGAGTTTATCCAATTACATTATTTGTGGAAAACGAAGGAGGATGTTCAGATCAAATCACTAAAAACGTAACCATAAAGAATCCATTAAGTATTTGGATTCCAAATTCTTTTACTCCCAATGAAGATGGATTGAATGACAAATTTCGTATCGTTTTCAACAATTCTTCTGTCGAAGAGTACGAAGTTTTCATCTTTAATCGTTGGGGTGAATTACTTTACAAATCTCAAGAATTGGACTTTGAATGGGATGGAACCTACAACGGTCATGAAGCTCCAGCTGGAGTATATGTGTGGAGAATAGTAGGGAAAGAACAGTATTCGACAGAAAGTTTTGAAAAAACTGGCCACGTAACTCTGACTCGATAAGTTCTTTTGCTACATTTGTTTCTATGAAAATAGGAATAATTGGCGGAGGTGCAGCAGGATTTTTTTCTGCTATTCAAGCAAAGGAAAACTTTCCCGAAGCTGAGGTTGTTATTCTTGAAAAATCTCAAAAACTTCTTTCCAAAGTAAAAATATCTGGAGGAGGAAGATGCAACGTTACCAACGGATGTAGCTCAATTGCGGAACTTTCGAAAGCCTATCCGCGAGGCGAAAAAAAGTTAAAAAAGGTATTCAATCAATTTTACACCCAAGATACCATTAAATGGTTTGAGGAAAGAAACGTTCCGTTAATCACCCAAGAAGATAATTGTGTATTTCCTGTGTCTCAAGACTCTCAATCCATCATTGATTGTTTTTTAAGTGAAACCAATCGTCTTGGCATATCGATTGAAATTGGAAGAATGGTGGAAAAACTCACACCTATCCAACATAAAATAGAAATTCAATTCCGCGGAAATTCATTAAGACAACAATTCGATAAAGTTATTGTGGCTACTGGTGGCTCACCCAAGCGGGAAGGATTGGCCTGGCTGGAAAAACTAGGGCATAAAATTGAAACTCCAGTTCCCTCGCTTTTCACCTTTAACATGCCACGAGAATCTGTCACTGAACTTATGGGCATAGTGGTAGAAAACACCCTTACTTCTATACAAGGAACCAAACTAAAGTCTGACGGCCCACTCCTAATTACCCATTGGGGAATGAGCGGTCCTTCGGTGCTGAAACTCTCCGCTTTTGGGGCGAGAATTTTATCCGAAAAAGACTACAAAGCAAATCTACAAGTGAATTGGGTGAACACTCCTAGCTATGAAGTGGTGATGGAAGAGTTAAAAGAAATCTCCGTCAAGGTGTCGCAAAAGCAAGTTCAAAACTACAGAGCTTTTTTGTTGCCAGAAAGATTGTGGCACTTTCTTCTTCAAAAAATTGATATACCGCTGACCAAAAAATGGAATGAATTAGGGAAGAAAGACCTCAACAAATTGTGTAATATCCTAACAAATGATGAATATTCTGTAGAAGGAAAAACCACCTTTAAGGAGGAATTTGTAACCTGTGGCGGAGTTAGTTTAGAGAGTATTAATTTTTCTACCATGGAAAGTAAAGTGGTTCCCAATCTATATTTTGCAGGAGAAGTAATGGATATTGATGGAATCACAGGAGGATATAATTTTCAGGCAGCTTGGACAACGGGATTCATTGCTGGCCAATTAAAAAAATAAGAATAATTCATGTTTCAAAACCAAAACATCAAGTACCTATTACTGATAGTGATTACATACACTATTGTGTTTTTTACTTCTTTTTTTATTCGTAAAATTTTGAATGCGATAATAAAAAGAAATACGGATGAATTGGGCGCAAAAGAAACCTCTTACGTATTTATAAAAAACTCCATTAGCTTCATATTGTATACGATTGGGACCATTTACATTGTTCATAATATTCCTTATTTGAACTCGATGAGCAAGACCTTATTTGGAGCTGCTGGAATCCTTGCAGCAGTGATTGGATTCGCCTCACAAAAAGCTTTTTCAAACATTGTGAGTGGATTATTTATACTGATATTTAAGCCTTTTCGAGTGGGTGATATTATCGAGATTTCAGGAAACAAAAAAGGAACCGTTGAGGAAATAACTCTGAGACATACAATCATCAAGGACTTTGAATTCAGAAGGGTGATTATTCCAAATAGTATAATTAGTGATGAAACAATTGTAAATAGCAGCATTACGGACGAAAAAATACGAAAGCACATCGAATTCAACATTAGTTACGGATCGGACGTGAATCTAGCCAAAGGAATTATTAGAAGTCACATCAGAAATCATCCTTTGTTCATTGACAACCGAACGGCCGAAGAAATTAACAAAAAGGAAGATCAAGTTGCTATCAGAATGGTGAAATGGGGAGATTATTACGTTACTTTAAAAGCCTATGTTTGGACAAGAAACTTTGATGATAGCTTTAATTTGACCTGTGATGTGCTGGAAAGTATAAAAAAAGACTTCGAATCAAACGGAGTGGAAATTCCATTTCCTAGAACAACAGTTGACATAGTAAATAAAGAAGCCTAAAAATAAAGACATGAAAGATTTTGCAAGTAATACTTCCTCCATCACCTACAGTCCCAACTCTCTAATAGAGGAAAAACTGGGAAGCGCGGAGACTATCAAGCTACTAAATAGTGAACACATTACTTGGCTCAATACCTACGGCCTGTTATACTCAAAAGAATTTACAAAAATTATCCATGTCAATAAATTAGATGAGTTTCTTCAGTTACTGATAAAAGAAAATAAACATCGAAACAAAGTAATTGAACTTGAAGAAACTATGTTTTTGGCTATCAACACGATTCACCTCAATTCTAAAGAAATTTCGACCGAACAAATGATGTTTGTATTGGGCGAAAACTTTGTTTGGAGCATCCAGGAAAAACCAGGTGATTACTTTCAAGATATTCGATATCGATTGAGAGAAAATAAAGGATTGGTTCGAAAAAAAAGTAGTGATTACTTGTTGTATTTAATTATTGATGCAATTATTGACAATTACTCCTCGGTTTACGAAAAAATAAACGAGCCACTAGAACAAATTCAAGAGCAGGAAAATCCTGAAACAGACCAAAAAAATGTACTAAAAATAGAGAATGGGAAACAACAGCTTTTTCAATTAAAAAAAGCAATTGCTTCGTTAAGAGAAACCATTTTTAAGTTAGAAAACAGTGGCCTAAATTTTTTAGAGTCGAGGTATTTTTCGGAAGCCAAAGAGCAGGCAAATTATCTGATGGACGACATTGATTTTGACCTTAACCAATTGGAAAGTAAATCAAACTTAATCTTCAACTTGCAAAACAACCGGCTGAATCAAGTGATGAAAACACTGACTATTTTTTCTGTAATTTTTATTCCTTTGACATTCTTAGCAGGAATTTACGGAATGAACTTTGATCACATGCCAGGAACTAAAGCCGCAAACGGTTTTTATATATTTTTGCTGGTCACTGTTTTTGTAACTCTCCTTTCCATCTATATGATTAATCGAAGAAATTGGTTTAAATAAAAAAAGCACTAAGTTGTTTCACTTAGTGCTCTTCCATTTTTCCTATTCTCCTACCTCCTATTCGGCTGTCTTGTTGGTCTATTTCTCTCCGGTGTCTTGCCGGGAGATTTATTTCTCTCCACCTTTGGATTAGTAACATTATTGGGAGAATTTACCTGAATAACCCTACTTACCCTTTCTATTCCCCCTGAACTGTGCGTGGCAGTAATCGTCACAACATTTGTACCATTCTGGAGTGTCAATAGTCCATTAAACGAATAATTCAACGCCCCTTGACTTGTTAGAGTATAACTTTTTATGGTAGTTCCATTTACCTGAATCGAAATTTTAGAGGCTCCAGTTATACCTGTCACTGAACCAAATATTTTTGACTGAGTAACAGAGGCTGTGGTTGTATCCAATGAAGGATATTCAACCTGAATTACCGGTTTTTGAACCACTATCGAATTTACTTTTATCGATTTACTATCCGTTCCACAATTGGTTGCAACAGTGGCACTAATTGTATTTCCGAAACCAGAATTCAACGTAACCGAAGCTGTAAAAGACTTTGTTGATGGAGAATAAGAAACTGGCTGATTGACTCCATTTACTTTTAATTCCATATCTGAAGAGTTATCAATATTTGTTGCAATTCCTGTTACAGTTACTTTGTTTCCTTTCACGGAATAGTTATTGGTAGGAGTTAGAATTCTTACAGTAGGTTTAGGACAAGGAGGTTCGTATGTCAAACGTATGGACTTTGAGTCTTCTCCACAGTCATTTGATACATTGACAGCAATTGAATTATTTCCTGCAGTCAAATTGATAGTAGCCATAAATTCGTAGGTCGATGGAGAAAAACTCGCACTGACAGCTCTTCCATTTACTGTTATTCTTAATTGAGAATTTGATTTAATGCCTAAAGCAGTTCCTTTTAATGTGACAGAGCTCGAAGTCATTTTAGCACCATTCCTTGGTGAGCCAATACTCACCGAAGGACCTTTACATGGCTCTGAATAAACCACTGATACTGTCTTGATGTCTTTTCCACAATTCGTAGAAGCCAATACAGTCACAGTATTACTCCCTGCTTTCAATGTGACACTCGAAGAGTATTTTTTGGTACCAGAATTAAAAGTAAATGGCACCAAACTTCCATTCACCCTCACCTCCAAGTCAGATTTATTCGTAACATTTGTAGCAGTACCCGCTATAACAAGATTGTTAGAATTTGTTTTACTTCCGTTGATAGGTGAAGTTAGCGTAACAGATGGAGCCGGACAAGGCTTATTGTAGGTAACAGAAACGGACTTCGAATCTGTTCCACAATTTGTTGCGACAGATGCCACAATTGTGTTACTTCCCACCTGAAGATTAGC
>Ga0181558_10000768_pt1 | contig 30483 bp, 15 predicted proteins | sample 011ome_22_FD_133754 | JGI IMG/M metagenome (GOLD analysis project Ga0181558, IMG submission 133754) | Coastal salt marsh microbial communities from the Groves Creek Marsh, Skidaway Island, Georgia - 011507BT metaG (megahit assembly) | ecosystem: Environmental > Aquatic > Marine > Intertidal...
ATTTTGTATTTGAAATAACGCGCGAGATTTACCCGGCGAGCGACGACGTGATGGAGTCCGACGCGCCGAACGCGGTGGTGAGATATGCCAACACGCTCGGGTCGCTCAGGAGCGATGCGAAGAGGCTCGGTTGGAGCGCAGAGGCTAATAGTTGAGGATCGCCGAGGAGAGCGGGGGAGACGAGCCGCGAGAGACGGTCGCGCGCGATACTGGCGCGTACGTCGTCGTCGATGGATGTTGACGACGACGAGGATGACGATGATGATAATAATATCGATGATGGTTCTCGCGTGAGTTCGGAGAACGATGCAGAGGTGACGATTGGGTCGATGGTCGAACCGTCGTCGTATCGTCGCTCTGACATTTGATGCGCCGCGAGCGCTTCGGCGGCGTACAAAATGTCTTCGCCAAAGACATCGCCAGACTCGCCAAACCTGGTTGAAGATGCAAATGTGGTACGTGCCGAGTTGAGGAAGTCCTCGTCGCTCGCGAACGCTAAAACTTCGTCAAAAATCCAGGCTTGGAGTTCGGATTGGGCGAACTCTAACGCGTCTGATTCGTGATGGTTCACAAACGCTTGCGCGGCGATTTCCGTGTACGCTGTTAATCGTTCGGATGATAAGTCTTCTTGAATCAGTAGCGTGGCGAGGAGTTCAGCCATCTGCATCGCTTCGTCGAGTGATTCCATGCGTTCAATCGCGGCGGCCACGCTCGGGGGCGGCGGCGGCGGCGGCGGCGGCGATGGCGGCGGAGGACGGCGAGCGACAAAGTCTCGCTCGACGCTCGACCACGACAACCACCAATTGTTCTGCGTGGGTGGTGGAGAAGAGCGTGTTGAAATCGGCGGCGGCGGAGGCGGAGGCGGCGGAGGCGATGGAGACGACATGAATGGTGGTGGTGGATTGGGAGCCAACGCCACCGGCGGCGGCGGCGGCTGAGTTTGTTGTGAAGACCATCGAACTTCCCACGGCCAAGTAGAAGAGATTTGCGGGGAATCTCCAGCTGCGGCGCTCACGAGACTACTTCCAAACGCTGCGCTTGCGCGCACGGGCGTCAAAGGCGACCAGTGAATAGCAGCGCCGCCGCTCGAGCGCTCGAGCAACATCCTCGCGCACGCGCCGCTCGGCGCGTGCGCGAGCATGCCCACACACGCTATCGCGCACATCGCCGCGCGATGGATGCGTTTGGACAATGCCAACCCGGCATTGTATTTCGTTCTACCTGTCCGCGGTCGCACGCCCATCGCACGCGAATGAATGCCGACACTTTGATTTTTGTTGTTTGTCCCCACGAGAAATGCCATCCTCAAACATTTGATAATCGAACGCCAGTGTGTCTCACGTGCCCAACATGACGTCAAAGCTTTTGGTTATATGCGTCGCTCTTGTGTGTACGCTCGTGAGTAACGCCAGCGGTGCGTGCTCAGCCACGCCACCGACGCCGATGGAAAGCTTGAATGTGGCAACGCCGACGCGTCGGGGCCGCGACTTGAAGCAATTTCTCGCTCCAGTGAAATATTCAATGGTTGGCTTTAGCGATGCCCTGTATGAACTCGGCGAAGCGTTGGTAGATTTATCACTCATTCGCCCACAGTATCGATGGGTTGACGTGCTGAACGCTCGCGCTGCACGACAACGCGCTGCGGAGGATGATTACGAGAGCTCTGAGACAACTTCAATGGATGAATACGAGTTTTCCATGGAATGAATAGTGCGTTGTAAAAATATTTTACTTGACATGTCTACTAGAAATCTATATCAAAGCTGCGCGCTCGACCCAAATAATGATAAATCATGAGCGAAGTTAATTAATCCTTTTGCACTTCGAGTTGGAACTTCGCCTTGACGCTTTTGTGCAAAGTAGCTTGGACTTCGTAAACACCCGTGGAGCTGATGTCCGGAATAGCGAAAATCTTCTTGTCCATCTCCTTGCCAGTTTGCGCCTTGATGGCTTCGACGACGTCGCTCGCTTGCACAGAGCCGAAAATCTTGCCATCCTCACCCACAGTCTTCTTCACAACAAACTTGCCAATCGTCGTCAACGCCGTCGCGATGGCCTTGGCGTCGGCAACCTCCTTCGCCTTGGCCGCCTCTTGCGCCTCTGATTTCGCCTTGAATTCAGCCATCAATTCTTGGCTCACCTTCGTGGCCAAGCCTTGCGGCTCCAAGTACGAGCGGAAGAAACCGTTCGACACCGCGACCATGTCGCCTTGCGCGCCGAGTTCAGACGCTTCGAGCAAGACAACCTTCGTCTTCTTCGCCACCTTCTTGTTCGCCTCAACGACGAGCGCCGAGCGACCACCGACGCGCGGCGTAGACGCCACCGTCTTGGAGCTCTACATCAACGAGAAACGCGAATCACCACAGTCAGTCTTCACGAACGAACGCCTCGCGAGTCTGCACCGACGCCTCGCTGGGAAAACCCTACCACACCCAGCCGCGCCACCCATCACCCCCCCTCACGCCCGCGCGCGCGCGCCGCCCACCCCGACCCCCGAGCGCGTCCGCACGCACGAAATATTTCACACAACCCCCACGCGTCATCACCCGCGCCGCGCCCCCGCCGCGCGCGCCGCACGCGCGAATGTACATCTCGAAACCCTCAACCGCGCGCCACGCCAAGCGTCGTGCGTCATCGTCCCAACGGCGGCGCGCGCGACCGCCGCCGTCGCGCGTGGGCGAATCACGTGTCGGACGAATCGCGTCGTACGTACCTTGGTCACGCGCGTGGCGCGCAAACCGGTGTATTGCGGGACTTGAACCGTAAACATCGTCGCGTGTCGAGGAATGGCGCGCGCATGACGTGGGGTGGCGTCGCGAGATGATGGGTCCTGAAACCAGGCACCCATGGGTGAAACCAGGCACCTGTGTGTGTGTATTCAAGGGGTGTGGATGGGTATCTGTGCATGGTATGGGGGTCGAGGGTGGACGTGAAAATCGGAGGTGATCGGTTTAGGTGGGTGCTAAGTATTGGGTATGGAGGCTGACTGGGGGACACATGGCACTCATACGGTGCGACGAGGCATTCGTCAAACGTCGACGCGGTGTGGCGCGCGCGCGGCGCCGACAGCGACGACGACGCGGGGTTCGTCAGTGGGTTTTTATTGTCGCATATTCGCGTCGCGTATACGTCGCAGTGCGTCGGTCGCGTGCGACGTGTGCGGTGCGCGGACGAATTCGGCGATGGGGTCGATCGCTCTCGGAGATCACGACGGCGCGATGTCGAACGGGGAAGGAGGTGATGACGGGTGCGCGTTGTTGGACGTGTTGAGCGAAGATTTAATTCGCGTGATTTTGAATCACGCGTTGAAACGTAGGTACTACGGGGACGAGAAGGAGATGGTGCACACTCTTTCAATGTGTTGCAAGACGTTTAAGACGATGCTCAACAATCACGCGTATTGGACGGATTTGATGCATCATTATTGCAGCGTCGATCCCACCGGGGACTTTATGGAGAGCGAAAACGAGTATAAAGAACTGGTGCGTTCTATGCGCTGGCGTCACAAGACCACTCGTGACGTGCACGTGGCGATGGGGCGCGCCATCAAGAATCGGTACTGGCCAGTCTCAAAGCGCGAGGAGAAAGCGGCGTCTAAACGTCTCGAGGAAGCAGTTATGCAGAGAATGATGTTCTTCAATAAAGACGAGGATCGCGAAATACTCGTGAACCTCGTTCTGTCTGAAAACTGGGGCGACGCCATCCTCGTCGATAGCCAGAATCGCTTCAAGGATACACCGGTAACGTTGAAGTTTTCGCACGGCAAACGGGTGACGCCGTCAGAGAGCAAAGTGCGTTGGACTTGGTCGATGTGCTCGTCAACAAAGACTGAGAGTATTCGCGAACGTATACGCAAGATTGCTGCAAATCGAGCCAGAGAACGTGGATGCGATGAATTCTTTGAATGGGGCAACGAATGGATGCGCGAGATGTACGCGATGCGACGATTGCCAAAAGGCCACCCCGACATCGTCGAAGCGCGCCGTGGATGAGCACAAAGACACCGATACATTTGACTGATTTTGACTGATAGCATTTCTACATTGTGATACGATTCTTTACGCCATGTTACGCGAGTCTACGACCCTTCCTACGTGAAGTTGTCATCAAAAATGTGCCAACTTGGCACCATCATTTGGCACCATCATTCTCGCAGATTGCGCCATTTGTCCACGCGCGCGTCGCGTGCGCGTGCGTGGACGACGTCAGAGACGACGCGAGGTGCGCGGGTGAGTTTTTATTGACGCATATACATCGCATAGCGTCGCGTGCGTCGGTCGCGTGCGACGTTTTCGGTGCGGACGAATTCGGCGAGGGAATCAATCGCTCTCGGAGATCACAAAGGCGCAATGTCGAACGGCGATGCTGGCAAAGTCGCGGACGACGGGTGCGCGTTGTTGGATATGCTCCCAGACGACTTAGTTCGTGAGATTTTACATCGCGCGATACCGGATGCGATTTTGATTCAAGACAATTGCGAATTGCGTAATTTGACATTGACGTGCAAAACGTTCAAGGACGCGCTCGAAAACCATCATGCATGGACGGATCTGACACACTATTACTGCACAACCGTGGGCGTTGACACGGAGGACGAACGATGTTATGAAGTTTTAATCGCCAAGATTCGCGAGCATCACAAGACCACTCGAGATGTTCACATCGTTATGGGACGCGTGATTTCAGAACGGTACTTTCCCTCGGTAATTCGCGACGGCGCAGAAGCATTTAAACGCATTCAGGCTACAGCCGCAAAGCGCAGCGTGATATTTTGTCCAGATGATGAAGAAAGTTTTGTGAATTATATGTTGTGTGAACATTGGGGCGACGCCATCATCATCGACAGTGTACAGCGCAAGCGTGGCGAACCGGTAGAGCTGCATAAAAAGTATCATGTCGAATCGCAAAGGATGATCACCGCGCCGATGTCAGAAATGATGATGCGCTACTTTTGGTCTGACATGACACCAAAACTGCGCGCCGGCTTGCCAGAGGAGCGATTACTATCAATGGTACAACTATTTTTTACGGAATTAGTAAAACTCAGTGTCTTTCAGCGCGTAGACAACTACCGGTATATGTGCCAAATACCATTAATGCCATTGATGGTGGTTGATAGCCCTATGTGCAAAATGTGTGAGATGTACAAGGTACGATGGGCTTTGCCGAAAGGCCACGCCGATGCAAGTCCCGCTGACTTAACAAATTGGTGATAAAGTAAGACGTTTTACGTGGTTTACTTGCAATCGTCCATGACGTCGCCGAAAGATAATCCTGATTGAAATATGCAAACGTCATGATATACCATTTCAACGCTAAGGGGCGTCTACAACGATTCGATTCGGGCGAGCGTGACGTACACCAAGTACGCCAACACGGCGACAACGACGTCTCGTAACGTGAGTGTGTCATATATGGTCTCTGCGATTGATCTCCACGACGTCGCCACGATGCGTTTCCGCGCGCGCGTGTGCCGCTCCCGATCGCTTGATTGCTTGATCGCCTCGGCGCGCGCGGCGGATAACTCTTTATGCACGAACGCACCGAGTGCGTTCGTCGTCGGGCACTCGAACGCCACAGTAACAGGCAACACCACGGCGAATTCGTGTTGAATCGCCGAACGGAGCTCGGCGGCGCCGAGACTATCGATGCCGCAATCGGTGAGCGGCGCGTCGGGCTCCACCAGCGTCCCGACAATCGTAGCGCACATGCGCCGCACACCGCCCTGAATCTCATCCATTGTCTTGGCTGGCGGTATGCGACGTCGCGTCTTTGGAATCCCCGCCGCTCGAGCGCTTTCGACCACGGCTCTCGACGTCGCACTTCGCAGAGGTCTAAACATCGGCGCGTGTATCGTCGTCGAGCGCATCGCGTACGCCGACTTGCGCGCCGTCGCTTCAGCCAATCCATGCGACGCCGTCGACGCGTGCTCGGGCGTCGAATATCGCACACACGATGCGCATACAAAGTGTGCCTCTGATGAACGCTCGAGCGCGGCGCGCAGTGTGAGCGCGCTCTCGACGCACATCGGATTGACGTTGTACTCGAAATGCTCGTGACGCTCGCTCGGCCGTACACGCGCTCGAACGACGTCGTCCCGAGATGGCTCTGCGAGTCCCCACAATCCACCGCGCACCGTTGCGTCGCGCGCGCAGTTATTTAAGAATCTATCGAACGCACACGTCATGTGCACGTCCTGACCGCCATTGGATTGAACGACGACGTTGCCGCCGGCGTTGCTCACGCAGACCTCAAATTCGGTGTTTGACTTTGTGAAGAGCACCAACGGCGTAAAGACATGGACGTCCCGTAACGCGTGCTCGGTGATTTCCATGATGCGCATTGTTGCGTTCGCAAGCTCGAGCAAGGCACCGACTGGGAAGACTCTGTAGTTGTCGAGCATGTGCCCGTGCACGCGAGTGTCCACGAGGGCGCCAAAGCGCGTCAACGCGCCGAAATCATCCAATCCGTTAAATGTGTGCAGATGTGGGAACAAGTGCGGGAGCGGGTAGAACCGTTCGCGGTGAAACAAAAGTTCTCGTCCTGTATGGCTCGTGCGCGCATTTGTGAGCGAGACTCGCGCTACGGCGTTGGCGTTGGTGCCTTGGAATGCAAATCCCGACGCTTGCGCCAGAGACGCGGCTCGGCCAAAGCTTTGTCGCGGCGCGGATGTGCCGTTTGTCTTGGCTGCCGCCGCCAGGCTCTGGCAATGCGGATTGAGGAATTTCAAGTGCATGATTCTGTTCACCGTGGACTGTGGAAGCGATGCGATGGATGCGAGAATGGCGATGATGCCTGCGGCGGTTTCAGTATGGCCGACTGCGCTCTTCGACGCCTCAAACGCTGGCGCCGGTTGCGTTGGATCGACGCGTTCCAGAACAGGCAACGCCGCCCCAAACTCAATGGGATCACCTAACGGCGTGCCAGTGCCATGCATGTGAAGCTTGTCGATGGCAGCGCCCGTGACCGCGGCTAAAGTTAGCGCCTCGCGCATGACAACCTTTTGCGACGGGCCATTCGGGGCGGTGAGCGCGCTCGATCGTCCGTCTTGGTTCACCGCCGTTCCCGCGATGACGACATCACATATTTTCCCCATGGCTGCCGCACCAACGGCTTCGAGGGCCAACACGCCTCTGGCTTCACCTCGAACGTATCCATCTGCATCCGCATCGAGCGTTTTGCATCGCCCGTCGTCGGCGAGCATCCCAGAGCTATGAAACACGCCGGTAATGTGCGCCGAAAGCAACGCCTGCACCCCACAAGACACCGCGCTCGATGTCTCGCCACAGCGCAACGCAATAAATGATAAGTGCGTAGTGACCAGAGAACTCGAACACGCAGTGTCGACGCTCATGGATGGTCCGCGAAAGTTAAACGTATACGATATTCGGCCGGCGGCGACGTTGAGACTCGTCCCGGAGACGAGAAACGGATGCAACACTGGAACGTATGCTCGAAGCAACTCATCCGCGTAATCACATGACGCAATGCCTACGTACACGCCCGATGGCAAACTCGTGGGGGTGCTTTCAAGCGCATCGTTGCCGATGCCCTCGCTTTTGAACATCGCGCGGGCGACGCCTTCGAGGAGCGAACGCTGCTGCACATCCATGTACAATGCCTCGAGCGAAGAAATGCTGAATACCTTGGCGTCAAAGTACTCGTATCGCGCGAGAAACCCACCAAAGCATGGGATGTGTAAATTGTATCCAGTCACGCGCGATAGCATATACTCTTGTATGCCTTGCTGGTATCGGTCCATATCCCACCGATGAAGAGGAACGCGTCGAATGCCATCCGCGTCTGGCGGTTGCGGTGCTCGTAATGAATACGCACGCGCAACGACACTCTTTTGCGCGGCAGCTGCAGCGATGGCGTGTGAAATGGTCGTCATGGCAGCTACACTAGATGTTCGAGCGCCGATTTCACTCGCCACGTAATCGCTCAAGGCGTCGACGGTGGGATAGTCAAACGCCGCCGTCGCGGGTAATTCAATACCGAATTCGTCTTCGACTTGAGACTTCATTTCTTGACCTGAAAGACTATCGATGCCGGCGTCAACGAGGGGTTCGGAAGTGCCTATCTCGCGCCCAATGACTCCGCTTGCGATGGCGAGCACGCGCTGGCGAACGTCATCGATGGACAACCTACTGCGAGCCGCGCCCGCACCGCCGCCGACGTACTCGTCTTCATCGCCGCCGTCGCCGTCCCCAATTTGACTCGCAACAAAGTCACTCAAAGCAGATACTGTTGGGTAATCGAACGCCGCCGTCGCGGGAAGTTCGATTGAAAACTCATCCTCAATATTTTTCTGCAACTCGGCGCCGCCGATGGAATCCAGGCCAGCGTCCATGAGCGGTTCATCTTCGGAGACGTCCCGGCCGACGATCCCACTCACAATCGCCGCAACTTTGGTACGAATATCACCAATCGAATGTTGCCGTCTCGCGCCTGTTCCCTTGGTACGACCAACCGCCACGCGCCGAGTCTTCGATGTCGCCGTAATCTTTGGCAGCATCCCAGTGTATATTCGAGGCGCCGACGTTGCCATCGCTCGCGCGAGTTTGACGAAATCAAATGGTGTCGCCACAACATTTGCAACGTCCACGCGCGACATCACGCGTTCGAGCGCACGCATGCCGCGTTCAGGGGTCACGATGCCGAATCCCATGGCATCCACGCGAGAGAGGACGCTCGCATCCGCCATGCCGGCGTTTAACCACGCGCCCCACGCCATGGAACTTTGCGAGTTCCCGAGCCGCCTCGCCGCGAGCGCGTCGCCATCGAGAGTAGCATTTGCCGCGGTATAATTTGCTTGTCCAACGCTTCCACTCAGCGCACTGATCGATGAGCAGAGAACGATCTTATGCGGTGCGCATTGCGCGAGTCGCGAACGCATTTTAGTCCACGAGTCCACCTTTGAGCCGACGACGGCGAACATTGAATGCGCGTTTTGTTTACGCATGAGCGCGTCGCGGAGCACGCCTGCGGCGTGAACGACGTCGTCGATGTCTCGCCAGGACACGGAGAGGATATCATTTGCGTGACTCGCGTCGCATTTGTGCGCGATGACGTGATTGAAACCGAAACCATCGAATTCGCGGCTTCGGCCGGCGCGGCTGAGCGCGTGGACGCGGGAGCGCCGACCGTCGACGTACCGAGCGTACTCCATGCCAATCGCACCGAGACCACCGGAAATAAGCGTCACGCGAGCGGGTGCATCGATGTCGTTGCCATGCATCACGTGCGACTTGACGCGGGCAAACATCGAGGACGAAGACCGCCGGGCGCACATGTTCATGTCGTCTCGCACCGACGTCGCGAGCGGTCGTAAACGTCGTTCGTACGTCGTCCCGCCGATCTCGAGCGTCTCATGCGCGTCTCCTGCGACGTGCGTCGAACTTACTCCCGGCGGCACGGGTGACGATCCAGCCAGAACATCGGCGCGACGACGCTTTGCTAAATTAGCGCTTGTTCGCGTCCCAGTCGCTTCGGCGTGCCGGAACTCTTGCGCGGCGGTACGATTCAATCCGTGTAAGCCGTCGCCGAGCACGTCGGGCGTGAGTGATTGAGCGAGTGATTGAGCGTTAAACGCGTGAAGTAATGGCTTTGGCGCGACGTGTGACGTCGCTAACGCCGCACTAAAGGCGCGCGAACACGAGGCTGACGAGCCGCCGCGACGACGCCGCGACGACAACGCCAAAGCCGGCGTCGTCGCGTCCTGATCATACGTCTCAACCAAGTTGGTGTTCACCGCGAACCATTTCACGGTGTACGCCATCGAACGCTCGCCACTATTAGAGGCCATCTTTTGAGCGCCTCGTCGCATGGATTTCACGCGTAGTCCGACCACCGCCGCGCTGTTATGCAACAGGTAATGCGACGGCGACGCCGACGCGTAGAGCATCCGCGCGTGCGTCGGGATCGCACGAGCGGCGTAGGCGTCGACGCCAACGGGAACTTTAACATCATCAGATGATGGTGAAGATGACGGCGATCCCGCGCTCATCACGGCGCCGCATTGCAGAGCATTGTCTAAACACGCTGGATGTATCCAGTAATCAAGATAGGCGTGCGATTCTGGCGATGCAATCTTCGCGCACGCCATCATCGGCGGCTCGCGACTACGACTAGGCAGCATTGTTGCATGATAGCAATGGCGATGTGCCGACGCGCTAAAGTCGACATCGTTAAGGATTCGCCGAGTGGAGCATCGCATGTACGTCGTCGTCGCTCCGGCGGACCGAATCCGCGTCTCGCCATTCTCCGGGAACGCACTCGCCTCGAACTCGATGTTCATTTTTGCTCGCATATGAAGCGGCACGGCCACGGTAGAATGCACCACTGCAAAATCATCGCGTGAGGCGCCGAAAATGCGCGCTACTGCGGAGGCAATCTCTTGAAATCCTGCCCCTGGGTACAACGCCGCGTCCAGCACTCGATGGTCCAATACGTGCGCGTGCAACCGGCCGTCGACACGCACGAGCATCCGTAGCTCGTCGCGTCGGCCGCGTTGCGCGGCGAAATTGTCAAGATTTCGAAAACAATGCACGTGCGGATGCAAACTCGGCAGGGGCCAGAATCGCTGACGTCTGAGCATCGGACGTGCGCGCGGGACGCGTTTCGAATGACGTATGACGCGCTGAATCGCGTTGGCATTAGTGCCTTGAAACGCGAACGAACTCACGCCTGCGTGGGATGCCACGCGAGCAGCACGTTGGCGAGGAGTCGATGCTTCTCGGCGCAACGCCGATGTGCGTGCGATTGTGGCAATGTGCGGGTTCATTGCGCGAAGATGTAGGATTGTTTCCACGACGCCGCTCGCGAGCGTCGCAAGCGGCTGCGCGAGCGCGACCATGCCGCTCGCGGTTTCCGTATGTCCAATGTGCGACTTGTGCGCTTCGAGCGTGAGTGGGAAAACGCCGCCGGCGTCGTCGCGGCTCCTAACGCACGCGGCGAGCACGGTCATCGTGGCGCCGACTTCGATTGGATCCCCCAACGGCGTCCCGGTGCCGTGCATTTGAAGTTTGTCTACGTCGGTGCCACAAACGCGCGCTGCGCGCAAAGCTAATCGCAACGACACGCTCTGCGATGGCCCGTGCGGTGCAGTCAAACTCGAACTCCGTCCATCTTGATTCATCGAGCTCCCAATGATGGCTACGCCGGCCCGCAGCGCGTGACTCTCGTCCGCGGAATCCGCAGCGTCGACGACAAACACGCCTCTGGCTTCGCCTCGCACGTACCCATCCGCCTCTGCATCGAGCGTCTTACATCGCCCACTTTGACTGAGCATTCCACTTGAGAAGAAAATCGCGCTCACGCCCGGGCCAAGGATTGAAATCACCCCAGCGATGACCGCCGAGGTGCAGTCGCGATGGCGCAAGCCCTCCATGGTAAAATGCGTGGCGACGATGGATGACGAACACGCCGTATCCATCGACGCGCACGGACCGCGCAAACCGAATATATAGCTCACTCGCCCCGCGGCTACGCTGAGGGTATTCCCAGTGGCGATGTACGGCGACGTTTGGTTGGGCCAGTATCGATCGAGGACTTCATTTTGGTACTGCATGGCTGAAATGGCGACGTAGACGCCTGTGGATGCGACAACGCCGTCGAGCGCCGCATCGAGTCCGTCTTCAACCAATGGTCCGCGACTAGCACCTAGTCGACACGCCAAGACGCCTTCGAGAATCGAGCGTTGCTGCACGTCCATGAGGAGCGCTTCCGCGCGAGCCAGGCTGAAGACATCATCGTCAAAGACGTCGTAGGCGCTTACGAATGCCGAAAAGCTTGGTATGAGCAACGCGACGCTTTCGACGTACCATTGATTATCCCAGCGGTGCGACGGTACGCGTGAAACACCGTCTCCAGAGTGTACGGGGACAAGTAAATCAGCGCCGACGATGTCGGCGACGATGTTCATGTAATCCGCGTCCCCGGACGCCGCCAAACCCGTAGTACCAAATGTGATTGTCGATGTCATCGGTGCAGGCGCGATGCGGCTAGCCACGTAAGCGCTCAGCGCAGAAATTGTCGGGAAATCATATGCCGCAGTGGCAGGGACATCCAGTCCAAACGCGGCGTCGAGCTCGGTTTTTAATTCATTCGCCGCTTGCGAATCCAGACCGGCGTCCATGAGCGGGGCGTCGTTTGGAACGCGATTACCCACGAGAGATTGCACGATTGATTCAACCTTGCGCGTGACGTCTTCGGCGGTAGTGGATGATATGTTTGTCGCCCCGGCATCGGTGGCGCGACTCGTCGAAGACTCAATCCGTCGTCGCGTGTCTTCTTCGCTTGCCGCGATGACGTCGCCGAATACATAAAACGCCGGAAGCGCCGACGCGGCGACGCGAGACCATTGAAACGGTGACACCACGAAGTCGCGGACTTGATACGCGCCATGAAACACTACTTTCAAAATCACGCTGATGCCTTCTTCGGGCGTGAGCGCGCCTGCACCGATGCGCTCGAGCCGACGCGCGATGGACACGTCCCGAGCCGCCATGCCAATATCCGACCAACCACCGAATTGCGCACTCGCGAATGGTTCGCCCTCGCGACGATGGCGACGAGCGTTGGCATCCAACAAAGCGTTGGCATACGCATAGTTCGTCTGCCCCGGATTTCCAGTCAACGCAGCGATGGACGAACATAACATTGTGCTCGCGAGTGGATGGCTCGCGGGCGCTGCGCCGTCATGGATGGACGCCAACGATTTCGAGGCGATGACGTCGCACACTGTATAGACGCTTTGGTTGTGTACCAATGCGTCGCGAATGGTACCCGCGGCGTGGACAATACGAATGGGCGCACCGCGCGGGAAGACAGCATCGGATGCGCGTAGAGAGAGCCGGTCGTCACATTTGAAGGCGCGCACGTCGCCAGTTCTGTGAGCGAAATTCATCGCACGACCCGTTCGAGATGTGATTTCCACGCGCATGCCGCGTCGTTCGCACGCGCGGGTGACTTCGAGACCGACGGCGCCGAGTCCGCCAGTGATGAGAATGGCCGAGTCGGCGTCAGAGTGAAAGCCAAAGCCAAACCCAGAGCGAAGCTTTGCTTTGACAATTGACGGCGCGTAATTTCTACGAAGGCACGGCGCCTTCGAAGGCGATGCCAACCGGAGGCGGTGTTCGCGCATCATCAATGTGATTGCGTCGCACTCATACGCCGCGCCCTTGACGAATGCGGAACGCACTGAATCATCGACGAATGCGAAATCTTCGACGCCGAGCCGAGTGCTCGCAAACGCCACCAATGGTGCCTCCTGAGAGATGGATCGAATGATGGCACGCACAGCGTCTTCGCTCGCACTGCGCGACGTGGTTTGAAGCGATACCGATGAAACACGCGCGTTTGCGCTTTGCCAGACGGATATGAGCGCACATGCTGAGTCACGGCGCGTTCGAGCGGCGTCAAAATCATCCGCCAAAGCCGAAGCCATGGTGTACACTCCTTGACATCGTCCGACGCGATGCGTCGAACGCACAGCAAACTCGCCCACTTCGTACATGAAATGACGGTTTGACGACTTACGACGCTTATTTGCACCGGTGCTACGAGACGCCATGATTTTCACTTCCACGTCGGCGACGTTGACGTCCTCGAGCGTATGATTAACGCCTCGAAGAGCTGCCACCATCAATGACAACGCCGCCGACGACGACGACGACAGCGAAGAGGATTTATACGCACGCACGCCGACAGGAACTTTTACCACGCCGTCATTTCGAGCATTATCGATCGCGGCGGCCAGTTGTAACGCACAATCCAGCGCAGCTGGGTGGACGTCGTAGCTTAAATGCTCGTCCCGCCGCGGGATTCTCGCACACGCCGACGCACGTCGATCCGCCATCGCGAGTCTTGGACATACCAACGTTGTATGCTGCCTCACAACGTACGTGCGCTGAATGCCGCAACGCATGTGCGTCGCAGAATTCGTGGTGGATTTCACGACGACAGCTCTAGCGCCAAAGACGACGACATCGACGAGCGTGCGAGATTCCGTGGACATCACCATCGGTGCTGGAATCATAGAGTTGGAGATCACCGCGCCGCCGTTGTCATTGCCGTTAACGAGTATTTTCGGGATCGCCGCTGCAAGTTCTTGATACCCAGCGCCAGGGTAGATGGCGCTCCCATTGACGATGTGGTCCAACATGTGCGCGTCGTCGCGAGGATGCACGGTGCCGACAAACGTCGTCTTCATCGTGCTCACGTCGTCCTTTGTAAATGCCTTAAACGCTTGAACGTGTGGATAAACGTTTGGAAGCGGCCAGAATCGCGATTTACTCAATAATACTGACGTAGGCGTCGTCGAAGACGTCGCGGCGTTGACGACAGCCGCGGCCGCCGCGACGACGACGACGTGCGCATTGGTACCTTGGAACGCAAACGCAGAAATCCCGCACGACGCAGTCCGCGACTGTGTTTCATGATGACGCAAATAATGCGTGCTTTGTCTCGGAATGCTCACCATTGCCGATGTCCGCCGCCAAGTGGTGATTGAACTCACGTGATGGTTCACGCGTCGCAAATGCACGACGGCGTCCCGTCTCCTCCGCGCGAGCACGCGAACCGTCTTCGCCAAAGCGACGACCCCGGCCGCGGTCTCGCTGTGCCCACATTGCGATTTCGTAGCCTCTAAAACCACCCCATGTGCAGACATGTCGGAAGCGACGGCGACGATGGCGCCAACTTCAATAGGGTCGCCGAGCGCGGTTCCCGTGCCATGCGTGCTCACGCCATCCTCAAATCCATCGCGACTAGCGACGAGCAACGCGATGCGCAGCGCCGCTTGTTGCGCGGGACCATTTGGTGCGGTCAGCGCACTCGATCGACCATCCTGATTGACACTGTTCCCCACGATGGCAATGAGCATATCGTGACTACTCTCGCCGCGGCTCTGTAGACGACGATCCACCGCGCCAACGTCGTTACGACGGCGATTACGTCCATGTCTCATCGCAACGCGCGCACCGACGACGCCACACGCCTCACTTTGCGCAAATCCATCCGCATCGGCGTCAAACGTCTTACATCGACCATCCATACTTAGTAAATTTGCCACGCGCCTATCCACAGCGCCATTTGCGCTCACCATCAAATGCGTGCCGCACATCAACGCGTAAGACACTACATTGGCACGTAACGCGTCAAATGCGAATGACACAGCGACTAAACTTGATGAGCATGCGGTGTCTATCGCCAAAGATGGACCAGCGTAGTCAAACATGAAATTCACGCGCCCGGCGGCGACGGATGGTAACGAGCCGGTGCCCATGGTTTGGTGGAATTGTCCCCAGAACGCGTGCACAATATCTGATTTATAATTCGATTGCGTGACGCCGACGTACACGCCAACGTCACGAGCGGCATTACCGTTCCCGACGATGAGAGCGCCTTCGAGAACGCCGCGCATTTGCGGGCACATGATCAACGCCTCCACGGGTGGAATGCCAAACACTTCGGCGTCAAATAACGTCACAGAATGATCGACGAAACCGGCAAAGTACGGGATGAATGCGCGCACGGCATCGGTATCGATGACAAAGTCATGGTTCCATCGCGATCGAGGCGCTCGAGAGGCGCCGTCGACATCGGTAGAACTCGCGGCAATTGCCGAAGACGAACCGGCGCACGCGAGATTGGTGTTTGTGATTTCAGCCAGCGCGCCCGACGGCATATGTGACGACGATAACGATAAACTCGACATAGACGAGTGCGTCTGAGGTGCGCTACTACTTGGCGCCAGCTGCGACGCGATGTATTCGCTCAGCGTACGAATGGTGGGAAAATCATACGCCAACGTCGCCGGAGTATGAAATCCAAATGCGCCGTCGAGTTCGATCTTGAGCTCATTCGCCGCGAGTGAATCCAGACCAGACGCAACGAGCGGGGCGTCGACGTCAATGGACGTTGACGAAATCGACGATGTGTTGATTACCGCGCGCACCGCAGAGGCGACGCGCGCTCGAATGTCATCTTTGCCGACTCCATGTTGTCCAGCGAACGCCAAAGATGACGTCGAAGACGGCGCCTGCGAAACGCCAGCAAAGGTATTAAACATCGTGGTCAAGTCTGCGGGAAAATACTTGGACACAACGCGAACATCAAACGGACATACAACCACCACGCTCGCGCCCGGTTCGCATGCGCGTAAAATGTCAAACACCACCCGAACGCCGTCTTCGGGATCAATCGAGCCAAGCCCGAGGCGTTCTGCGCGATGTATCACTGATGATGCGCGCGATGTCATTCCCACACGCGACCACGCACCGAATTGTGCGCTCGAGACCACCAAGCCTTGCGCGCGCTTCTCGAGCGCGAGGGTATCGACGACGCCGTTCGCGGCGGCGTAATTCGCCTGCCCAGCCGAGCCCAACGTCGAGGCGATGCTTGAACACGCGAGCACGGCGCATGGACGCAATGACGTCGCACACGGATGCATAAGAGATGAAAATCCTGCAGTTTTCATCGCGAACACCGTAGAGACGCTGGATGCGCGCTGGAATTGGAGCATGTTGTCTCGAAGCGCGCCGCTGGCGTGCGCGACGTCGACATTCGGCGACGCGGCTGCGCAAGACACATAAGACAGACAGTCCTTGACTTGGTCGATGCTCGCGACATCGCACGAGCATATCGATACCGAGGCGACACACAACGTGCTAGGATTGAGCTCGAGCGAACGTCCACGTCGACTGGCGAGGAGGACGACGGTGTCGGCGTTGGCGCGACGGGCGGTTTCGAGTCCGACGCCGCCGACGCCACCAAAAATGACCAAAACTCGGCCGCGAGGATCACATCGACGTCCAGTCACAGTGCCGCGAACGAGTCTAGGCTCGCAAACTACTCGCGCGCACACGTCGAATTCATGCAGACTCGCATCGTCAAGGATGGCGCCGCCGACATCGCCGCGCGACGTGTTCGAGCTCACAGAATACGAACAGACTCTCCGCCGGAGCGGGCGGTGCTCAAGCGCGACCGTCCTCGCCATAGCTCGAAGACCGCCTTCTCGCGCGCCTTCAGTCATCGTTTCAAACGTTATGCAGGCTGGAAACGCACCGTCACAAGTGCTGCATTGGACGACATTCAACGCGGCGGCGACGAGCGCCGGCGACGACGCCGAGCGGCGCTCCTGAAGACGCAGACGCGCAACGGATGATGACGACACCTTCGACCACGATGACGAACTCAACGCACACAGCGCCACTCTTTGATGCTCGTAAATCATATGCTTGCTTTTACTACCGCCTTGGTGTTGACGCTGACGAAGACGAGATGATAGCATCGACGTCGTCGCGACGTGTGTCGCGCTCGCAAAGCCGGCGGCGACGACGCGGTTCAACGCTTTCGCCGCGAGCGCGGCGGAATCACCCATACACGACGAATGACGCTGCTGATAGACCGTCTCAAATGATATGGGTACGCGCGCTTCCGTCATCGTCGTCGTCGAAATCATGAACGCACCGAGTTGCATCGCCGCGTCTACGAGCGCCACATGTCCCGCGTCGGCGTTTGGGCACGAATCCCGCGCCCGCGCGGCGCACAATCGCGGTCGACGACTCGGTTCACATGCAGTCGTCGGCGTCGGCGTGCGCCTTGACCCACCCGACGCTGTGTTCGACGACATCACGTGCCGCATCTGACGCACGTCGCAAGACATGCGCTTGACGCCATCAGACGTGCGCGCGCTGACGGCGCCCAGCCGCGCCGAGACGCCGACGTCAAATTCAGATACACCGGTTGCGCGTAGAAACAACACCGCGTGCACGCACATGTGTCGAACGCACGCATCAGTGCTGGATAGTAGTAACTTCGACACGGCGACGCCGTGGGCGATGTCAGCGAACGCTGCGGCGCCGAATGCCGGCGCGCCCGCGAGGCGGTAATCCAAACGATGTCTTCGAGCGTCGACGCGCGCACGAAACGTCACGATGCCAGAAAAAGTCGTCTCAACGTATCGATGGATGAACGCGTGCGATGGTGGCAGCACGGAACACCAGTGCGCTGCGTCGAACAGAAAGCGTCGACGCGGCAGTGCCAATGCTGATACAACTGACGATGATGATGATGATTTCACGGCACCGACGGCGTTTGTCCCCGACATGCCAAACGCGCTCACGCCCGCGACGCGCGCGACGACGACGGATGCATCACCAGATGACGACGTCAGCGCACATCCCGCAGGTTGTCTAGGCATCGCCGCACGCGCGGGAACGTCACGAATATACTGATTCAATGCCACCAAATGTGAAATGTGAACATCCCGTCGCTCCGCGACGCTCGCGAGCGCCGCCAGCGCTCCGACAATCCCCGCCGCACCTTCGCCGTGTCCAAGCGTCGACTTCACCGACATCACCGTCATCGCATTCACGTGCGCATCAAGCGCCTCGAAAAGCGCGCTGAATTCCAAAGGATCACCCAACGGTGTCCCCGTGCCGTGGAGCGTATATTGCCGCGGAGCTGAATGCGGCTCGACGTCCGCCGTCATCGCCTCTGTCACGCACGCGCTCTGCGCGCTCCCACGCGGTGCCGTCAGCGCGCTCGATCGTGCGTCTTGATTCATACACACGCGCGTGATGTGAGTGGATGATTCCGTGTCGCACTTGTCGAGCAGGCATTGCGCGCAAGCTTCGGCGCGCCCGTATCCATCCGCGCCGACGTCGAGCGTCTTACATCGTCCATCCGGGGACAACGCGCCCAATCGGTAAATGGTACCCATCGTTCGCGCACTGATGAGCGCGTTCACGCCTCCACACACCGCTTGCGTCGTGTGGGATGTTCCATGAATGGCGTCGATGCCGAGTGCGCAGGCGACCAGAGAGCTCGAGCACGCGGTGTCGACGCCGACGGCGGGACCGGCGGCGTTGACCACGTGGGCGACGCGGCCAGTCAAAAACGCTAAACCAGAACCGAGTCCAATCGATGCGCTGGGGGCAGCGAGAACGCACGGACACGCCGCGAGCGTTGTGGCGTAGTCGTCGTTCCACATGCAACCGATGAAGACGCCGGAGCTCGGGCCGGGAGACATTGAAAGCGCGTGCCGGAGCGTGAGGCGATGCTGCGGGTCGACGTACGCGGCTTCGCTCGGCGCGAGTTCATTCGCGACAATGTCGTCAACATCCATTGGCATGATGCGCGAAGCGAACCGAACGGGAATGGATGTCGTCATCGCCGTCGTCGTGGGGCATTCGACGTCGAAACGACCATCGAGGGTTTGCGCGGCGTCGCCAGCCCGACGGATGTACGACTCGAAATCGTCCACTCGACCCGGACACGACATGGATATGCGTATCACGGCGACATGTCCCGGGCGTGCGCGGGCATGGATCGTCATCGGTGGTTGATCTACGACTGACATCGTCGTCATCGTCGCGGCTTGGATGAATTCAGCCACGCCGCGAGCGCAGAATCGATCAAAAACCACCGTCGTCGGGACGTCGATGTGGAATCGTTCGCCGAGCGCACGCGCGAACGCCACGGCGTGCGTCGAACGCATGCCAAGGGCGCCAATGAGCGGTGCGTCGGCGTCAATGATGACGTCATCTGCCCATCCCGTGGCGTCGCGAAGCGCTCGATCGACGCCGCGCGCGATGTCTTCGCTATTTCGTGGAGCACCGACACCGGAACCGGAACCGGAATCCAACCGAAGTTTCGATTTGATCACCTTTCCGAGCGATGTTTTCGGGAGCGCGTCGACAAACACGATGTGATGTGGAACCTTGAATCGGGCAAGGCGCGCGGCGATGAAATCAATTAACGTCTGGGCGTCCACACGCGGCGAGACGTCGCGAACCACTACGGCGCATGCCGGAATTTCACCCATGAGCGCGTCTGGCGCCGCGAACACCGCGCATTCAACCACGTCGGGGTGTTCGAGCACGACGCGTTCGACCTCGCTTCCGTATACAGTTTCGCCACCGACATGTATGACATCCTTGACGCGGTCGACGATGCGTAACGATCCCTTGGGGTTCACCGCGGCGACGTCCCCAGTGCGATGCCATTCGTCTACGTCTACGTCAAAGTCATCCGGGTCGCGTACGACGGTCGGTCCTCGCACGATGACCTCACCAGATTCGGCGTCATCGAACGCCACCGATTGCATCGACGAGAGGTCTTTTACGACAGCCACGTCGAAGAGCGGCATCGACCATCCGGCGCGACTGTGCGACTCGACATCCTCCTCAGCGCCGGCGTCGACATTTGCCACCCGTCGCAGCGTCGAGCACATCTTCCCGCATGCCTCAGTGCATCCGTAATCCACAAAGAACACCGCACGCGGACACGCGCGAGTAAACGCGCGAATCAAGTGCGCTGGAACGCATGAGCCACCGCAGGACACCATGCGTAATGTCGGCGCGCAGTGTCCCGCAAAGGCGGCGACATCCGCGAGCGTCATCGAGAGGTGCGTCGGGGCGAGCTGCGTAAAAGTCACCCCGTGCGCCGCGATCGTCTCCAGCGTCGCGCGTGCGTCGAAATGACCGTGCGGAGTGATGATGATGACTTGTTTCACGCCCCCGACGAGCACGCACGGGTGCGTCGCAGAGGCACCCATGGCGTGGTGCATGGGCGCCACGTGCAGCGCCACGTCCTCGAATGGCTTGAATTCACAATACTCGGCGAAAGATCTCGCGTGGAGCGCCACCTGCCGTTGGGTGTGCGTGATGAGCTTGCACTTACCCGTGGTACCCGATGTGAACATGCATTGGAAGTCGCACTCGAGGAGTTGGTGGTTTGTCATCGATGGACGCCAGCGCAACGCGTCGCCGCCGCCGCGAGCCAACAGACGCAACGGGTCTTCGTCGGCGTCTAGATCGGATGAATCGCCGGTGACGACGTAGTCGTCGCCACAAGCACTCACGGTGAGATCTAATGCAAATCGAGAACACGCGACGTGGTGGTGCATGAATGCACGCACGTCTGGTCGATCGTATGAAGGTAACGAAGACGTCACGGACAAGGCGCCCGAGCGATGGTACATCACCGCCGGAGGCGCAAATGACACGTCATCGAGCGACGTGTCATCGTTCGCGATGGATGCGATGTGATACTGCGCGTAGAGCGCATCACCGATGACATTTGCGAACGCATCGTTGGCGATGATGACGCGAGGTGACGCCGTAGACGTCGTCGAAATGGCTGCCAGTGCCGATTGAAATTCACTCGCCGTCGATGCCGGATTGGCGTGGGCGCAGTGCGCGCCCAACCCTGCGCATGCATGCATCGCTACGATGTACGCCGCGCTGTTTTCGAGCATGAGAATAACATTTGAACCTTTCGTGACGCCATACGAGCGTTCGAGCTCGTACGCGAGAGTCTTAGCTTCAAAGAGTATCGCTCCGGCAGAGTACTCGACAACGCTCGGCTCGATGCCTCGGTCGTCGCCGTAGACGACATCGACGATAGCGATGACGTCACGGCTCGCCGCGCTCGAGCACGACGCGTTCAGGGCATACCACGGAGATTGTAATTCGCCAACCTCTGCGCCGTCGGCGACGGACGTTGCGTTGACGGACGCTTTGGGGATGAGCCGGTCGGGACGCGGAGGCATATGGACCGACACACAGAAAGGATGTATCACCGCGCGCGGTGCGACAACACGAATGCGAACGCGAACGCAGTGAGCGATACGAAGAGGTGAACAATTGCGCGTCGCGGTCGCACGAACCAATCGAACGGCGCGCGAGGAAGTGAATGAAGAGACACGTAGTAGGTCATGTGACGCGTAGTAGGTCACATGACGCTCGGTAACAACGAATCGCGCGTGGGAGGATATAATGTATGGTACTCGTAGTATGGTGTATTAAACAAACAACGGCTAGCGACGACGATGGAGAGAAAACTTTGTTTTATGAAATCTACTGACACGCGGTGAGCATGGAGTTCACAACGTGGATACACAATCTCGTGCCGGCGCGAACCTCGGGCGCGGCGCTGGGCGAGTTTGCCGCCGCCATGAGCGCCTGATGCACCGCGCTCAACACAGGCTTCATATGCGCCTTCATCGCCGGATTCGCCGGATCTACCGCTAAACACGCATCTCTGATCCAATCTAGCTTTTTCGGCGCGTCCGGGGTGTTCAAGTTCGTAGACAACTGTTGAACCAACGACAACAACACGCCTTGGGACAACGGGCACGGCGTTTGGGCAAAGATGCGATCGCTTGACAATTGATTGACGAGCCACATGACGGCTTCAACGTTGCTCAAGCTCAGCGCAAAGTTGAAGGCCTTGTCGATTTGGTTAGACTGCAAAAGCTTACCAATTTCCACAGTCGGGTCGAGCTGCTGCTCGATTTGAGCCAACGACCGCGGCGCGCTCTTGGTCGGCATACCGGGAGGCGCGCCCATGGTCGCCGGGACGCCGGCGCTCGCCTTGGACATGGCTACGGCAACTTGGTTGGGCACGTCAGTGAGCAACACCGTCGCCGCTTGACGCACTTCATTCGTGGCGGCGCGCAAACCCGATACCAGCGGTTGCGTTTGCGAAAGAATTGCTGATTCTCTCGCCGCGAGCAGCTCGCTGTTGAGGTCAGACATGCCTCGTTCAAACGTCGATTTGACTTGCTTGAACATTTCACCGCACGCAAGTTCAAATCTGGGCACCACGGACGTTTCCATTTGCGCGCGGACGGCGGAGTCGATCGCGGGACCGACGATAGATTTCATCGCCGTCTGCGCGCTCGTCGCGGCGACGGATTGCGCGCGCGCGACGCCGGCTTCAATCGTCTTTGCGTTGGACTCTCCGTATTGCTGTAAGAGCGTCGCGATGGCATTCGTGACGTCGCGCTTCAAGTTTGCAGCTGCAGTTTCGTTTGCCTTTCTCGCGCGCTCCATGTCCGCTTTGCGTTCTTCCGCCGCTTGGCGTCGCTCGCTGCGAATCTCTTCAAGAAGCTCTTGCATTTCGCTGCGAATCGCGGCGCGGAGCTGCTTGACATCGACGGCGGTCGCGGCAATGGGAATCGCCGCGGGCGTCGTCGCGCCACTCGCAGCGGCGCTGACCATTTCGTCGTCGTCATCGACGTCGTACTGTTCTTCGTACTCTTCTTCGTCATTCTCGTACGCCGGCGCTTGTGTTTTAGACTTGGCGTGTCCCGAAACGCCATCCTCCTTGACGTCGTCTTCGTCTTCGTCGCCCGCGAGCTCAGCACCCATGAACATATCCGGAGTCAACAACCCAGACGACGACGTCGACATCTTTGACGTGTTTTTTGGCGTAGACGGGATCATCCCCGCCGGAGGCACGCATGCATCGATGGGCATGCGCAACGTCTGAATCGCTTGAGTTTGCAAGCAAAAGAGCTTTATGGCGTCGCCTTCGGCGTCGGTCTCCTTACGCGAGTCAAAACTCAACACTGGCTGTGAAGTTTCAAAGCGAGTGACGTAGTCGAAAACGTCTCTAAAATGCAATGCGAACACGGTATTCATGCGCGTGTTCGATAACATCACGATGCCGCTCGCCGTATCGTGTTGTAACGACACGTTGAAGCACTTGTCGTTGGCGCTCGTAAACACCACGCGCTGTACCGCCACCGGCGTCGGCTGCGTGACGTCCACGACGACGAGCTCGGTGTTGTTGTTATTACCCAAAATCACGCGCTCAGCCGAGGCGAACAGCGCCGTCTCAACCGTCCAAGGCAACGTATCTGTGCACTCAAATTCGTCTTCGCCATCCGCCTTGACCAAGACGTATGCTCTGCCTTCAGACGCGGCGACGAGCTTGCGACCTTCCGGAGCGCTATCGACGCACGACACCGGCGCGTCGAATTCAATAACTTGCAAACCACGCATCGCGGGCGGCGCATCGAGAGAAATCGTCACGAGCTCTGTGTCTTTCGCCGCCAAAAACGCGCACTCGTAGCACACCACGCACGTCCCCGCGCTGAGCGCAAACTCGCACCTCCCCGGCTTGCGAGAATCGAGCGGCAACCAGCACGCGCTCGGCGGCGTCCCAGTCGCCGAAGCATCAACATTGAAATCAAAATCAATCAACGTCTGCGAATCAATAGCTTCATTGGCCAAATCCAACGTCAATTTACGCACGGTGACGCGACCACGAACATCCACCGAAAGCAACACGTCGGTGTCGGCGAGAAACTTCAACGCCGCGATGGAATCCGAGTGTCCGCGCAACAGCGACCGAACGTTACCACTCTGTCGACTAAACACGCGAATCAACCCATTACGAATACCATAGCATATAAACGAATCATTCACCGCAATCATACGCATTTGCGCCTCGACGTATTGCGTCTCGTATACGGTGATCGGCGTCGTCTGCGTCGAGCAAAGACACCACGTTTGTCAGTCACGCAATGTATTATTCACACATACATGACACACGCGCGCGTTCGACATCAAAATCCATCGTCTGTGCGAGACGCGACACGCACGCACGCACGCACGCGCGACGTAAAACCTCACCTCCAACGCGCTCGGCGTCTCTTCGCGCAACGGCTGCTCGGCGTCGATGAACTCCTCCAAGCCGCCTAATACGCGTCCTTTCGCCGCGCTCGACGCTGTACACGCGCAACGATCACGATCACCATCACACCCGTCAGTCTCTCGATATATATATATATATACGCACACGCGCCAACGACGCGCCGTCGACGGATGATGCGACCATCCATCCGAAAGACAGATTCACGATTCAATCATTCATTCAATCACGCGTGATGATTGATGCTGGTGACGTACCTCCCATGGCGGCGTCGACGGATGCCGCTAACGCTCGCGCCGCTGCAGTACTCATCGTATCCTCCTCCTCGTCCTCGTCGTCCTCGTCGTCGTCGTCGTCGTCGTATGACGCACGCGAGATTGAGAGAATTGACGTCAATTAGCATCAGTAGACTCGAATACATACTGTAAGAAAACAAAACCCATCACACTGGTGTATCCCCCGGGCCGCCGAATGTCCGAATCGTGTGCGTCCGCGATGCCGCCGCGCACAATGATGGCGACGACGACTGTCGACGCGCGTCGGCAGTCGTCGACGTGCGCGCGAACCGCGTGATCTTCGCTCGAACACACACGACACACGACTTTTTTTTCGTCGTCAACCGCACCGTTCACATCGACCAATCGATCGATCATGTCTGCGTTCTCGACGACGACATCCACGACGACGACGCGCGCCGTCGTCGTTAGGTCTTCGCGCCTCGCGCGCGCGGGCCAATCCTCGCGCGTCGTCGTCGCGCCGCGCGCCATCGTGAGCGACACGGTGAAGGGCGAACACGCCGAACAATACGCCGAACTCGCGTCGTTGTTGGAGAACTACCAGTACTCGTACAAGGTTGGGGATAAGGTGCACGGCAAGGTCGTGGCGTGCGACACCAAGGGGGCGCTCGTGGAGATTGGCGCCAAGGCGGATGCGCTCGTGCCCACGAGCGAGTGTTCGTTGAGTGCGGTGAAGAATGTGCGTCGTGTTTCGATGCGTGCGATGATTCGTCGATGTGATGACGTGATTTTTTTTGTGCGTCGTGTTTTTCGTCGATGGCGATAGGCGTCGTCGATGGCGTCGTCGTCGTCCATGGCGTGGAGCACGATGGATGGAATGATTCGTCGAAAAGCCTCGCGAGGGGGGAAACCCTGTGTTTAGGGTTTTGTGTACTGACTGCGCCTTTCCTTTCGTGTTCACCCCTACAGGCTGCGTCTGTGTTTGACATTGATGAAACGTATGAGTTTGAAATCATTCAAGACGACAACGGCGAAGGCATGCTGACGCTCTCCGTGCGCAAGATGGAGCTCGCCAAGGCGTGGGACCGCTGCCGCGAGGCGCAAGCGGAGGACGCCGCGTTGACGGGTGAAGTGTTGAGCGTCAACCGCGGTGGTTTGTTGGTTGAATGCGAAAAGCTTCGTGGTTTTGTGCCGCAATCGCACATTGGTATTCGCACGTTGAACCGCGAAGAATTGATTGGCCAACAGTTGCCGTTCAAGTTTATCGAAGTCGACGAGGAGAAGAACAGATTGGTCTTGTCGCACCGTTTGGCGACTGACATGGTGAGCGCGGAAGGTTTAGAGGTTGGTGACGTGGTTGAGGGCATGGTGCAAGCGGTGAAGCCGTACGGGGCCTTTGTTGACGTCGGCGGTCAATCTGGTTTGTTGCACATTTCGCAAATCTCGCACGAGCGCATTGTCGCCGTCGAAAACGTCCTCTCCCCGGGTGACCGCATCAAGGTTTTGGTCATGTCCAAGGACAGCGAAAAGGGCCGCTTGAGCTTGTCCACGAAAAAGCTCGAACAAAACCACGGCGACATGTTGCGCAACCCGGCAGCGGTGTTCGAAACCGCCGACGAAATGGGTCGCCAATTCAGAGAAAAGATGCAAGCGGCGGAGGGTGCCGTCACCATGTCTGTCGACGAAGCGTAAACAATTTTCCATTCTCGAGTGATTATTACTCGAGACGAAAAATTATTTACCGCACCGCACCTTCTTTCCTGCATTCTTGCCGCGTTTGCTTGCCGATGTATGCATCACGCGGTGCCGCGCGTAACGTCGGTTGGTGTTTTTTTTGATCCTCCCCTCTCGACGGAGGATTCAAAGACGCCACCCGTCGCGCGCCCCCGCGCGTACGTCGTTCCAAGTCACTGCTATAACTTCGATTTAATTTGTGATATAACATAGGATATCCGCCACACATACCACGACGCCCATACCACACGTACATGCGCCGTCCATCGCACGCGGCGCGGAGGAGGAGGATGAAGGACTGAAGGACGCCGCGACGCTTTTTCAGCCGACGCGCGCGAGGCGCAGGCTGACGACACTTCGCGACGCCTGCGCGCACTTCAACGACATCGCACGCATGACGACGGTGACGACGCACCTAAGAACGACGCGCGCGTGGTCGTCCTCGCGCGCCACGACGTCGACGTCCGCAAGGCACAGCACGCGCCGCACCGTCGTCCGCGCCACGTCGTCGACGTCATCATCATCATCATCTTTCGCATTTCAATCCATGGTTGCGCACGTGTTTTCCGGGCCGACCGCGAAGCGCGCGCGGGCGAAAGAGGCGCTGTTAGATGCGATATCTCGAGTGAATCGCGGGACGACGGCGAGTGAAGAGGATAAGATTGCGATTGATGCGTTGGCGAGAGCGCTTGAAAAGTTGAATCCAACGCGCGCGTCGTTGTCTTCGTCGGCGCTGAGCGGCGAATGGGAGTTGAAATACACGACGAGCGCGTCGATTTTAGGGATGACCAAGCCCGCGTTGTTTCGACCGCGTGGGCCGATTTATCAGACGATTGATACGGCGGCGTTAAAGGCGCGGAATCGTGAGACGGCGCCGTTTTATAACGCCGTTGAGGCGGATTTGACGCCGACGTCGAAATCCGCCGTCAACGTGCAGTTTAAGAAATTTTTTGTGCTCGGTGGTTTAATCAAGATCACCGCACCCGAACGCGCGAGAGGAGCGTTAGATATCACCTACGTCGACGACGACGTGCGCGTCAGCCGCGGCGATAAGGGAAATTTGTTCGTGCTCACGATGAGCGATCCAAACGCGCGTCTCGCCTAGAAATTTTTTGTTCAATACACGCTCGCTACTACCGCTACTGCTACTATCGACGAATCGCCACAAACTCACTCACGGGGCGTCCATCGGGGAGAATGGCGACGGCGTCGGTGACGATGTCCCATCCCTCGAATGCGTCGCGAAGTTCGCCCGGCTCTAATAAATCCTTCGCCTTGCTCGGCCGACCGACGGCGGACGCTTCGCATCCGCGCATAAAGTGCACCCACACCACCGCGTTGGCGAACGACTCGCGCGCCGCCAACGCACGCATGAGTGGTTTATGTAAATATCTCACCGCGTATACCACGATAACCGATGGCGCGGGCTGTTCGCGGTCGATCACGGCATTCGAGACGCGCGCAAAGACGTCGTCGATGGAATGTTTCGTTAAATCCACGTCGAGCGTCGTCACGCGATCGAGCACACCGTGCTGTTCCGCCAATGCTTCGCATCTCGCCAAGCCCTTCTTGTCGTTATCGATGGCAACGACGCGCCAGCCACGACTGGCGGCCCAGACCGCGTCTCGACCGGCACCAGAACCTAAATCTACGCACGTGGCACGGCTCGACGACGTCGTCCACGCGTCGCCGAGCGTCTCGCGTTCCACTCTCGGGAGCCACGTCGCGAGCTCGGGGCTCGGACTCCACAATCTCAAGCGCTCGCGCGCACATGCAATGCCATGGCCACATTCACGTCGCACGACGTGCACGCGAACGTCGTCTGAAGCCGCACACGCGTCGAAAAATGCATCGTCGCCGACAAAGCACGCGTCGAGCATCCACGGGACACCTTTAAAGTCTTGAGAAAATCGCGCGATTTGTGCGTCGACGTCCAGGCGTGGATCTGCGATGAGTACAAATGGTTGCGTTCGCGGTGGTAGCGCGCATCCAGCGTCACCGCGATCGATGTCGTCGAGTGGGATGTTCGCGGAGAGGCGCAGACGCGCGCGAGAAAACGCCTCCGCGTCGCGCGCGTCCAGAAACAGCGCGCGTTCAATGCCACCGCCGTCGGTCGGTACCTCGAGAAACGTGGTTTCAAGCCACCGACCGAGGTTGCGCTCGATCGGTGACATGATTCGCTGACAATCGCGCGTGCGATTGTGAGGAAGTCGTGATTTCACGGCTGTAAATGTTTTACAAGTCTGCGGCGGCTACGCGTCGTGCGTGCGCCGTGCCGGTTCGGCGTGTAAGGGCGCCAACCCGGTATCGATGCTAGATATGCTATCAATCGCAATCGGACGGCCCGCGCCGTCACCTGCGACTCTGTTGACTATGATTTCGAATTGGTCATCCCCGAGCGCCGACGCCGCGCCGCGGGGAAGCAGCGTCGCCGTCTCGGCGTTTTCGTTGGCTGGCGAGCGCGGTGAGCGCGGTGAGCGGACGCTATTCGACCGACTCAGAGGCGCACCTGGAGACATGACTCCACCTGGTTGATATTTCCCCGATAATCTCTCTCGTTGTTGTTGCGCAAAGTAGACAATGTCGTGGTACACGTCGCGCACGTCAAACAATTCAATCACGTTTTGTGTAAATTTCCTTGGTGGCAACGGCTGTCCCATGTTGTACTCCTCGGGTGGAAACGCATAGGCGTGCGCGATTGCGGCAAAGAACATTTCTATGCAAATACAGAACGCTTGAATGGCGTTCGCCAGCGCCGCAGCATCGTAATCTGATGCCCACGCTTGGTCATTTGTGGAAATCACCCCTGTCTTTACGAGCACGGCGATAGCCATGGATTGCCAAAATGAAAAGAAAACAACCGCCTTGACGCTAACAAATTTATAAAACGGCCGCAACGGTGCTAACTCGCGATACATCACCTTGTACAGTAAAATCAAGCAGTACATCGCCCAAGCTTGCGACAAGTTGTTCACGAAAACCAAGTACGGGTACGCCACCCACGGGTTGAGAATTTGCCCGTCGCCGTACTTGCCGTTTGAGTCTGCGATGAACGCCAAAAGCGACGTCACCGGTCTAATCACGACATAATTAATCACCCCGTGCCTACATAATCGCAAGAACGGCTCACCCATGCGCGGCGCGCGTAACACCATACTCAACGGCCAAATGTGCGGCTGCGTAGCCTTGCGCGCGACGATGTACGACAACCCGGGCGCGCAAAACTCTTGCAAGTACACGATACAGTACGTATAAAAGTTGTAAATCACGTACGCCTCGTAACACTCACGCACGGTGTCGAAATAAATAGTCTTAGACTTGAACCGCAGGGCGAACCAACCATCTATGGCGTAAATCGGCACCATGAATAAAATCCGAATCACGTGCCGCTGCAAGCGCGGAGCTCGATAGTTTTCCAGATGCTGCGTCACCTCATACAACGTGATTGGTAACGACAACGCCACGAATACGAACGCCACGAACCACGCAACGGTGTGTAACTGATAATCGTGTGCGTACATGTCGTACGCCACGTACGGCGTCGCGCATACAATCGTAAAGCACACCAGGACCCACAACGTTTTGAGAATCTTCTTAAACACCACACCAATCGTCGTCGTCGTCGTCGTCGTCGTCGTCGTCGGCGGCGGCGGTGGTGGTGGCGGTGGTGGTGACGACGACGACGCGCGAGTATTCGCAGCACCCACGAGCGGCGTCTTCATGCCACCACCCGCGGCGCCGTCATCGTCCACGACGACGACGCCAACGTCATCATCCATGACGATACCGGTGCGTCGCCCGATAATCATCGCGCCGCCGCGTGCGCGCTATGCGCCGTCGTCGTGGTCGACGACGACCTACGACGTCGTCACTTCTGTGCGCGTGCCGTCACCCGTCCCAGCGTCTCGTGCGTCGCGTTGTGTCGCCGGCAATCGCAATCGCAATCGCAATCGCGCACGCATGAATGTGACTCGAACCGCACACACCGACGCAGCGCGCGACGACGACGACGCGTGACGACGACGCAGAGCGACGACGACGACGCAGAGCGACGACGACG
>Ga0181558_10000773_pt1 | contig 30308 bp, 26 predicted proteins | sample 011ome_22_FD_133754 | JGI IMG/M metagenome (GOLD analysis project Ga0181558, IMG submission 133754) | Coastal salt marsh microbial communities from the Groves Creek Marsh, Skidaway Island, Georgia - 011507BT metaG (megahit assembly) | ecosystem: Environmental > Aquatic > Marine > Intertidal...
CGTCAGCGGCCTATCCGAAGCTGATCGAGACCTCGATCAATATGCTCGAAGAAAAGAACGGGAGTGTCCTCTGGATCATGCCGGTGACCATCCTCCTGGTGACCTTCATCAAGGGCATGGCCTCCTATGGTCAGAGCGTGCTCAGCCAGTCGGTGGCCCTGAAGGTCATCAACGCGATCCAGAAGGAGATGTTCGCCCATCTGATGCGCTCGGACCTCAAGGCCCATCACCTGACCAGCACGGGCAAGCTGATTTCCCGCTTCACCAACGACGTCAATCTGATGCGGGACGCCCTGTCGCGCACCCTGACGGCCATGGCGCGCGATTTTGTGACCGCGGGCGCACTGATCGGCATGATGTTCTACCTGGACTGGGTACTCGCCATCATCGTGATCGTGACCTTCCCGGTGGCCGGTGTGCCGATCATCCGAATCGGCCGGCGTCTGCGCCGCGCCTCGACCAACGCCCAAAGCGGCATGGGTGATCTGACGTCCAATCTCGAACAGTCCTTTTCCGGGATCCGGCTGATCAAATCCTACCGGATGGAAACCTACGAACGTGACCGGGCCAACGACCTCTTCGACCAGATCTATTATCTGGTGATGAAGACCGTCAAAGGGCGGGCCCGGACCTACCCGATCCTTGAAACGCTCGGCGGGGTCTCGGTGGCTGCGGTTCTGTCCTATGGCGGCTGGCGCATTCTTTCGGGAACGGGAACCCTGGGTGAGTTTGTCGGGTTTCTGTCAGCTGTCATTCTGGCCTATCAGCCGATCCGCAGCCTCGGCAATCTGAACGCCGCACTGCAGGAAGGACTGGCAGCGGTCAAACGGAGCTTCGATCTGCTCGATGAAGAGGCAGAGATTTTCGATGTCCCCGACGTCAGGCCGCTCGAATTGTCCGGCGGGGCCGTCTCTTTCGATCAGGTGTCGTTTTCCTACGAGCCCGGAAAACCGGCGCTCGCGCATGTCAGCTTCGATGTGACAGCCGGCAAGACAATTGCCCTGGTCGGGCCGAGCGGTGCCGGCAAATCGACGGTCATGAACATGCTGATGCGGTTCTACGACACCGAGACCGGGTCGGTTGCCATCGATGGACAGGATGTGCGGGCTGTCACCCTGGCCAGTCTTCGCGACAATATCGCGCTGGTCAGCCAGGACGTGACCCTGTTCGACGACACGGTCTCGGCCAATATTCGGTTCGGCCGCCCCGATGCAAGCGATGAAGAGGTTGTGGCCGCCGCAACGGCTGCCGCGGCCCATGACTTCGTCTCCGCACTCCCCGAAGGCTACGAGACCCTGGTCGGCGGTCGCGGCATCAAATTGTCGGGTGGCGAACGTCAGCGGATTGCAATTGCCCGGGCGATGCTCAAGGACGCGCCGATCCTGCTGCTCGACGAGGCGACCAGCGCGCTCGATGCAGAATCCGAACAACAGGTCCAGGCTGCTCTGGACCGTTTGACCGAAGGGCGCACCACACTCGTCATTGCCCACCGGCTCGCAACAGTCCTGAATGCCGACCGCATCCTGGTCATGGATGACGGACGCATCGTGGAAACAGGAACCCATGCAGAGCTTCAGGCACTCGACGGGTTGTACGCACGTCTGAGCCGGCTGCAGTTCCGCAGCAACAGCAATGAACTCGACGACACGGACGCCGTCCGCGACGCCGACCCGGAGACGAATACCGGGACCCCGGCCGCCGAACGCGCGCAGGCCTGATCAACGCCTGCGAAAAGATGTTCTCGGAAAACCTCTATCGATCCATCACCACCACGGGACTGCCGCTGGTCGAACTGCTGCTTCACCAGCGCATCCTGCGGGGCAAGGAAGAACCGAACCGGGTTGACGAGCGCCGGGGGTTGCCGTCCATCGAACGACCGAAAGGGCCGCTCGTCTGGATTCACGCTGCCAGTATCGGTGAAGCCCAATCCGTGCTGGTTCTGATTGACCGTATTCTGCGCACCTCTCCCGATCTGAACGTTCTGATGACCACCGGTACAGTCACCTCGGCCAGGATGATGGCCGACCGTCTGCCGCGGCGCGCCATTCACCAATACGTCCCCGTGGACCGGATCGGCTGGGTGCGGCGATTCCTGGACTACTGGAAACCCGGCGCCGGTCTCTGGGTGGAGTCCGAACTCTGGCCGAACCTGCTGCTGGAATCGCGACGCCGGCAGATCCCGCTGGCACTCGTCAATGCACGCATGTCGGCTCGTTCCCACAGAAGCTGGCGGCGCGCACCGAAACTCGCCGCACGCATGCTGTCTGCCTTCGACACCATCCTGGCCCAGGACGAAGACGTCGCGACCCGACTGCGCGATCTGGGTGCACCTCATGTTTCGGTGACTGGCAATCTCAAGCTTGCTGCCGCACCCCTGCCCGCAACAGCGGGCGAACTTCTGAGCCTCCAGGACGCCATCGGTGACCGCCCGGTCTGGCTGGCGGCCAGCACTCACCGCACTGAGGAAGATGCCGTGGGAGAAGTGCATCTGGCCCTGCGCAATCAGCTGCCCGGCCTGCTGACGCTGCTTGCCCCACGTCATCCGCAGCGCGGTGATGACATCGAGCAGGATCTCAAACGGATGGGCCTTGCGGTTGCGCGCTGGAGCCTTGAGGAGGCCATCACGCCGGAGACCGATATCTATCTTGTCGATGCCACCGGACATCTCGGACCTCTCTACCGGGTCAGCCCCCTGGCCTTTGTCGGGGGTTCACTGATCCCCCATGGTGGGCAGAACATGCTGGAAGCCGCACAACTCGGATGCGCAGTTCTGCACGGCCCCCATGTCGACAACTTCCGATCGATTACCGCCGACCTCGCCGCCGCCGGCGCCAGCCGTGAAGTCAGCGACCGGGAGGATCTGACCCGCGCGGTATCGGAACTGCTGGGCAACGCTGCAAAGCTCGATGCGATGACGGCTGCCGCCGAATCCGCTGCCTCGCGCAATCAGGCCGTACTGGACATCACATTGCAACGCCTGCAGCCACTGATCGCGAAAGCCGTGGCGGACGCGCCATGAAGGCCCCGGCATTCTGGCATCGGCCGGATTCCACAGCCGCATTTCTGCTGACGCCGTTGGAGCTGATTTACGATTCCGTGAGCCGCCTGAAACGCAGGACAGGAAAAACCGAAACAGCGCCGGTTCCCGTGATCTGCGTCGGCAATCTGGTCGCGGGCGGTGCCGGAAAAACGCCTGTTGCGCTCGCGCTTGCCGCGATGTTGGCCGACCGCAACCTCGCCTTTCTCACCCGGGGCTATGGCGGTCGCGAGTCTGGCCCGGTTCGGGTCGATCCGACCGCCCACACCGCGCCAGATGTGGGGGATGAAGCCTTGCTGCTCGCCCGCGCAGCCCCAACATGGGTCGCCCGCGACCGCCCGCGTGGCGCACAAGCCGCCCTGCGCGCTGGTGCCGATCTGATCATCATGGATGACGGGTTTCAGAACCCGTCCCTGGCCAAGGATATTTCCCTGATCGTGGTGGACGGAGCCACGGGGTTTGGCAACGGACGCGTGATGCCCGCCGGCCCGCTGCGGGAGACCGTTGCCAAGGGCCTGTCCCGTGCCGATGCGGTTATCCTCATGGGGGACGACACCGCCCAAGCGGCGGCGGCCATCGGCCAGCGGCTCCCCATCTTCAGAGCGCAGCTCCGGCCCGTTTCGGACCGCCTGACCGGACGCCGCGTGCTCGCCTTCGCCGGGATCGGACGGCCGCAGAAGTTTTTCGACACCTTGCTGGAAATGGGCTGCAAGATCGTGGCCCGGCACGAATTTGCCGATCACCAGCCCTACAAGCCCGAACAGATCATGCAGTTGTGCGAAGAGGCTGCTGCCCTCGACGCCACGCCGGTCACGACCGAAAAAGATCTGGTACGCCTGCCCCCCGAAGCCCGCCCCATGGTCGAGGCCCTGCCGGTCGCGCTGACCTGGGACGATCCGGACGCAATCGCGGACTTTCTGAAAGACCGTCTGGTCTGATCAACCGCCCGGCATGGGTCCGGCGATCAGTTCCGGGTCCAGCCGCAAGTCGAACCAGTTGATCCGCCAGTCGAGATGCGGACCGGTCGAACGACCTGTCGAGCCAACCGTTCCGATGGCTTCCCCCGGAGCAACCACCTGTCCGACCGCCACGTCGATCCGGGCCAGATGTGAGTAGATCGACGTCACACCATGACCGTGGTCGATCGCGACAGTGCCGCCGGTAAAGAACAGATCATCCTCAGCCAGCGACACCACACCGGCACCGGATGCAGCGACAGTCGTCCCCTGCGGCGCAGCGATATCAACCCCCAGATGAGGACGGCGCGGTTCGCCGTTGAGGATACGCTGATTGCCGTAGCGCCCGCTGACCCGACCCGTCACCGGCCAGACGAAATTCGCCAGCGCATGGGGAAAGTCCGAATCGCGGGCCCGGGCAGCGGAAATCAGGCGGCCTTCCCGGCGGATGCGCTCCAGGTCGGCGGCGTTCGGTGAAACCTTGCGGCGTGGCAGGCCGTCGATCCGTTCGATGTCGTACTCTCGCGTGACAACCGCAAAGCGCCGTGTTTCGGCCAAACCGCCGGGCTTCGTGACGACAATGGCAACGGGCTGTGTACGGTCGCGACCGATCCCGAAGACGAAACGCCCGGTCTCTCCGTTCACGCGCACCGGCTTGCTATCCACGGAAACCGAGGCGCCCGGCTCCACCGTCCCCACCCGCAGGGCACCCTGCATCACCGGACCGTCGAGGACCAGCGCCTGGGCGCTGCTGGTCCAGACCAGAATGACAAGGCACGCCAGAACGCTCCGCATCAAAGCAGCGAGCCCTGTGGGTCGTCCACCGGCGTCGTTTTGGGTTTCGGCTTCTTCCGCGTCGCCTTCCCGGGCGCCGGTTTGGACGGACGACCTTCGGAGCCGACGGATTCCACGGTCGCGTCAACCATGCCCTCATTCTGGAAGGTCAGCGCGATCCGTTCGCCGGGCGAGAGACTGTCAGCCGACAGCACCGGTGCCCCCGATCCGTCCCGCACCAGGACAAAGCCCCGTTCGAGAACGCCCTTGTAGGAGTAGCTTTCCGCCAGGTCCCAAAGCGACTTCAGTTGTTTCTCCAGACCGAGGGCAAGGCGATCCTGCGCCTGATTCAGGCGAACACCCATCGAGTCCACATCACGCAGATCCCGCTGGATACGCGACTCGCTGCCCGCCTTTGCCGCGGCCAGTTGGGCCATCAGCGAGTCCAGTTGCCGCTGCTTGGCATCCACATACTGATCCGGCTTCACGAGCTGGCGGCCCTGATTGACCACGGCATCGTATTTCGCGCGCATCATGCGCGAGACTGCAGGCCGCAGGCGTTCGGCCCAATCATCGACGCGCTGCATCGCTGTTTCAAGAATCCGGTGGGGTGTCGGCAGGCCCCGGCCCAGCGCTGTCACATCCTGTGCTCGCCCGCGCAGCAGCCGCGTCATGCCACCGGTCAGGCGGGCCTCGTCCTCTGCCACCTGGGCGATCAGATCGGCCCGGACCGGCACGGCCATTTCGGCAGCCGCCGTGGGAGTCGGCGCCCGCCGATCGGATGCGAAGTCAATCAGCGTGGTATCGGTTTCATGCCCCACGGCAGAGATCAGCGGAATCTCGCTCGCAGCGGCCGCGCGCACCACGTTTTCCTCGTTGAAGGCCATCAGGTCTTCCAAAGATCCGCCACCCCGCGCAACGATCAGCAGATCGGGACGCGGCACGGGCCCACCCGGCGCGATCCGGTTGAAACCCTCGATGGCGGCACCCACCTCGGCGGCGGCCGAATTGCCCTGGACCACCACCGGCCAAAGCAGAACATGGCGCGGGAACCGGTCTTCCAGCCGGTGAAGAATGTCACGGATCACGGCCCCGGTGGGCGAGGTCACAACCCCGATCACCTCGGGCAGGAAGGGAAGTGCCGCCTTGCGGTCCGCATCGAACAGGCCTTCGGCGGCAAGCCGCTTGCGGCGCTCCTCAATCATCTTCAGGAGGGCGCCCTCACCCGCAACCTCCACCCGGTCGATCACCAGCTGATACTTGGAACGCGCGGAATAGGTCGTCACCCGGCCTGTCGCAATGATTTCCAGGCCGTCCTCGGGCTGGACCTCCAGCCGTCCGGCGACGCCTTTCCAGCACACCGCGTCGATCACGGCATCAGCGTCTTTCAGAGCCATGTAGAGATGCCCGGAGGCCGCGCGCTTGAATCCGGAGACTTCGCCCCGGACGCGCACATAGGCGAACTTGTCCTCAACCGTGCGTTTGACGTCACTGCTCAGTTCCGCGACAGACACCACCGGCGGCTGGTTGTCCCCGACGGGATCGCTCAACAGGTCGTCATGGAGGTTGTCGCTCATGGGGGGATGCTACCGCAGGCCTTCTGGTTCATCGAATCGCACCCATGATACAAACTGCCGCTCCGGAAACGAAGGACCCAGCGAAGGACATTCCATCATGCGTATTCTGGTTGTCGGCGGCGGGGGCCGCGAACATGCTTTGTGCTGGGCCATCGCCGCATCCCCTCTTTGTGACAAACTCTATTGCGCACCCGGAAATGCCGGAATCGCAACGGATGCCGAATGCGTGCCCATCGGAGCTGACGACGTGGACGGGCTGGTGGACTTCGCCCGGGACAACCAGATCGATCTGGTTGTGGTCGGTCCGGAAGGTCCGCTGGTTCTGGGGCTTGTGGACAAGCTCGATGCGCTGGGCATCCGCGCCTTCGGGCCGCGCGCCAACGCCGCCATGCTCGAAGGCTCCAAGGGCTTCATGAAGGACCTCTGCGCCCGCCACGGGATCGCGACCGCCGCCTATGGCCGCTTCACCGATGCCGAGGACGCCAAGGCCTATATCCGCGAACAGGGCGCTCCCATCGTAGTGAAGGCCGACGGACTTGCCGCCGGCAAGGGTGTGACCGTGGCCCAGACCGTCGAAGAAGCGCTTGCTGCCGTCGATGATGCAATGACCGGGAACGCCTTCGGCGCGGCCGGGGCCGAGCTCGTGGTGGAAGAGTTCCTCGAAGGCGAGGAGCTTTCCTTCTTCGTACTGGCCGACGGCACCAACGCCCTGCCGCTGGCCGGGGCCCAGGATCATAAGGCCGTGGGCGAAGGCGATACCGGGCCCAACACCGGCGGGATGGGGGCTTATTCACCGGCTCCGTCCCTGACGGAGGAACTCGAAGCCGAGGTGATGGGGAACATCATCATGCCGACGGTGCGCGGCATGGCTGCCGATGGCTGCCCCTATACCGGCGTCCTTTATGCCGGGCTGATGCTGACCGCCCACGGCCCGAAACTGCTGGAGTACAATGTCCGGTTCGGCGACCCGGAATGTCAGGTCCTGATGATGCGCCTGCGCTCGGACATCATTCCCGCACTCGTCGCTGCCTGCGACGGCGTGCTGGAGAGCTTCGATCTGCGCTGGTCGGACGAGGCCGCCATGACCGTGGTCCTCGCCGCCAGGGGCTATCCGGGCAACTACGACAAGGGCAGCGAGATCCGAGGACTGGAGGCTGCGGCCGAGACCGGCGCGATAGTCTTCCATGCCGGCACCAGGGCCGAGGGGGAGAAAGTTCTCGCCAGCGGCGGACGTGTGCTGAACGTGACGGCCTATGGCGCAACGATTGCCGAAGCCCAGCAACGCGCCTACACCGCTGTGGATGCCATCGACTGGCCGGAGGGGTTCTGCCGCCGCGATATCGGCTGGCGGGCGATCAATTAGAGCGCGTCAGCGCAAACCCGCAAAAAACTCCTTGAGAAGCAGGGAAGAAGCGCCTTCTTCCAGGCCACCGATGATTTCCGGCGCATGATGACAGGTTGGCTGGCTGAAGATGCGCGCGCCGTGTTCCACCCCGCCGCCCTTGGGGTCATAGGCGCCAAAAATCAGCCGGCGAATGCGGGCGAAGGCAATCGCCTGGGCACACATGGCGCAGGGCTCCAGGGTCACATAGAGATCGCAGCCAGTCAGGCGCGGCGTCTTCAGTTCGCGTGCCGCCGCCCGAAGAGCCAGAATCTCGGCATGGCCGGTCGGGTCGCGGTCCTGCTCCACCCGATTGGCGGTGCTTGCGAGCACGCGCCCGGAGGCCGCCTCGACCACGACAGCGCCGACCGGCACCTCGCCATAAGTGCTGGCAGCGCGCGCATTCTCCAGCGCCTGGGCCATATAGGATGCTTCAACCATCGCCGCGACGGTGCCCGCGCCTCGCCAAAATTGCAACGGCGCAGCGGTGCAGCGTAGATTGCGCCCATGACCCGACCCGTTATTGGCATCACCCTCGATTCCGAAGAGCCCGGCGGCTATTCGAATCTCCCCTGGTACGCGCTGCGAGAGAACTACGCCGACGCGGTGACAGCGGCAGGCGGGCTTCCTTTGCCGCTGCCCCATGAGCCCGACCGCGCCGAAGACTATCTGAACCTGATCGACGGCCTGGTAATCACCGGCGGGGCCTTCGATGTGGACCCGAGCCTCTTTGGGGCCGGTGATCGGCATCCGACTGTCATCACCAAGGACCGCCGCACCGCCTTTGAACTGGCGGTGACCCGCGGCGCGCTTGAACGCGACATGCCGGTGCTGGGCATTTGCGGCGGCCAGCAATTGCTACACGTGGTTCTGGGGGGTCAGTTGATCCAGCACATCCCCGACGAGGTGCCCGAGGCGCTGGCCCATGAACAGCCCAATCCGCGCGATGAACCCGGCCATGGGGTGGCCGTGAAGCCGGATACCCTGCTGCACCGGATTGTCAGGAGGGATTCGCTGGAGGTGAACAGCGCCCATCATCAGGCCGCCAAGGGCGAGCCGGATGGAGTGGTGATCAATGCGGTCGCCCCGGACGGTGTGATCGAGGGCATTGAAGCGACCGGAAAGTCGTTCTGTCTGGGCGTGCAGTGGCATCCGGAATACGGCGTCTCCGCCGGGGATTCCGCGATTTTCGACGCCTTCATCAAAGCCGCCGGATAGCCCGATATGACCGAGGAGTCTCCCAGGGGCGAACGGATCGCAAAGGTGATCGCGCGTGCCGGTGTCGCCTCCCGGCGCGAAGCCGAGCGCTGGATCGAGGCCGGTCGGGTCACACTGGATGGGGCGCGGGTTAAATCGCCGGCCCTGAACGTGGACCCCGATGCGGATATCCGGATCGACGGCAATTCCCTTCCGGCCCGCGAACCGGTCCGCCTCTGGCGCTATCACAAGCCGCGCGGCCGCCTGACGACCCACAGCGATCCGGAGGGCCGCCCGACCGTTTTCGCCGATCTGCCGCCCGAACTGCGCAACGCCAAGCCGGTCGGACGGCTGGATATGAACTCCGAGGGCCTGCTGCTGCTGACCAATGACGGTGAGCTTGCCCGGCGCCTCGAGCTGCCCTCGACCGGCTGGGTCCGCCAGTACCGGGTGCGGGTTCATGGCCGCATCGACAATGACGGCCTGAAGAAACTCGCCGAGGGTGTCACCATCGACGGCACACGCTTCCGTCCGGCCAATGCCGAGCTCGAACGTCAGGTCGGGGCAAATGCCTGGGTGACGATCACCCTGCGCGAAGGCAAAAACCGGGAAGTGCGCCGCCTGATGGAGCATCTGGGGTACACGGTGACCCGGCTGATCCGCACATCCTACGGGCCGCTTCAGTTGGGCAAACTGGCCCGGAGCGAGGTCCGCGAGGTCCCGGGGCGCGTGATCCGCGATCAGGTGCCGCGCTCGTGAGACCACCGGCCGGACGCATCCGGATCAACGCGGGAACCCATCGCGGACGCATGATCGAGGTCCCTCCCGGCGATGCCGCGCGTCCGACCGGGGCGCGGGTCCGCGAAGCCCTGTTCAACATTCTGACCCATCTCGAACCGGGTATCGCCGACAGCTCCGTTCTCGATGCCTGCGCCGGGTCCGGTGCGCTGGGCTTCGAGGCCCTCTCGCGGGGTGCGGCCCATGCGACCTTCTTCGACACGGACCGTGCCGTGCTGCGCACCATCGAAGAGACGGCCGCCGCGCTGGATTTCGGCAACCGGACAACGGTGCAGCGCGCAGACGCCACGCGCCCGCCGGTCAACCGGGCCGAACCCTGCGGCCTCGTGTTTCTCGATCCGCCCTATGCCAGCGAGATTGCCGCGACCGCACCACCCGCGCTCGCAGACAGCGGCTGGATCGGTCCGCGGACGCTGCTTGTCGTCGAAACAAGCCGGACAAACCCGGTCCTGCCCGGGGCGGAATTCACAGAGACCGACGCCCGCATCTACGGCGATACCACCTTGTATTTCATGAGATATTCCGGCTAACGGCGGCCGAACAGTCTTTCAATATCGGCCGTCTTCAGCTCCACATAGGTCGGACGGCCATGGTTACACTGTCCGGCATGGGGTGTGACTTCCATCTCACGCAGCAGGGCGTTCATCTCGTCCCGGTTGAGCCGCCGTCCAGCCCGTACGCTGCCGTGGCAGGCCATGGTACTGCACACATCGTCGAGCTTTTCCTTCAACGTATGGGCGCCGCCCAGCTCGGCCAGATCATCGGCCAGATCGCGCACCAGCCCGGCAATGTTCGATTGGCCGAGCAAGGCCGGCACTTCGCGCACCACCACAGCGCCGGTGCCGAATTTTTCCAGCACCAGCCCCAGCTCGGCGAGTTCGTTTGCTCGGGAGGCCAGCGCGTCGGCGGCGGCGGCTTCCAGCTCCACCACCTCGGGCAGCAACAGACCCTGGCGCTTGACGCCACCTTCCGCGAGCGCGGCCTTCATCCGCTCATAGACCAGGCGCTCATGCGCTGCGTGCTGATCGACGATCACCAGTCCGTCGTCGGTCTGGGCCACGATATAGGTCTCGTGCAGCTGGGCCTGGGCCGCCCCAAGGGGATAGTTCAGCGCGGCCGGATCGACCGCCGGCGCGCCCGGATTCGGGGCCGCCGGGCCGGCATCCAGCCCGGGCAGGCCTGCACCACCCCCATCATGGGGCGCGTAGTACTGCGCGGCGGCCTCGGCCAGTTCCCGCGGCACCGGGCCACTGCCATAGCCGGAGTCCGGGCGCGGCGGCAGTTGATGCCCCATACCGGGCCGAAAAGCCCCCAGGGCCGAATCGGCAACGCTGGTGGACGCACGATGACCCGCTTCGGCCAACGCATGCCGCAAGCCGCCCACGATCAGGCCGCGCACAACGCCGGGATCGCGGAACCGCACTTCGGCCTTGGCCGGATGGACATTCACATCGACCAGCTGCGGGTCGATTTCCACGAACAGCGCCACCAGCGGATGCCGGCCGCGCGCCAGAAAATCCTGATAGGCACCACGCACCGCCCCGGTCAGCAGGCGGTCGGTCACCGGACGTCCGTTGACGAAGAGATACTGATGCTTGGTCGTGTTGCGGTTCAGCGTCGGCAGGCCAGCATGCCCGGTCAGGCGCACGCCCTCCCGCTTGGCATTGATTGCCAGCGCGTTGTCGGCAAACTCGCGGCCCATCACAGCGGCCAGGCGCCGCAACCGGGCCTCTTCCGGTCCTGCAAGTTCTCCTTCGACACGACATTCAAAGCGCGTGCGTTCGCCATCGCCGATGGAAAAGGCAACCTCGGGATGGGCCATCGCGAGCCGCTGCACGGCATTCACCGCATGGTCCAGCTCCGTCCGCTCTGCCTTGAGAAATTTCAGCCGTGCGGGCGTGGCAAAAAACAGATCGCGCACCTCGACCCGGGTACCGCGCGTCAGGGCCGCAGGCTGCGGCGGAGTCACCGTCCCTCCCTCGATCCTGATTTCCCAGCCTTCCTCACCTTCGGGCCGGGAGACAATGGACAAGCGGCTGACCGAGCCGATCGAGGGCAGCGCCTCACCGCGAAACCCGAGGGTCGCAATATGGGTCAGATCGTCATCGGGGAGCTTGGATGTGGCGTGCCGCTGAACAGCAAGCGACAATTCCTCGGGCGACATCCCACAACCGTCATCGGTGACAGCAATCAGCGTGCGCCCGCCCTCGCGCAGGACCACATCAATCTGGCGCGCGCCTGCATCCACCGCGTTCTCCACCAGTTCCTTGACGGCGGAGGCCGGTCGTTCGATCACCTCACCGGCGGCGATCCGGTTGACGATGGTCTCTGGCAGGCGCCGGATGGTCATGAGGTTTGTCCGCTGCTGCCCGTGAGCAGTCGCTGGCGCGCGTTTTCCTTGCCGTCTTCCACAGCGGGCTGGTCGAAGGCATCCACGCCCAGCATGAAGGCTGCCATCACGGTTTCGAGCATGAAATGGGCCATCAGTGCGCCCAGCGCCGCCTCATCGATCCGCGACACACCGATCCGGCGCACCGGCCGCTTGTGCGCGAGGAGGCTGTCGATGGTCGCTTCCTGCTCGGCCCCGAGCAAATCCCCGGTGGTCTGTCCGGCCAGATAATCGACGCCGGCGATCCCGGCCAGATCCGGCGCAACCCGTGCACCCCTCCCGACAAGATCCTGGGTGATCACGGTGAACATCTTGTCGTCCGGCCCGTCCAGATAGAGCTGAAGCTGGCTGTGCTGATCGACCGCACCCAGCGCATCGATCGGCGTGGTGCCGCGCCCGTTCTTACCCAGGCTTTCGGCCCAGAGCTGACGATACCAGCGCGAAAACGGCGCCAGAGCATCGGCATAGGGCATGAGAACGGTCGTCCGTGCCCCGCGCAGTCGCAGCAACTCCATCGACACAGCCGCGCCCAGCAAGGCCGGGGCTTCCCGGCCGTCTTCCGAGCGTGTGTTAATTTCAATCGCGTCCGCCGCGCCGGAGCGGACCGCCTCGATATCCAGCCCCACAAGGGCAGCCGGCAGCAGGCCCACGGCGCTGAACACCGAATAGCGGCCGCCGATTTCCGGATCATGATCGAGGACCGGCACATCCCAGTGCGCGGCGAGGCGGCGCAACGGATTGTCCCCGGGTTCGGCAATAGCCACCACAAAGTCCGCCATGGCGTCCCCCGGTCTCGCCCGGGCGATGGCGGGAACGACGGTCATGGCCATGATCAGGGTTTCAGCCGTTCCGCCCGATTTCGAAACGATCACGACACCGGTGCGCGACATATCCACCTCGGCTGTAAACCGCGCCAGGGATTCCGGATCCGGATTGTCGAGGATACGCAGTTCGAGAGACGGGCGGGCAGCAAGCGCCACCAGAGTTTCCGCCCCCAGGCTCGACCCGCCCACACCGATCACGGCCACCACATCACAATGGTCGCGCAGTTGCGCGGCAGCCGCCGATATGCCGGCCAGGTCATCGGATTGCTGCACAATCGTCAGTGGCGGGAAATCATCTTCCGCCAGCGCGCCGCGCATCAGCTCCCAGGGGCCCGAGACTGCATCGAACACCATCTCCAGGGAGTCTTGAGACGCGCCGCCTTCGCCTATGGCGTCAGCAAAACAGCCGCTGATATCGTGGGTGTAGATGTCAGGCATGGTCGGGACATGTCCAATGAACGAAGCGGCAGTGTGCTTTGCCGCACACAGGCTCGGCAACGCCCGATATTGTGGACAAACCGCGCGATTCGCGAAAATCGGCCCCGGCCGGGAACGCCCTAGCCGTCCTCGCGAATGGTGTGGGTGGCATCCACGTTGTCGGGATTTCCGACAATTACCACGGTCAGGGCATCAGGATCGAGGACGCGCTTGGCCACGCGATTGACGTCTTCAAGCGTGACACGCTCGATCAGGCTGTTGCGTTCATTGAGATACTCAATACCCAGATCGCGCCGCTGAACACCCACCAGCATCCCGGCGATGGCAGAACTGTTGTCAAACCGCAGACCGAAGGAACCGATCAGATTGGATTTCGCCTTTTCCAGTTCCTCCTGGGAAACGCCGAAGGCACGCGCATTGGCCCACTGGTTCCGCACCAGTTCAACCGAGACCGAGACCGTGGCGTTTTCCGTGCCGGCACCGCCCATCCACAGGGCCGCGTTGTCCATCGGCAGCAGATAGCTATAGACCGAGTAGGCGAGCCCTCGCTTCTCGCGGACCTCTTCATAGAGCCGGGAGGTAAAACTGCCGCCGCCCAGAATGTGGTTGAGGACCAGCGCGGCGTAGTAATCCGGGTCGTCGCGATACAGGCCCTTCTGACCGAACACGACCCGGCTCTGCGGATTTTCCTTCTCGACAACAATCACCTCCCCCGCCGCAGCCGGCTCGGCGCGGGGGATGGTAAAGGCCTCCGCGCGCTCCGGCAGATCACCGAAGGTGCTGTCGAGCAGCCGTTTCAGTTCATCTGTGGTGATGTCGCCCACCACACCCACGATCAGTTCGCTACGCGCCAGGCGGCGGCTGACGAAGGTCCGCAAATCATCCTCTGTTATCGTCTCGACACTCTCGGCAGTGCCCTCGACACGACGGGCGTACGGATGGTTCGGGAAGGTCGCTTCCCAGAAAGTCTGTTGTGCAATCCGGCCCGGATTGTTGGCGCCTGCCGCAATCCCGGCCAGAATCTGGGCGCGAATACGAGCCACGGCGTCCGCATCGAAACGCGGTTCGGTCAACGCCAGGTGCAACAACTCGAAGGCCTCGTCGCGGTTGCGCGTGAGGGTCTTCAACGCACCACCGAACGTATCGCGGGACGCGCTGAAGGACAGCGAGATCGATTCATCAGACAAGCGGCGCTGAAACGTCTGGGAATCCAGTTCCCCGGCGCCTTCATCCAGCAAACCGGAGACCATATTGGCGAGGCCTTCACGACCTTCCGGATCGGTCGCAGCCCCGCCGGGAAAGAGAAAGCGGACGGACACAATCGGAAGCGAGTGATCTTCCACCAGCCAGGCCTCGACACCCCCGTCACTGATGACGCGCTGGATTTCGATGGCCTTTGCCGGAACCGGGATGAAGGCGAGAATGAAAACGAAAATCGGGGCCGCCAGGAAACGCATCACGGAACCACTCATGACCGGTCGCCTTCCGGGGCTGTCAGAAGAATGCCCGTGGTTGCGCGCGCCGGATCGAACACAGCGCGCGCCGCTTCATTGATGTCCTCGACGGTGACACCAAGAATACGGTCGGGCCAGTCTTCCACATCGGCTGCGGTCTGGCCGCTCGCGAGCGCCGCTCCGAACACGCGGGCCGGACCGGACACGCTGTCGCGGGCGAAGATCGCACTGTCAATCAGGCGACGCTGGGCGCGCGCCAATTCGTCTTCCGTGACACCGTTTTCCAGAAGCGCGGCGATCTGCGCGTCGATCGCGGCCTCCACATCTTCAATGGCGACCCCGGGGCGCGGTGAGAACCAGAAGCCGAAAGTGGTCAGGTCCAGCGCGTCGGGCGCATACCAGGCGCCCGCAGATGCCGCCAGTTCGGCTTCCACCACAAGAGACCGGTAAATACGTGCGGTGGTGCCGCCACCGATGATTTCGGACAAGACCTCCAGCGCATAGGCGTGTTCGGTCTCACCGGAGTTGTAGCTCGGCGCGAGATAGCGGCGCGACCAGGAGGGCTGCTCGACCCGGGGATCCTCCAGAATCACTTCGCGTGGCGCGCGTTGCGGTGGTTCACTGGGCCGGATTCGCGGCGGCAGGTCGCGCCGCGGGATGGGTCCGTAATGGGTGCGCGCAAGACGAATGACATCCTGGGCATCAACATCGCCCGAAACGACCAGGATGGCGTTGTTCGGCGCGTACCAGGTCTTATAGAACACCTCGAGATCTTCCCTGGTGAGAGTCTCGATCTCATGGGCCCAGCCGATGATGGGCAGTCGGTAGGGATGATTGAGATAGGTTGCGGCCCTGACCTGTTCGGAGAGCAATGCTCGCGGATTGTTTTCGGTCCGCGACAGGCGCTCTTCCAGGATCACCCGCCGCTCCGGTTCGATGATCTCGTCCGACAGCACAAGACCGGTCATCCGGTCTGCTTCCAGTTCCATCATGGTCTCAAGATGCTGCGGCGCAATGGTCTGAAAATAGCCCGTATAGTCCTGGGAGGTGAAAGCATTCTCGCGGCCACCCAGGCTGGCAACAATCTCGGAAAACTCTCCCGGCGCGCGGTTTTCCGTCCCCTTGAACATCAGGTGTTCAAGATAGTGCGCAATCCCGGATTTGCCGGCCGGTTCATCGGCAGCCCCCACGCGATACCAGACCATGTGCGTGACAACAGGCGCACGGTCATTTTCGATGACCACGACCTGCATCCCGTTATCGAGTTCCGCGGTCACGGGGTTGAAAACCTGCGCTGCGGCAGGCACCGCCAGAAGGGGACCCATTGCCAGAGCCAATGCCCAGCACCGCACGGAACGCTTCACTGAATTGCCAGTTTGCATCGCCTACGCCTTGTCGAAATTTCTGCCTTCGCCAACAGATATGGCGTGCAAACCCATGCACGCAATGGCGAAAGGCGAACCCAATGTCACTTTCGCGCGACTTTGCGGAGAAATTACGGCGACGGCCGGGATCAGAAGATCTTCAACAGGCTGTTGTTGGTACGCTCAATCGTCGGCGTTTGCCCGCCCTCGGATGGCGGCACACCCAGCGCCTGGGCCTCGCGCAACCGGCGTGCCTCCGCCGGTGCATCGACAACCGCAGCAGGCGAATCCTGCTTGAGGCCGAGCAGGCTACGCACAAAATTCTCGTTCTCTTCCACGAGAACGGAGCTCTCACGGTCAACCTGGGCACGGATCAGGGGATCGGTCTCGGTCGCACCGGCCCGGGACAGCAAGGCCGATTCACCCGCCGTATTGCTGGTCACGGCACCCCGCGGAGCCGCCTGAATGATGGGTCCCGCATTGCCGGACGTCCCGGCGCGGTTGCGCGTATCGTCATCGCCGCGGAACACGGCCTGACGGGCCTGCTCACGCGTGGAAAGCGTGGTCAGATCTTCGGCGCCCGGACGCGGCGGGCGCAGCTTGAAGTCTGGCGGTTGCGAAAGCGGCGCACGCGGCACAATCGCGAACTCATCGGGCGCAGTACGTTCCAGCCCCAGCGCACGCTTGGTCGAATCCCCGCACGCGGCAAGCGAAAGAGCGGAAACCGACAACAGGACGAGCATCGCCCGAGAAGGGCGGACGCGGGATCGGGAACCGGGTGATGAAGTCTGCTTCAGCATGGTGACCACTATATAGCGATTTCGCGCCTGGATTCGAGTAGGCGAAACAATTTAACGCGCGCGTGGAGAACCGAACAAGCCGTCATAGAGCAGCAAAGCTGTCCCGATAACGATCGTGGCGTCGGCAATGTTGAAGGCAGGCCAGTGGAACCCGAAGGCGTGGATGTCGAAGAAGTCGATCACAGCCCCGTAGAAAACGCGATCGAGTACATTGCCAAGCGCCCCACCGATCACCAGGACCAGCGCAATCGACACGATTCCGCTTTCCGCCCGGGCCAGCCAGACCAACAGAATGACCACGATCACCAGCGCCACGGCCACAAGAATCCAGCGCGACGTCCCGGTATCCCCGAACAGACCGAAGCTCACTCCGGTGTTCCAGACCGGCACCAGATTGAAAAAGCCCGTGACTTCCAGCATTCGAGGCGGATTGAAGACCAGCGTGAGCATGACCTGTTTGACCGCCTGATCGATGACGATCAAAACCCCGATAGCCAGAAGCGCCCAGCGTGGCATTGGCTTTCTACCGCACTACGCGGCAGCCTCCTTCTGGTGTTCCACCGCATCCGCACAGCGTTCGCAGACATCCGGATGGGCGTGGGCTCCCACATCGGGCAGGACCTGCCAGCAGCGTGCGCATTTCTCGCCCTCGGCCAGCTGCGGGACCACACCAATTCCGTCGATCTCCGGCACCGTGAATGCGCCGTCGGGAACCGGTCCTTCCACGAGCTCGGCCCCCGAGGTAATCGAAATCTCTGCCAGGTCGAGGCCTTCCATGGCTGCCACGCTGTCGGCATCTGCATAAACCGTCGGTGCAGCCTGCAGACTGGAGCCGATCCGTTTCTCGGCGCGTTCGATTTCCAGCGCACCGGTCACGACGCGGCGCAGGCGCCGTATCTTCTCCCATTTTTCGGCCAGCGCATCGTCTCGCCAGGCCTCATCGACCTCCGGATAGGTGCGCAGGTGGACGCTCTCGGCATCCCCTTCACCGGCCCGGGCGAGCCAGGCTTCCTCCGCCGTGAAACAAAGCATCGGTGCCAGCCATGCGGTCAGATGTGAGAACAGGATTTCCAGCACGGTGCGCGCGGCACGGCGGCGCAGGCTGTCCGGTGCATCGCAGTACAGCGCGTCCTTGCGGATGTCGAAAAAGAAGGCCGACAGCTCGACAGCACAGAAATTGTGCAGCGCCGTCCACTGGTCATGGAAGTCGAAATCATCCGTGGTTTTGCGGACGAGCTGATCCATTTCCCAGATGCGATGCAGGACCCAGCGTTCAAGCTCCGGCATATCACCCGGCGCCACACGTTCGGCGGCCTCGAACCCATCCAGATTGCCGAGAAGATAGCGCAGCGTATTGCGGATACGCCGATACAGATCGGCCTGGTGCTTCAGAATCTCCGGGCCCAGCCGCAGGTCTTCGGAGTAGTCCGAACCGACGACCCAGATACGCAGGATATCCGCCCCCAGCTGCTCGACCGTATCCTGCGGCGATACATCCGTGCCCCGGGATTTCGACATCTTCCGGCCATCCTCGGCCATCACGAAACCATGGGTCAGCACCGCGTCATAGGGTGCCCGGCCACGTGTGCCACAGGATTCCAGCAGCGAGGAATGGAACCAGCCGCGATGCTGGTCCGATCCTTCGAGATAGAGCGATGCCGGCCATTGCAGATCGTCACGCTCTTCCAGAACGAAGGCATGGGTCGATCCGGAATCGAACCACACATCGACGATATCGCGGACCTGCTCATAGTCATCCGCATCGTACTCATTGCCCAGAAAACGCGACGGCGGACTGGCGAACCAGGCATCTCCGCCCTCTTCTTCGAAAGCTTCGGCAATACGGTCGAAGACCGCCTGGTCCCGCAAGACCTCGCCGGTTTTCTTGTGTACGAAGACCGGGATCGGCACACCCCAGGCCCGCTGACGCGAAATGCACCAGTCGGGTCGGCTTTCGATCATCGATCGCAGCCGGGTCTGTCCCTGGGTGGGCACAAACCGTGTCTCTTCAATGGCCTTGAGCGCCTTTTCCCGCAATTCGTTGGTCTCCATGGATATGAACCATTGCGACGTGTTGCGGAAAATCAGCGGCGCCTTGGATCGCCAGGAATGGGGATAGGAATGTACCAGCTTGCGCCGGCCAAGAAGGCTGTTCTCTCCCTCCAGCGCGCTCATCACCGCCCCGTTGGCTTCGCCTTCTTCGCCATCGGGGGTGAGGACAGCCATGCCGGCAAACAGCGGCACATGCTCGAAATAGCAGCCGCTCTCATCCACCATATCGGGCATCGGAAGACCGTGCGCACGGCCAAGATGGAAGTCGTCCTCACCATGGCTTGGCGCGATATGGACAAATCCCGTGCCCTGTTCGGTGGTGACGAAATCCGCTTCGTAAACGGGCACCTCATGCTCGAAACCTTTTTCGTGCAAAGGATGCGCGCAGACCGACCCCTTGATGGCCTCACCCTTGAGGCGTCCCACCTCCCGGTGATCAGCCACACCCATATCCTTGCAGGCAGCTTCCAGCAATTCGGCGGCAAGAATGATCTCGTCGCCGATCACGGCGCGGCTGTGCTCGGTCACTTCGGTGACGGCAATGCGGACATACTCCAGATCCGCCCCGACAGCGATGGCGCGGTTCCCGGGAATGGTCCATGGCGTCGTGGTCCAGATGACGATGGCGGCATCGGCCACCGCCGGATCGGAGGCTTCGCGCACGGGGAAGCGCACATAGATGGACGGCGAGGTATGATCTTCGTATTCCACTTCCGCGTCGGCGAGGGCGGTCTTTTCGACCACCGACCACAGCACCGGGCGCGCGCCGCGATACAGCCCGCCATTCATCGCGAACTTCGCGATCTCCCGTGCGATCTGGGCCTCGGCCGGATAGGCCATGGTCGTGTAGGGCTCATCCCAGTTTCCCAGAACGCCGAGACGCTGGAATTCCTCGGACTGCACATCGATCCAGTGTCGGGCAAATTCGCGACATTCGTTGCGGAACTCCAGGATCGGAACATCGTCCTTGTTCTGTCCCTCGGCGCGATACTTTTCCTCGATCTTCCATTCGATCGGCAGGCCATGGCAGTCCCATCCGGGGACGTAGTTGGAATCCCGACCCATCATCTGCTGGGACCGGTTGATCACATCCTTCAGGATCTTGTTCAGAGCATGGCCGATATGCAGGTGGCCATTCGCATAGGGCGGACCGTCATGCAGGATGAACGGTTCTCGGCCCGCGGATTCCTTGCGTTGGCGCGCAAACAAATCCTGCTCGGCCCATCGCGCAAGAAGCTCCGGCTCCTTCTTCGGCAAGCCGGCGCGCATTGGAAAATCTGTCTTCGGAAGGAAGACCGTGTCCTTGTAATCGATGGCCATGTTTTGTTCCCGGGTAACCGGGGCGGCTTATAGAGCGAGGCGAACCACTCGGCAACCGCCGGTTTCCAAACCTTCTACATATCCTCGCCGATAAAATCGCCCGCGCCGAGCGAACGGGCAAGATGCAACTCGCGCGCCTGTCGGGAATCCTCGGCGATCTGCGCCTTGAGTTCGTCAATTCCGTTGAACTTCTTCTCCGCGCGCAGATAGTCAACAAAGGCAACACGCAGATAGGTACCGTAGAGATCACCTTCGAAATCGAACAGGTGAACCTCCAGCACCAGATTGTCGCCATCGACCGTGGGCCGAACCCCCAGATTGGCAACACCGTCATACCACCGGATGCGCCCTTCGGCCCGCACACCGGCCCGAATCGAATACACCCCGCGCGCCGATCGGATCGATTCCCCAAGATCCACATTCGCTGTCGGAAACCCGATGGTACGCCCCAACTGCCGGCCCTCGCGGACGCGTCCCTCGACCTCCCACAAATGCCCGAGCAGCGCCGCCGCGCGCTGGGGCTGACCATTGGTCAGATATTTCCGGATCAGGGTGGAGGAATAGATCTCCTGCAATTCGTCACGGGCCGGCTGAACGGCACTGGCCTCGAATCCGAGCGCCCGGGCCCGCTGCGCGAGGTATTCGGGATTGCCCTCCCGTCCGGCACCGAAGGCAAAGTCGTATCCCACGACAACATGCGATGCGCCGATCCCCTCGTGCAGGATATCGGTCACGAAGCTGTCGGCAGTTCGTTTGGCGATCGTTTCATCGAACCGCAGCACATAGAGCAGGTCGGCGCCCAGCGCCTGAAGCTCACGGACCTTGATCCGGAATGGCGTCAGGCGGAACGGCTCGGTTTCCTTGCCGAAGAATGTCCGCGGATGGGGCTCAAAGGTGAGGATACCGAACTTTCGCCCATCCGCCCGCGCAATGTCCCGGGCCGTCGCGATCACATGCTGATGGCCGCGATGCAAGCCGTCGAAATTGCCCAGGGCCACACAGGCACCCCTGTCGGCGTCGGGCACCCCGGTGAAATGACGAAGAATACGCATGGGCGCGATGTACCTGCCGACCGGGCGGCGATCAAGCCATTCCCGGTCGTTTTGGGTATGGCGCGCCCGTCGGGCTAGCTTTTGGTGGGGACCAGAACCTGGGCTTCGCCGGAGATCACAACCTTATCTCCGACGGTGCAGACGGTTTCCAGAACCGCACGGTTCTTTTCCGGAATCAGCTGGGTGACGGTCGCACGTGCGGTCACCGTGTCGCCCGGACGCACCGGTGCCTTGAACTTCAGGGTCTGGCTGACATAGACGCAACCGGGCCCCGGCAGACGGGTGCCCACCACGGTCGAGATGAAGCTCGAACACAGCATGCCATGCGCGATCGTGCCGGCGAACATGGTCTGTCCGGCATATTCCTCATTCAGGTGCATTGGATTGGTGTCACCCGAAATCCCGGCAAACATCACCAGATCAGCCGGACCGATGGTGCGGGCATATGCCGCCGTCATCCCGACTTCCAGTTCCTCGAAAAAATAACCGCTTAGCTCATCGACCAAGTTCGGCGTGGGGGAAACCGGCGCGGTAACCGCGGGCTCAAGAGCGTCAACCGACATGGAAACCTCTGTTTCTATTGTGCGATGCAAAACATGGTGCGCCGCACCATGAGCAAAGGCAAGGCCCTGGGTGAAAAATTATAAGTCATTGATAAACATATACTAAAAAGACATATGGGAATGTCTCAGCGACTCACAAACTCACCGTTCGCCGCAAAACTGCGTTTTGCGATGCAATGAAATCACCTAAATTTCTTACTGCGCAACATGAGCGCAACGCAATCCGACTTTGAACCCCTGATGCGTTTTCAGGGCGCTGGACGCGGGTCGAGAGGCACTCGCGCGGAAATCCCGACGATTTCCTCCAGCCGTGCCGCGTAACCGAGAAGTTCCGCTTCACCCCGAGGCCGTCCGACAAGCTGCAATCCAATTGGCAGACCAGACTGCGTGAAGCCGACCGGAACGGACATGGCCGGACAGCCCGAGAGCGTGATCGCAAAGCAGATGTAGAGCCAGTCCACATAGTTTCCGAACTCGTGATCGCCGACCCGTTCCAGATAGCGCATATCAACATCGAAGGGCGGGACGATGGCGGCCGGACAGGCCAGGACGTCGAAATCCTCGAACCAGGTGGCGACCCGCTGACAAAGCGCGCCGCGCTCGCGCAAGGCGAGGGAGATATCTCCGCTGGTCTGGTTCATGCCCTTCTCGATGTTCCAGATCATTTCCGGTTTCATCTTGTCGCGGTGCTTTTCGAGCAAGGGGGCCCGGTTGACCACGAAGGCCGCCGCGCGGAGGGTCTGAAAGGTCTCGAGAGCGCCGGAGAAATCAGGCGTGGCGTCTTCCACGACGGCACCTGCCTCGGCGAAGCGTGCCGCGCCGGCTCGGCAGATTTCCGCAACCTCCGGATCAACCGGACCGATACCCAGATCGGGGGTAAACCCGACACGCAGGGGCGTGGTCGGATTGAGTGCGGCGTCCTGGAACGAACGTGCCGGCGCGTCCATCGACAGGGGCGCGCCGGGATGGACCCCGACCTCAGCGTCCAGCATCAGTGCGACATCGGCCACATTGCGGGCCATGGGGCCGTTCATCGAGAGGCTTTGGAACGGATCGCGCTGGGGTCCGGCCGCCACCCGGCCCGGGCTCGGACGCAATCCGACCACGGAACAATAGCTGGCCGGAGTCCGAAGGGAGCCGCCCAGATCGGTGCCCGTGGCCAGCCATGACATTCCCGTGGCCAGCGCCACCGCCGCGCCGCCCGACGAGCCGCCGCAGGTCATGTCCGTGTTCCAGGGATTCAGGGTCTTGCCGAAAACCTCGTTGAAGGTGTTGGCGCCCGCGGCAAATTCCGGAGTGTTGGATTTGCCGATCACAAGAGCGCCGTTCTTCTTCAGAATCTCGACCGAGATATCATCACGCTCGGAAATATGATCGGCGAAGATCGGCGAGCCATGGGTGGTCTTCACGCCCGCCACATCGGTCACATCCTTGACCACGATGGGCAGACCCGCCAGCCAGCCCGGGCCCGGATTGTCGGGTTTCGGGAGTGATTTTGCGGCATCCCGCGCCATGTCGAGGCAAAGCGTCGGCAGCGCATTGACAGCCGGATCGACGGCTGCGATGCGTTCTTCGGCCGCATCGATCAGCTCGAGGGGTGTGATTTCACCTGATTTCAGGCGGGAAACCGCCTCACGCGCACTCAGGGATACCAATTCAGATGACGACATTTACCACTCCTAAACCGTTTGACGGTCATTCTAGCAGAGCCTTGCGCATCTCGTGTATGCGCGCGAACAACCGGACCCGACAGAACGATGGCCATTCGCTTTCCGAGAGTTCCCAAAGTACGCGTTCACGCCGATGTGGCGTTGCAGAACGGTGCGCAGTTTCGCGGCCAGGTTTTCGTCGAAGCCACCACGCGCATCCAGGACCTGATGAATTCGCCCGAGCCGTTCTTCCCGTTCATCGACGAGAACGGCACCGTGCATATGCTCAACAAGAACTCCGTCGTCCAGCTGACGCCGCACGACTGAGGGGCGCGTTCCCATGCTGATCGACGGCCCGAAGGCGCACGCCCGGGCGACGGTCGTACTCGCCCATGGTGCCGGCGCGCCCATGGACACCCCCTATATGACCACCATCGCCGCGGGCCTCGCGGCAGCACACTTGCGCGTCGTGCGGTTCGAGTTCGCCTATATGGCCAGGCGTCGCGAAGACGGAAAGCGGCGCGGGCCGGACCGGATGCCGGTGCTGCTGCAACGCTGGACCGAAGTGCTCGATGGGCTCGATGCGCTCGGGCCCATGGATGCGCCTGTGTTTATCGGCGGGAAGTCCATGGGCGGGCGCAGCGCGGCAATCTATGCCGCCGATCCGGACAACCAGGACCGCATCTCCGGTGTGGTGTGTCTCGGTTATCCCTTCCATCCACCCGGCAACCCCGAAAAGACACGCCTGGAGCCGCTCCGGGACGCCGTCGAACCCACACTCATCCTTCACGGCGAACGCGATCCGTTCGGCAAACCGGACGAGGTTGCGAGCTACCGCATCGAGCCGCCGGTGCAGGTGAGGTGGATTCTGGACGGCGATCATTCCTTCGTTCCGCGCAAGCGGTCCGGCTACACCGAAGACCAGACACTCGATCTGGCGGTCACGGCCGTAACGGACTTTGTGTCGGACGTTCTGATAGGTTCGCGCGCATAATCGTTGACGGGTCAAAAGGATCATGGACGCCAATTTTTCATCTGCTAGTCTTACCGCGGGATCCGCTGCGGTTTGAAAAAACGGCAGATATTTGGGGGTGAGTTCATGGTCGGGAATGGCAGCCTTCGCGCTACAGCCCTGCGCGCCATCACGACGCTGTTCGCAATCGCGATTCTGGCGGGCGCCCCGGACTCCGGCCATGCCAGTTTCGCCACCGCCTTCGAGCGCTACAACGCAAAGGATTCCGAGGCCGCCCGGATCGAGGCCGAGCCCGATGCCGAGCGCGGCAATCCGGCAGCGCAATGGTTGCTGGGTACGATCTATCTGCTCGGCCAGGGCATCGACGCGGACCCCGAAACGGCACGGCGGTGGTTCGAGAAATCTGCCGAATCGAACTATCCGCCTTCCCAGGCCGTTCTCGGGCGGATGTTCGAGGAAGAGATCGGCGGCAGACAGGATGCCGCCGAGGCTCATACGCTCTATCGGCTGTCGGCCGAACAGGGCTATGCCGATGCGGCCTATCTGCTCGGCCGGCAGTTCTATTTTGGCGAAGGCACGGTCAAGGACGGACCGGCAGCCCTGAAATGGCTCACCATTGCGGCAGATGACGGCAATGCGGATGCCCAGTTCCTCGGCGCAAAGATTCTGCTCACCGACGAAATTGTCGAGGCCGACCCCGATCGCGCGGTGGCCTGGCTCAACAACGCGGCCGAACGCGGACATGCCGAAGCGCAGCTGTTGCTCGGCACGTCACTGCTGACGGGGCTTGCCGGACACCGTGATCGCGAGGCCGGATAAGAATGGATCGAAACGGCCGCCCGCCAAGGCCTAGCAAAAGCCGAGACCCGTATGGGCGATCTCTACAACGAGGGCATACGCGGACCCCGCGAACCTTTCGAAGCCGTTACCTGGTGGACCCGGGCGGCCGAGAAAAACGACCCCGAGGCCCAGCTTCGTCTCGCCCAGGCCTATGCGCGCGGACGGGGGGCCCAACGCGACTATGCCCAGGCCTATATCTGGGCCTCGATCGCCGCGATTCAGGGCAACGCCATCGCCCTCGAACTGCGCAACAAGGTGATGGCCCGGCTCCGTCCCGCCGAGATCGAACGCGCCGACACAGAGGTCAACACATGGCTCGCCCCCCGTATGGCCAGCGGTAATGGCGGCAGTTCCTGACCGGACACTTTGCCGGCGCCCGCTGCTGGGTTAGGCTCGCGCCACCTTGAGCATGACACATCAAATCAGCGCCGCCCTGCTGCGGCTTCTGCCCGCAGAGACCGGGCACAGCGCAGCCCTGCGTGGCCTTTCCGCCGGGCTGGGCCCGCACGAGCGCGCCGACGACTTCCCGGCGCTGCGCCAGGAGTTGTGCGGCATGCACTTCGCCAACCCCGTGGCGGTGTCGGCAGGCTTCGACAAGAACGCGGCGGTGATCCCCGGCGTACGTGGCATGGGCGGTGGCTTTGTGGAGATCGGCGGTGTCACACCCCTGCCCCAGCCCGGCAATCCGAAGCCGCGCCTCTTCCGCCTCGCCGAAGATCGTGCCGCCATCAATCGCCTCGGCTTCAACAATGAAGGTGCGCAGGTCATCCTCGAGCGGGTGCGCGCCGCCAAACACGCGGACCACCCGCTGGGCGTCAACCTGGCCGCCAACAGTGACAGCCAGGACCCCGCTCAGGATTTCGTCACACTGGTCGCACAATTCGCGCCGGTGGCCGACTTCCTGACCATCGACATCTCCTGCCCGAATTCGGCCAACGGACAGGTCTTTCTCGAACCGAAAGCGCTCGAGGATTTGCTGGCCCGCCTGAACGAAGCACGAGATGCCTCGGGGGCCAGGCCAGCCTTCTTCGGCAAGCTGGCCCCGGACCTGGATGACGATCAGCTATACGAGTTGATCGCGGTGATGCGGACGGCAAGCATCGATGCCATCACCCTGTGCAACACCTCGACGGCACGCCCGTCATCGCTGCGCAGCGCCAATGCCGCACAGCGCGGCGGGCTGTCCGGCGCTCCCCTCTTCGAAATGGCCAACGAAATGTTGCGCAAGGTTTACGTCCACACCGCCGGCGACGTGCCCCTGATCGGCGTCGGCGGCATCATGAGCGGCGAAGACGCCTATACGAAAATCCGTGCCGGGGCGTCGCTCGTGCAGCTCTATACGGGTCTGGTCTATGCCGGACCGGGCCTCGTCCAGGAGATCAAGTGCGATATCGCCGCACGCCTCACCCGCGACGGATTCTCTCATATTTCGGAAGCGGTCGGCGCCGAGCACCGCTAGCGCCCAGGTGTGCCGCAGAACAAACCGAGGTGAGATACGCGGATCAAGTCCGCGCATGACGATGACGGTCAGGCGACCCGCAGCAGGTGGATAGAGAAGAGTTCGTCCGGATCGGTCCAGCTTTCGACGGCATTCCAGCCCGCCTCACCCGCAAGCGCCCGGAACCCCTCGATATCGTATTTGTGGGAATCCTCGGTGTGGATGCTCTCACCCGCGGCGAAATGGAACACTTCACCATCCACGGTGACATCCTGATCGCGCGTGCTGACCAGATGCATCTCGATCCGGCCCTTGTCGGCCACCCAGCATGCGTCGTGGGTGAAGCTGTCGAGATCGAAATGCCCGTCCAGTTCGCGATTGATCCGGGTCAGCAGGTTCAGGTTGAACGCCGCCGTCACGCCGGCGGCATCATTGTAAGCCGCGCGCAAAATATCCTCGTCCTTGCGCAGATCGACGCCGATCAGGAGGCCATTGCCCTGTCCCAGATCGAGGGCCGCCGCCTTGAGAAACGAGACCGCCTGATCGCGGGTGAAATTGCCGATGGTCGAACCCGGGAAGAAACCGGCGCGCACCTTCTCGCCCTCGATCTCGGGCACATCAAAGGGCTGGGTGTAATCCGCGCAGACCGGAGCCACCCGCAGATCGGGATAGGCGTCGGCAAGATCCTTGGCCGACATCAGGAGATGCTCGCGCGAAATATCGACCGGCACATAGGCCAGGGGTGACTCGAGCGCATCGAGAAGAATCCGGATCTTCGTGCTCGAGCCGCTGCCGAACTCGATGACCGTCGCGCCTTCGCCGACCAGTTCCGCAACATCACCGGAGATTGCGCGTAGCAACGCCATCTCCGTGCGGGTGGGATAGTATTCGGGCAGTTCGCAAATATCGTCGAAGAGCTGTGAGCCCCGCTCGTCGTAAAAATACTTGCTCGACAGAGTCTTGGGGGACTGCCGCAAACCGGTCAGAACGTCTTCGAGGAAATTATCCGAAGCGTGGTCGTATTCCACATAGTCGTGCAGCGGTCCCAGCACATCCGCGCTCGTGCCGCTCATCGATCATCTGCCAACCGGACTCCAGCAAACATCCAGCGCATGGGGGGATAGAAGAAATTGCGATAGGTCGCGCGCACATGCCCTTCCGGGGTGACGCAGGCGCCACCGCGTAAAACAAACTGATTGGCCATGAATTTTCCGTTGTACTCACCGACGGCGCCCGTGACGGGCCTGAAACCGGGATATGGGACATAGGGGCTCTGTGTCCACTCCCACACATCGCCGAACATCTGTTCGGGCGCATCCGGATCCTCACCCGTTGCGGGCGCGGCCCGCAGGAGGCCGGACCCCAGAAGATTTCCGCGCACCGGCTGCTCGGCTGCAAATACTTCCCACTCCGCTTCGCGCGGCAACCGCTTGCCCGCCCAGCGGGCATAGGCATCCGCTTCGTAGAGACTGACGTGACAGACCGGCGCCTGGTCATTGATCTGCTGCAGGCCGGACAGCGACATGCTCAGCCATTCGCCATCGACTTCCTGCCAGTAGAGCGGCGCATCCCAGCCGGTGTCACCGACCGTGGCCCATCCATCCGAGAGCCAGAGTTCCGGCCGGCGATAGCCGTCATCGGCCATGAAAGCCTTCCACTCGGCATTGGTCACCAACCGCGAGGCCAGCCGGAAAGGCTCCAGATACACTTTGTGGCGCGGGCCCTCATTGTCGAAGGCGAAATTCGTCCGGTCGTGGCCGATCTCGACCAGCCCCCCGTCATGATCGTGCCAGCGCAGGTCGGGCGCCTTGCGCGCCGGCGCGGCGCGATAGGTCTGGTAGGCCGGGGCCACGCTGTTCTTTGAAAAGGCGTGCAGGATGTCCATCAGCAGCAACTCCTGGTGCTGCTGTTCATGATGAAGTCCCAGCACGATCAGGGGTGCGGCCTGCGCCCAGATGTCATCGGGCGCATCGGCGATCAGCACCCGCATCCCGGCATCCACATGGCTGCGGTATGCGGTGACCTGATCGGCGCTCGGCCGGGTCAGCAAGCCTCGATCGGGCCGCGGATGGCGCGCGCCGACTGTGTCGTAATAGGAATTGAACAGAAACGTATAATGGGGATCGATCGGCGCGTAACCGCCCTGAAACGGCGCCAGGATCATGGTCTCGAAAAACCAGGTCATATGTGCGCGATGCCATTTCGCCGGACTGGCATCGGGCATGGACTGTACAACCTGATCTTCGGGCGACAGGGGAGCAGCCAGACGCTCGGTCTCACCGCGCACCCAGTTGAAGTGGTCGAGCAATTGTTCCCGGTCGCGCGGGTGCGCGTCGAGAAGGACCGGTTCGGTACCGGAGGCTGTCACGGCGCTTCTCCTGCTGGCGCCTGCATCCCGTTTGACCGCGTCTTCGGGAAGCGTCCCCACATTCGAGGCCGCGGGCAAATCAAATCACCCCCAACCGCAACCGCAGATCGAAACACGCCCGGCCAGAGCACCGTGCGCGGCAGTCGTCCGCAGTAAAACAAGCCGGTTCTTGAGCCGTCAACCGAAACTCTGGCGAATTTTCAGGATTTCACATGGCATGATATTGACCCGCCGCACTGTGAGGTTAGTTTGACGCCATGGAAAAAAACACACCCGAAATCACCGGCTACCATGCCCATGTCTATTACGACGCGGCGAGCAAGCCCGACGCCGAAGCACTGCGTGCGGAGATCGACGACCGCTTCGAAACCGTGTTAGGGCGCTGGCACGACAAACCGGTCGGCCCGCATCCGCACTGGAGCTATCAGGTCGCATTCGAACCCGACGTCTTCGCCAGTCTGATTCCCTGGCTGGCACTCAACCGCCGGGGCTTGAACATCCTGCTCCATCCCGAGACCGGCGACGCGGCGGCCGATCACTCGACCCACGCCATATGGCTCGGTGAAAGCGTCGAACTTCGCCTCGACAAGCTCGGCTGAACCCGCGCCGCCGCTGCAAAGGAACGGTTTCCAAGTCCTGCCAAGCGGGTTACAACACGCGCCGGGATTCGACATCCGGCCATTTCTGGTGCGGCAAAATCCGAAATTTGGGAGAACAACATGAAACTTTTGCGCTACGGACCGGCGGGCAAGGAAAAGCCCGGCCTGCTCGACGACAACGGCAACATTCGCGACCTGTCCAAGGTCGTTGATGACATCACCCCGGACGTTCTGTCCCCGCGCGGTCTGGCCGCCATCCGCAAGCGCGACCCCAAGCGCCTGCCGCTGGTCAAGGGCCGTCCGCGCATTGGTGCCCCTGTGGTCGAGCGCCGCGTCTTCGCCATCGGCCTGAACTACGCCAAGCACGCCGCCGAAGCCGGGATGAAGATTCCCGATGAGCCGATCCTGTTCACTAAGACCTGCCCGCTGACCGGTCCGAATGATCGCATCGTGCTGCCGAAGGGC
>Ga0181558_10000777_pt1 | contig 30193 bp, 7 predicted proteins | sample 011ome_22_FD_133754 | JGI IMG/M metagenome (GOLD analysis project Ga0181558, IMG submission 133754) | Coastal salt marsh microbial communities from the Groves Creek Marsh, Skidaway Island, Georgia - 011507BT metaG (megahit assembly) | ecosystem: Environmental > Aquatic > Marine > Intertidal zone...
CCGACCCGGCGTGGGCCCTGCGGGCTTACGCCGTGCGCGCCCCCGAGATCTGGGCCGAGGACGGGGCGTGGCGGGCGGTGGCCGGCCTCCTCGCCGACGCCCTGGCGGCCAGGCCGGACCTCGCCTCGGGGCCCCCTAGGGGCCCCGAGGCGAGGGCGTTCACGGAAGGGGATGACGAGGCCGAGGCGGCCGAGGAGGCCGCGTTCTGGGTCGGGGCCGAGGCCGGAGGCGGAGGCGGAGGAGACCCCGACGACCCGTGGGACCCCGAGGACGCGCCCGACCGGGCGCGTCTGGCCCAGTGGGGGGCCCAGGGGGACGGGGCGCCCGTGGGGCGGATGGCCCTGCTGGCGGCCAACCCGTACGCGGCCGCGTCGGGGCCGTCGGCCCCTGGGAGCCCGCTGGGCGAGGGGTGGAGGGGGGCCGCGGACCCGTTCGCGGCGGCCCTCGACGCCCTGGCCCCGGGCTTGGGGGCGGCGGCGGTGGCCCACACGGAGCGGCGGGCGATGGCCTCGGAGAACGCCGCCGTCCGGCGCGCCAAGGCCGAGGCCAAGGCTCGGGCCAAGGCCGACGCGGACGCCCGGGCCGAGGCCGAGGCGCGCGCCGCGGGGACCTACGTGGCCCCCGAGCCCGAGGTGACCCCGGCCATGGCCAAGGTGATCCGGGACCTGGAGCGGAAGGGGGTGCTGGCCGCTGCCTTCGGGGACCTGGCGCCGAAGGGGGCGCGGGCCGATCCCTTCCCGGACCCCTCGCGGGGGGCGGGGCCTCGCGTTGAGCGCGCGGTGTTCGTGGCGGTCCGAGGCGTCGCGGTGGTCCCGGTGCGTCCGGCGGGGTGGGCCCGAAGGTGGGTCCTCCGGCCGGGGGCGTTGGGGGCGGAGGCGCGGCGGCGGGGGTGCCCGTGGGGCGGCCCCGAGGGGTGGGGGTTGACCCTCGCCCGGTTCCGCGCCGGGTACGACGGGTTCCGCTACGCCCGCCGGTCCGCGGCCCGGGGCGTCCGGCCCGGGCGCCACCTCGCCCGGGCCTACGCCCGGGCCTGGCGGGCCAGGGTCGCGGCGGTGGAGGCGGCGGGCCGGGCGGTGGACGCCGAGCGCCGTCGCCTCGACCGCGCGGCGAGCTGGGCCCAGGCCCAGGTCGCCTGGCGCCGCGGCGTCCTCGCCACGGCCCGGAGGCTGGCCGAGGATCCCGAGGAGACCCTCGCCTGCCGCGTCATGGACCGCCAGATCGCCCGCTGGGAGGCGTGGAGGGACCACGTGATGGCCACCGGGGAAGCCCCCTCGGACGAGGCGTACCTGGCGGCCACGCTGGACGAGGCGGCCGGGGACGCCTTCGCGGACGAGGCCCCCGACGACGGGGACGACGGCCCCGACGGGGACGAGGGCCCCGACGAGGTCGACGAGGCCCACGACGACGAGGCGCTGGACGCGGACGACGCGACCCTCGAGGACGACGCGGATGACGCGGCCCTCGAGGACGACGAGGCCCTCGAGGACGACGAGGCCCTCGAGGACGACGAGGCCCTCGAGGACGACGAGGCCCTGGACGCGGACGACGCGGCCCTCGAGGACGACGCGGCCCTGGGGGGGACGGATCCGTGGGGGCCGGGGGCGGTGCTGGCCCAGCTGGGGTTGGTGGCGGGGTACGTGCGGACCCTGCCCGCGTGGCGGAGGTGCCTGGACGGCACCGTGCCCCCCGTGGCGGTGCGGGCGGCCATGGCGGCCCTGGGGTCCAACCCCGCCGCCGCCGCGGACCGCGCCAGGCCTTTGATCCCGCACCCGGACCCCCGTGGGGCCCCCGAAGGGGACCCCGCCGCGGTGGACGCCGCCCGCCGGGCCCTGAGGGCGGACCGGCGGGCGGCGGCCGTGGCCTGGGAGGGGTACGTGTACGGGCTCGCCGTGGGCACCCGGGCCCCGGCCCCGGGGGGTCCGGCGCCGTCCGAACCCCTTTTGGGGACGTGGACCATGACCCGGGGGCGGACGGCGTCGGGCCAGCGGGCGGCGCCGTTGCTGCGCCAGCGGGTGACGCCGGCGGATCTGGGGGCGGCGGAGGCGGCGGAGGCCGTCACCCACGCCCTGGTCCAGACGGCCACGGCCTACGGCAGCCCCGCGTGGGCGCGGACGGGGTTGCCCCTGCCCGCCGCGGCCACCCTGGTCCGGTGGGCCCGGGGCTGGGCGGCGTTGAGGGCCACCCTGGCCGAGGAGGCCGCGGCGGCCGAAGCGGCCCGGCACGCCCCCCTGGACCCCGACGCGGGGCCGGGGCAGCGGGCGTTCCTGGCGAGCTTTGAGACGCCCCCCGTCCGGGACGTCCTGGGCAGGGGGCACCGTTGGGGGGAGACCCGGGCGTTGGCGACCCTGGCCCCCGCCCTGACGGATCCCGAGGCCCTGCCGTTCATGGCCGGGTGGGAAGCGGGGTGGTACCGGGTGAGCCTGGCGGCTCGCCTGGTGGGGTTGGCCGCCAGGGTCGAAGCCCTGGTGGACCTGCGCCTGCCCGAGGACGCGCCCGAGGCGGCCAGGCAGGGGGGGCGGCCGGGGGTGGCCGCGGTGGCCGCCCGGGGCACGCCCCTGAGGCTGCGGCCGCGGCGGCCCGGGCGGCGTCCCTTGGCGAGGCACGCCCGGCAGACGGCGGCGCGGGCGGCGGCGTGGGCGTGGTCCCGGGCCGTCCCCGGCCGGCCCCTGCCCGACGAGGCCCTGCCGTGGCGCCAGGCCCCGGCCCCCTCGGCGTCGGGGGGCGGGTGGGCGCCCGACACCGTGGCCGTGGTGGCCGCGTGGCACGCCTTGGCGCCCTACTACCCGCGGGCCCACGTGCCCGTGGGGAGGTGGCGGGCCGGGTGGGCCGTGGGGGCCCACGTGGCGCCCTACCGGTCCATGCTCCTGGAGGGGAAGCCCCTGGGGGACCTCGGGCCCTACGGGCCGTACGGGTCCGGAGGCGCGGCGCCCGGGGTGGAGCCCGGGGTGAAGCGGGTGGTGGCCGATCGGGCCCACTTCCGCTACGTGCCGTGGGCGGCCGATGCGGCGCGGTCGGGGCTCACCCGGGGGGGGCGGTACGTGGCCTTTCCCGCGACGCCCCTGCCGCCCGTGGGGCCCTACCGGGGGTCCCGGTACGCGTGGATCCCCGTGACCGAGCCGGCGGCGATCCATCGCGGCCTGACGGCGGCCCCGTACCGGTGGGCCGACCGGGTCCGGGACGTGGTCACCCGCCAGGTCCTGGCCCAGACCACGGGCTTGGCGGCCTTCGGGGGGCCCTCCCGGGCCCCCGGCGACCGGGCCTCCGGAGGCCTGGACGCCCTCCTCGCCGAGGCGGGCCCCCTGGCCCTCATGGACGGGGTCCAGGGCGGCGAAGGCCCGGCGGGGGCCTCCGGCCTCGCCGGGGGCGTGGGGCCCTTGATCTGGGTGGCCTGTGTCCCCCGGGACGGGGGGGCCGGGAGGCCCGGGAGGCCCGGAAAGCCCGGGAGGCCCGGCAGGGCGTCGGGGCCGAGCGCCCCGGCCCCGGGTGCCGGGGCCAAGGGCCGGTTCGCGGCGGCGGCGCGTCAGGCGTGCGTGCCGGCCTTTGCGCCGTGGGAGGCGGGGGCGGGGTGGGCCAGGCCCTACCCCGCCGGGTTCGCCGAGGCCAGGCCCACGCCCGAGGCGTACCTGGATTGGGTGTACCGCACCACGGCCACGGCCGACAAGGCGTGGCCCCTGAGGCCCACCCACGCCCGGCGGCGCACGGCCGCCCCGAGGGGCGGACGGGTGGAGGGCCACGGGGACCGGCTGTGGGTGGACCTGGGCGTGGTGGACCCCCAGGGCGAGACGGCCGTGGCCGAGGGCCTCGGCGCGGCGCGGACCCTGGCCAGGGCCGTCGCGCCCCTGGCCGCCCTCGAGGCGGCGGCGGTGTGGCGGACGTTGGACGCCATGGACCGGGCGGGGCCCGTCCCCGCCGGGGCGTTCCCGTACCTGCCGTACCCGCACCCGGATCCCCGTGGGGGGGCCCCTCTGGGGCCCGAGGCCATGGGCACCGACGCGGGGCGGGGGGTGGGCTACGGCCGGGACTGGGCGTCCCGGGTGGCCTTCCTGTTCCGGGTCCGGGTGCTTCTCGCCACCGAGGTGGGGCGCACCTACCAGGCGTTGATCAAGGCGTTGCTCCTCCACCCCGGGGTGGACGTGCTGGCGGTCTGGGCGCGCCTCGAGCTCGCCGTCCGTCGGGGCGCCCCCTGGACCCGGCCCGAGGACCGTTACGGCCCCTACGAGGGGCTGTTCCTGGACCTGGTGCCGGGGCCCATGGCGCCCCGGAGGGTGCGCGCCCTCGCGCGCCACGCCGCCCGGGCGGCCCGGACCCAGGGGGCCCGGGCGGCGGTCCTGGCGGCCCGGGGCTTGGACCCCGCCTTGGCCCGGGGGCCCAGGGCCCACGACGCCCGGGCGGCGGCCCTCACCCCGGTGCCCGCGGTGGATGTCACCGGGGCCCGGGGCCCCTGGGTCCGTAGGCTCCGGGAGGCGTCGACCCCCCGGATCGACGGTCCGGACGGGGCCCTGCTCTACCCGGACGCCGAGGCCGCGTGGCGGCGGCCGCCCGGGCCCGTGTACCGCGCCCGGGGCGTCCAGCGTCCCGAGCCCGAGGGGCTCAAGGGTCCCTCCGGCCCCTCCGGGCCCTCCGGGCCCGAAGGGGCGACGGCGCTCCTCCGGCTCCGGGTGAGGGAGGTCAGGGAGTCCTGGGCCCAGGTGAAGGCGATCTCCAAGGCGGGCACCCCGGGGACCGGGTTGCCCGCCCTGGTGCCCACGCCCTTGGCGACCTTGGTGGCCCAGGGGGGCGAGCGGCCCGAGGACCCGGTGGCCGAAGCCGCCCGCCTCGGCCTCGCCCCCGCGAGGCGCGCGCGCATCCTGGAGGCCGTGACCCCCCGGGAGGGGGACCGGCGGCCCCTGGGCATGGCCATCGTCGCGCCCCGTTTGACGGCGCGCCTGGTCCCTGAAGGTTCCGAGGGTCCCCAAGGACCGGAAGGTCTCAAGGGACCCGAGGCCCGGGCCCTCGCCTCCGCCCCCGCCCCCGTCCCCGGGAGCCGAGGGGAGGCGGTGGACGCGGGGACGGTGGACCGGGCCGAGGCGGAGGCGGGGGACGCGTCCACCCTCATCGGGGGGCGGACGGCGGCCGCGTGGGCGGTGGCCCTGTTTCCGGGGCCCCTCGCCCAGCGGTCGGGGGCCTACGCGCCCCTGGGGAGCCCCAAGGGTCCGGCCACCGGGCCGGCCCACGACCTCTACGCGGTGCCGCCCCAGGACCTGATGGACCTGGTGTGGACCCGGGAGGCCCAGGCCCTGGGAGACCACCCCACGTTCCGGGCGTTCCTGCGGGTGTGGCTCCAGGAGCCCCGGTGGGACGCCCTGGCGCCACGGGTCCAGAGGGCCATCCGGGACGCGGCGTTGGCCGCCGCCCGGGGGCCCGTGGGGCCCGGGGACCCGGGGTACCTGCCCCCCGACGCGGCCCTGTGGGGCCCCGAGGCCGACGCGTCCGTGCCCACGGTGCGGCCCACGGCCTTCCTGGAGGGCCCCGGGCCCCGGGCGGCGGTGCCCCGGGTCGTGAGCGACCCGGCGATGTGGGCGGCGTTGAGCGCCCTGAACCTGCCGGTGCCGACGATCATGGCCGAGAGCTTGACCGAGTTCGACGGCTTTCCCGAGCGGCCGCCGTTCGACGCCGCCATGGACGCCATCAGCGGCCAGGATGCCGCGGCCTTCCACCGCGCCCGCGAGGCGGCCGAGGCGAGCCTGGCCACCATGGAGGAGGAGCTGGCGATCCGCCGCCGCCTCCGGACCGAGCAGCTCGCCTACGGGGACGCGGCGGCCTTCGAGGCCCTGGGGCCCCGGGAGGCCTGGGAGGCCGAGGCGGACGCGGATTTGGACCTGGACTACCGGGGGCCCGCGGCGCCCGTGTCCTCCAAGCTGGCCCGGTACCTGAAGTCCGACGACCCGGAGTTGGTGGAGGACGCCCGGAAGCGGGTCGCCGCTGCCGCGGCGGCCCAGGGAAAAGTCCACGCCATGATGGCGAGGTACCGGAAGGTCGGCGCCCGGCGCCGGGCCCGGTACCGGGCGCGGGCGCGCCGGGCCCGGGCGGTCTACGTCCGGGCGGTCTACGCCCGGCCCCTGGGCCGGGCCCGGGTCGGGGCGGGGCCTAGGGCCCTGCCGCCGGCCGTGAAGGCTTGGGCGTGGGCCGCGGCCGAGGCGTCCGACGCCGGGGACCGCCACGCCGAGGCCCTGGAGCCCGAGGGGACGGGGTCGCCGTGGCGCGACGCCCTCGGCCACGCCCAGGCGGTGGCGCGGGCCCAGGAGGCCGAGCGAACCGCCGAGCCCGTGGTCCCCGACCGCCCCGGGCGGAGGGCCCACGCCGCGGCCTTCGACCCCGTCATGGGCCGTTGGTGGCGGACGGAGGGGGGCAGGGAGGGGGCCGACCGGGCCAGGGTGACGGCCCTCCTGACGGCCGCCGCCGCGGCCCCCCAGGCCCTCGAGGCCCCAGGGGCCCCAGGGGCCCTACGGGCCCGGGAGGCCGGGGAGGCCGGGGTGTCCAAGGCGTTGGTGGCGTGGACGCCGGCGTGGCACCGGTGGCGCCAGATGGTGCGGGACTTCCCCGAGCTGTACGAGCTGCCCCCCGTCACGGCCGAGGGGTGGGAGGCCTTGCCGGGCCTCGCCCTCGGCGGGCGGAGGAGGTTGCACGGGGCGTACCAGAATGAGTTCATCTCCCCGGGGACGCCCATGCCCGTGGCCCACACGGCGTGGTACGTCCTCATGCCCACCTACGCGGTGTTCCCCACCCCCGTGGGGGGCGGGGCCAGCCTGCGGGAGGCGCGGATCACGGGACCCCGGGCCCAAGCGGTGCGGGGGCTCGAGGCGCGTCAGGCGTGGTTCGGGGGGCAGGACCCCACGCGCCCGGCCCCCGACGCGCGGTTGCAGGCGCGGTGGGCGGCCATGGGGCGGGTGGGCGAAGCCTACGCCCTCCTGGCGCGCCGCCGCGCCCTGCGCCGGCCCATGGGGGCCCCTTCGGGGCCCTCGAAGGAGGCGCCGAGGGAGGCCGGGGGCGATTGGGCCGCGGGGCCCGGGGGGCGCCCGCGGGAGGCGGCCGCCTTCCGGGCCGACGCCACCGTGGCCGAGGACGTGGCGAGGGCGGCGCGCATCCACCGGGCGGCCCAGAGGGCCCGGCCCCTCCAGCTGGCGGCCTTCCGGGCCGAGCGGGCCTGGAGGGCGACCGAGCGGTCGGCGATCGCGTGGCGGGAGGGCGTGAAGGTTCTCACCCAGCGCCTGGCCGCGGCCCGGAGCCGGGCGACGCGGGCGGCTTCGGCCACGCCCCGCGCCGCGGTCCAGGCCGAGCGGTGGGCGAAGGCCTTCGGGACGCCGGCGGGGCCCAAAAAGAGGGCGCCCGCCCGGGCCCCGGCCGCCCTCCAAGCCCGGGTGCGGGCCGCGCCTTTGGCCAGGTGGCGGACGTACACCCGCAAGGAGGCTGCCCGCTGGGAGCAGCGGAGGGCGTGGGCCGCGAGCAAGGAGGAGCGGGTGACGGCCACCCTGGCCGCGACCCGCGGGGCGTTGCTCCAGGCCCTGCGCCAGGCGGCCTACGCCACCGACGTGGCGAGCGCCCTGGAGTTCCCCGGGGTGGTGGCGGGGGGTCAGACCCTGTACCCCACCCCCAAGGGCATGGAGACGGCGAAGGCCTACGCGGCGTCGGTGCCGACGGTGGAGGCGTCCCCGTTCGCCACCTTCTTCGACGCGGAAGCGACCGCGCGCCAGCGGGCCGACGCCGGCCGGGTGGCGTTGAGGAGGGTGGCCCAGCGGCTGCACGCCCAGCTCACCCTGGAGGAGTCGACCAAGGAGGCCAAGCGTCGGAAGCGCGCCCGGGCCCGGGAGCAGGCCTCCCAGGCCCAGGGGCGGGACGCCGCCAAGGCGCCCCGCCAGCGGAAGCGCGACCTGCTGAAGGAGGTGCCCTGCCCGTACGTGCCCCGGGCCCCCGGGCCCGAGGCCGCGGGGCGGGCCAAGCGCGCGTTCGCGTCCATGATGGCGGTGCAGGTGCACCCCGACGACCCCCGGTACGCCGGGTGGGTCAAGCTGGCCAAGCCGTTCCTCGAGGACCTGCTGTGGTTGCCCATGGACAAGGTCACCCGGGGGATCGCGCCCATGGAGGCCTTGGAGCTCGCCTGGACCCTGCCCACCCCGGTGCTGGAGGCGCCCTCGGGGCCCAAGCTGCCCTTCGGGTTGCACCGACGGGCGCCGCCCAAGCACCGGGAGCGGGCGAGGGCGCCCCTGGCCCGGCCCGACCCCGCGTGGGGCGGGACCCGGACCCTGGCCGAGGCCCTGGCCGCCCGCCGCGCGGCCCCGCGCCCCCCCGGGCCCCGAGGGGTCCCGGGGGGGCGCGCGGGCCCCGGGGGGGCGCGGGGGGTCCTGCCTTTGGGGGCGAGGCCGTACGCGTACCCCCACCCCGACGCGCCCATGCGGCGGTTTCCGGGGACGGGGCGCGCGGCCCTGGACGCCCGCCGGGCCGAGGCCCTGCGGCGGTCGGGGAGGCGGTGGAGGCCCGAAGCGTGGAGGTCGCCCGACCCGTTCCTGGAAAGGCTCGAGGGGAAGGACGCGTCGGACCGGGGGTCGGCGCGGGATGAGGTCGGTGACGAAGGCGGGGGCGACCGTGGCGAGGCGGACCCCCGGGGGGCCGAGCGCGCAGGGGGCGAGGCGGCGGCCCGCGCGTGGCGGGCGACGCCGCCCCGCACCCCGGCCGAGGCCGCGTTGCGGAAGGCGGTGACGGCCCCTGCGGGCGCGGGGGGTGGGGCCCCTGGGGAGGCCTTCGACCCCTGGGCGTGGCGGGGGGTGCGGCCGAGGCGTCGGATGCCGGCGGACGTGGTGGTGCGGCCGTGGGGGCCCACGCGGCTTCCCTTGGCCATGCCCCTCCACGAGGCCCAGATCAGGGACGCCAGGGTGCGCCTTCGGTCGCCGGCGGCGTTCATGCACCCGCGGCAGCAGCCGCGGTGGTCCTTCGAGCCGTGGCTGATCGAGCCCGACCAGCCCTACCACCGTCGGGCCCGGGGCTGGTCGCCGGTGACCGTGTGGGGGCCGCCCCTGCCCAGGCAGGAGCAGGGGGCCGCCCTTCTGGGGGACCGCGCGGCCTTCGCGGCCCGCCAGCCCGACCCGACGGACGGGGCGCCGACGTGGGTGCCGGGCGGGGTGCCCTTGACTGAGGAGGGGATGCCCCTCCTCGGGGGGGACGTGACGGGCCCCGCCGCCGTGGCGGTGGGCGAGGCCCGGGAGGCCTTCGTGGCCGCGGTGGCCGTGGCGCCGACGGCCTGGGTGCCGGCGGTGCCGCGGGTGTGGGGGATGGAGCGCGGGCGTCCCCCCGGGGGCGTCCACCTCGGGTTCGACCCCGACGTCGCCGACGCGGGCGTCCGGCCCTGGACCGTGGGCCGCCCGTCGGCGGCGGCGGCCGCGAGGACGAGGCGGGTGGAGGTGCCGGAGCCCGAGGTCGAGGTCAGGCCGAGGCCCTTGGCGGCCTTCGGCGTACCGGGGACCGAGCGGTTCCCCCCGTACGCGTCCCCGCGCCCGTGGCTGGAGGACCTGTGGCCCCACCGTCCCGAGTTGGTCGAGGCCTTCGAGGCCGTGGAGGCGGCCCTGCGCCGCGCCCTCGGCCAGCCGGCTCGCCAAGCCGTGGACGCCGTGGCCGCGCCTCTGGTCATGGTGAAGGGCGGGCCGTGGTACGGGGACAGGACGCCCCCCCTGGCGCCCTTCGTCCCCGCCGAGCCGGCCTGGGTGCCGGCGGATCTGGACCTGTTCGGGTTGGACGCCCCCGCGGACCCGGCGGACGCGTGAGCGCCCCGGCGAGGGCGGGGGGCCTTCGGGCCCCCAGGGGAGGGGACGGCGGATTTCCCGTCTCCCCCCCACGGATTTTTTTGACCAAAATTACCCCCCCAAAAACCCGCACCTACCCCCCCAGCCAGGAGGTACTTTGACGACAAAGTACCCTCTGGCGAGGGGGGTAAACCCCCTGCCAGGGGGTCATGCAGAAATGGGCCCTCGGGGCTTCGGGGGGTGGGATCGTGGGGATTCGGTTGGGTGCCCTGGGCGCCCGGTCCCGGGCCCGGTGGGGCGCGGGGCGGGGGTCCCCGTGGCCCGGGCCCCAGGGGGTCCGGGTCGGCGGCGGGCGTCCCCGCGTTCGGTGGGTCCGGCGCCCTTCCCCCCGGTCGGGGCGAGGGGAGGCCGGGGCGGCCGAGGGCGGGGGGGCCGGGGGCCATCGCGCGCCGGCGCCCCGCGCCCTCCCTCGGGGCCCCCGGGTCCCGGCGGGAGGGAGGCGGGGGGCCTTCGGTGCGCGCCCCTTTCCCCGAGCCGGCCCGGGCCCGCGCGGGCCCGGGCTCCGGCGGGGCAGCCGGGGTGGACGCACGGGCGTCGCCCCAGGCGCCGCGGCGCCCCCCCGGGGGCCGCCGCGCCGCCGACCCGCCCCCCGGCGGGGGGCGGGGTTCCCCCGGCCCCCCCGCGGGGGGGCCGGGGTGGGTCCAGGGCCAGGGTGGGACGGGCGTGGCGGGTCGGTCGGCCGGTGTCGGGCATCCTCTTGCGTCTCCATGCGTCGATCCTTGCAACGTAGCCTATGCTCCCCGTGAACGGTCGTATGGTCGTGCGTCCCTTGGTCGTTCGGAAGGTCCCCAGCGAGGTCGCCTCGTTCTCGGGTTCGGCGAATTCGGGGACGACGGTCGGCCTTCACGCGCTGGGATTCGTGATGAGGCACGTGGAGATGGCGTTGGACGCGGTGCTGCGGGCGGACCGAGCCGAGACGCGCCTCGAGGCCGCGCATAAGCGCCTCAAGGCGATCGCGACCTTCCCCCCCACCGCCACGGCGGCCGCCGAGGCGTACCGCCGCGCGGTGGGGGCGGAGGGCGCGACCCACGCGCCCCTGGTCGCCTTCATGGAGAAGGACCTTTTGGGGCAGGAATTCGTCTACCGCCGGGCCCTCGCCAGCGTCTGGGCGTGGTTCCGGACCGAGGCGGCCCAGGGCGCGGGGGGTGCGCTCCCCCAGGCCGTCCCCGCCGGCTTCCCGGCCCCCCAGGGGTACGTCCAGGCTCCGGAGCGTTGGGCCGGCTTCATCGTGGCCGGCAAAACCCTCGAGGAGTGGGACGAGGACCCGGAGGGGCGCGAGGGCCGCGTCGGCGCCGCCCTGACCCGGGCCTTCGCCTCCGTGACCGTGGAGGCGGGCGCGGCCCCCCAGGGCCCGGCGATGGTCGCGGCCCTGGGGAAGGCCGTCGCGAAGGCGTTCGCCACGGTCTCCCAGGCCCGGGCGCTGCGGCGGGCGGCCCTCCGGCCGCGGGCGGCGGCGCCCGGGGGGGCGCCGGCGGACCCGGTCCCCGGGACGGTGGGGTCGGCCCCCGGGAGGGCCCCGGGTCCCACGGGGCCGAAGGCTCTCGCGGGGGCGGTGCCCTTGGCCGTCCAGCGCCACGCTGCGGCGTGGGCGGCGGCGGTGCGCATCGTCCATCGGGTCGCCGCCCTGCCTCCGGCCCTGCGGCGGGGGGCGGCCGTGGCGATCCTGCAGACGTTGCGCGCCCGGGGGCGGTCGGGGGGCGCCCAGGCCCGGCCCGCGCGCCGGGTCCTGCGGGCCCTCCGGGAGTTCCGCGCCGCCCGACGGGGGTGGACCCTGCGGGGCCCCTCCGCCGCCAAGGCGGGGAAGCCCTCCGCGGCCGAGCCTAAGGCGTCCCCCTCCGCCGCCAAGGCGGCGGCGGCCCTGGGCCTTCCCGCCGGGGACGGCCGCAGGGTGCGCGCCCTGCTGGCCGTGGCGGCGATCCAGCCCGGCCGGTCGGCCCTGCAGCAGCTCGTGGAGACGGCCCTGGCCGCCAAGGCCCGGCGCCAGGAGGCCCGGGTGGCCGCCCTGGCCCGGGGCCAGGGCCGGCGGGCGCGGTCCCTCTTTCCCCCCTTGGGGCGCCTGGTCAAGGCCCTCGGGGCGGCCGTGCGCCGGCCCCGAGGCCTTCGGACCCGAGGGCCCGGGGAGGCGCGGGGAGGGCCCAAGGCCCTCACGCCGGCCCAGCGCATCCGGCGGGCCGGGCGGGCCGCCCTCCGCGCGGCCCTGGCCGCGGCCGACCGGCGGGTGACCGTGGGGAGGCTGGGCGTGGTGGGCGGCACCGTGGTGACGCGCCGGGTGGAGACCCCCAAGGGGACCCGGGTGCAGGTCGCCATGCCCGCCCTCAAGGTGCGCGCCCTGGGCGCCCGGTGGCGGGCGGTGGCCCGGGCCCGGCTCGCCAGGGCCACGGCCACCGCCGGCACCCTGGCCGCCTACGCGGCGCGCCAGGACCGCGCCAGGCGCGCCCGGTCCCGCACCGCCCAGGCGCGCGACGCGCGCGCGAAGGCGGAGGACGCGGCCGCCGAGGCCGCCTGGCGCACGGCCGCCGGTCGGGCGGTCAAGGCCTCCCCGGCCCTCGTGGGGCGGGCCTTGGCGCCTTTCCAGGCCGCCGTGGCCGCCAGGCCCCAGGCCGGGTGGGACGCCATGCCCCGGGCGCCCGTCGCGGCCGGCCGCGCGACCCCGTGGAGGGCGCACGGCGCCGCGGGGGCGCGCACCCTGGTGCACCCCCAGGGGGGCACGGTGCGGGTGGCGGGGTCCTACGCCCTGCCCCTGCCCTCGGGGCGTGAGGCCCCGGGGCCGGCGGAGCCCCTGATCTGGACCGCCGGGCCCGCGGGGTCCACCGCCGAGAACGGGCTGGCCCTGGTGGCCGAGCCCGGGTCCTTCGAGGCGGCGGCGTGGGACCTCGACGCCCACCAGCGGGCCGAGCCTCTGACCCTCCACCCCGCCACCCTCTGGGCCGCTTACGGGGCCCAGGTCCAGGGCGCGGCGTCCGAGGCCCCCGGGGCCTCGGGCCCCGAGCCCGAGGTGGCCGAGGAGGACGAGGCCGTGGCCTCGGCGATCGCCGAGGCCCGGGCCGCCACCGCCCTCCTCGGGGCGCCGGCCCTCTCTCAGACCCTCGGCGCCCCGGGGCGCGGGGGTCTCCGGGAGGACCGGCTCGCCCGGGAGGCGGAGGCTTACCGGGCCGCCCTGGCCCGGGGGGACCGGGCGGCGTTGGCCCTGCGGTGCGTGATGGGGTCCCCCGCCGAGGCGGCGGGGCGGTTCCGGACGGCCGAGGACGCCGTGGCGGCGTGGACCGACCTCACCCGGGCCGTGACGGCCTGGATGACGGCGGCCACCGCCAGGGCCCAGGGCACCGACGCGGTCCTGACCGCCCTGCGGGCGGCCTACGGGCCCGCGCGGACGTCCTACCACCCGCCCCTGGCCACCGAGCCCGTGGCCCGCGGGCCGACGGGCTTGAGCCCGAGGGCGGCGATCCTGGTGCGCCGCCGGGCGTGGGGCGTCCACACCGGGCGCCAGCGTCCCGTCGAGGCGCCGCGCCGACGGTCCCGCCGCGCCCCGCGCGGGGGCCGCTCCCGCCGCGCCCTGCGGTTGAGGCGGCGGCGGACGCGGTTCCTGTTCCGGACCCGGGCCCGGAGGGCCCGGCCCCGGCCGCGGCTCCCCAAAGCGGCGGTCCGCCGGGCCCGGCGCGCGCGGAAACTCCTGCGGGTGCTCGGGCGTGAGCTGCGGCGGAGGCGGGCCCGCCGGCGCCCCCTGGGCGGGGCCCGGGGGGCCCGGGCGCGCCGGCGCCTCCGGGAGCTGGCCCGCCGTCTGGCCCGCAGGGCCCGGCGGGGCCAGCGGGGCCGGAGGGCCCGCCGGGTGGCCCGGTGGTCCGCGTTCCAGCCCGTGGGCCGTTCGGGCCGTCGGGTCCGCCTGCCGGCGACGGCGTGGCGGGGCCCTGACGGCCTCGACGGCGCGGAGGCGCCCGTCGCCCAGGGCATCGAGGGAGGCACGGCGGCCATCGCCACCGCCGCGTGGGCCAGCGCGGGCCGCGCGGGCAGCGCGGGGGCGTGGGCCCTCGGCGCCCTGGAGGCCTTCGGGCCCCGGGGGCCCGGCCACGTGGTGGTCAAGGGGCGGGTGATCGCGTTGACCCCAGCGCCCCACGTGCCCGGCGCGGCCGCCCTGGCCGGCGCCGTGGCGGGGGCCGTCGGTCCCGGGGCGTCTCGCCGCGGCCCTCCGGGGGCCTCGGGGGGGCGGCCCGGGTGGTTGGTGCGCCACGCCGCCGAGGGGGCGTCGCGGGCGGTGGTGGAGGCGTTCCACGCCGTCCACGCCCGGGCCTGCGCCCGGGCCGACCGACGCGCCCGGCAGGCCCGGCAGGCCCAGGAGGCGGGGTCCTGGGGCGTTAGGGCCTCGGGGCCCCGGGTCGCACCCCGGGGGCGGGCGCCGCGGGGGCCGCGGTCCGACGGGCCGTGGGCCGACGTGGCGGCGTTCTTCCGGGAGGTGCGGCGGCGGTGGAGGACCCAGCAGCGGTCCAACGTCCGTCCGGGCCGGTCCTGGGAGGCGGCGGTGACGGCCGCCTACGAGGGCCCGTTGGCCCCCGAGGCCCGGCGCCGCGTCGCGGCGATCCGGGGCCGGGGGCCCTACGCGGCCCGGACGGCGGCCATGGCCTACCGCGGACGGGCCGCCCGGCGGGGGTGGACCCCGCGGCGGGTGCGGTTCGCGCCCATGGCGTCGGCCTTCCTCCGGCTGCGGAGGAGGTTCATCGAGAACGCCAAGCGGCGGAAGCGGGGCGACGCCCGGCGTCTGGCCAAGAAGCGGGCCGCACGCCGGGGGGGCGCCCAGCCCGCCGCGCCGGTGTGGACCCACGGCCTGCGCGTGGCCCCCGGGGCCGGCCTGGGTCCTCGGTCCCTTGAGGGGGACGGGGGACCCCGGCGGGTGCGGGGGCCGTGGCGGCGCGGGCCGGGGTTGGCGCGCACCGTCCGGCGCCTGCGGGCCCGGGAGCGCGCGGCCGCGGCGAACGCCCGCGGCCGGCTGCCCCTGCGGGTGCGGCGCGCCATGGCGGCCGCCCGTAAGGGCCGGAAGGTCCGCGCCCGGGGGGCCCCTGGGGGCTCAGGGTCCCTCGAGGGCCGCAGGGCCCGCCTCCGTCGCGGCGTCCGGGCCCGGAGCGAGGGGCGGCGCTTGGCGGCGGCGGTGACCCGCAGGGCGGGGATCCGGACGTGGCGGACGGGACGGGGGGCCGGAGGCCGCCGTGAGGCGGCCCGGGCCCGCTGGTCCGCCCGCGTGGCGGCCCGGGACCGTCAGCGGGCGCTGCCCCTCGAGGAGGCGGTGCAGCGCACCCTGGCGGCGCGGGCCCTCCAGGCGGGGCAGGCCCTCTACACGGCCGTCCCCACCCAGCCGTGGCGCCGCCTGCGGGTGACGCCGGGGTTCGGGGTGACGGGGGCCCGGACCACCCCCGAGGCCCAAGCGGCCAGGGTGGCCCAGCGGGCGCGGCGGGGGCTGGTGCCGGGGTCCTACTGGATGATCCGGTACCCGGCCATCGTCCGGCGCCTGATCCAGGCCAAAGCGTTGGCGGGGGCCAGGCGGCGCCCCCGGCGCTGGGGTCGGCCCGGCTCCCCCATGGGGCGGGTGTACGCCGCCCTCCAGGGGGCGGTGCCCCGGCCGAAGGACTGGCGGCGGCCCACCCGGGGGCCCAAGGCGGTCCACACGCCCGTGGGGTTGCGGCGTTGGCTGGCCCTGCGGGGGTTGCGCATGCCCCTCCCCTACGGCCGGCGGCGCCGGAGCGTGGCCGGGCGGTGGGCCCTCCGGACGTGGCGGGCCTACGCCCGCCGGGTGGCGCGGGCCCGGGCCCTGGGGGCCGGGTCCCGCGAGGGGTGGCGTCTGACCTTGGCTCGGCCGCGGGTGCTGCGCCTCGGGGTGCCCCGCGCCCTGCGCGGGCCCCTGGGGGTGGCGCGGCGGCGGAGCGTGGCGCAGCTGGCGCGGCGCCTCCGGAAGGCCCGCCTTCGGGCGGCCCGTCCGGGCCGTCGCCGCCCGCCGCGCCCCCCGCGGCGGCGCAAGCGCCTCACGGGGGCCCTGGCCAAGGCTGTGGCCGCGGGCGCGCGCCGGGCCGCCGCCAAGGCCCGGGTGGCCCTGCGGCGGCGTCAGCGTCTGCTGGGCTTGATGTCGACCTACGTGGGGCCCGTGCCCCGGCACCACCAGAAGCTGATCCGGTTCCGCCGGCGGTTCTCCCTCGGGCGCCTGCGGCGCATGAGGAGGCCGTCCCGGGTGCGTCGGACCCTGCGGTGGCAGAGCCGGGCCCGGGTGCGTCGCGCGGCCGCCGTGCGGACCCTCGCCAAGCGCCTCCTCGCGGGGGTGCGGCGGAGGCCGGGACGGCGGGGACCCACGCGGCGGTGGCAGGCCTGGGTGCGGAAGGTGTTCCAGGGGGCCCTCCTCGGGTACACCCTCCACGTGGTGACGGAGCCCGCGCCCGGGCGTCCGTCCTCCAAGGCGCGTCGGGCCCAGCGCGCGGCGTTGGCCGCCGAGGCGGCGGGGTACCCCAGCGTCCGGGCCATGCGCCTGGCCCGCCGACGGCGCATCGCCCGGCGGACCGTGCGCAACGCCCGGCGCCGGGGCTTCGCCACCCCCTTGACCGGGCCCCTCGGGGGCCTCCGAGTCCGAGGGAGCCCGGACGGATGGGACGCCGCGTGGCGCGCCCGTCTGGCCCGGGCGGCCCGGGCGGGCCCTGAGGGGCTCGAGGGGCCGGCGTCGCCCCTGATGGGGGTGGTCCGGGCGGCGGAGCGTAAGCGTCGGGCGAGGCTGCGGGCGGTGGCACGTCGCCTCGGGGGCGGCGGCCGCCCGCGGGTGGCGCCCGCGTGGGCGTGGGGGGGACGGCGCTTGCGCCGTCGCCTCCGTCTCCGCCTCCGGCCGAGGTGGGGGCTGGTGCAGCGCTTGCGCGGCCTGGGCTTCGGGGCCTCCACGGTCCGGGAGATCGTCGCCTACCGGCGCGCCCGCGCGGCCCGCGCGATGCGCCGGGTGCAGGCGATGGTCCGGGGCCGCGGGGGCGGCCTCGGACCCTACTACAGCGCCCGCGGGCGGCGGACGGGGTGGCAGGTGGGGGCCCTTCGTGCCCGCCCCGCGCCCCGGCGCCTTCCGGGGCGCCGGGCCCTCGAGGCCCCGGCGGCCGCCGCGGCCACGAAGGCCCCGGCGCCGCAAGGGGCCAAGGGGGCCCAAGGGGCCAAGGGGGCCAAGGGGGCCGGGATGGCGAGGAAACCGCCCCGGCCCCAGCCGTACTACGGGCGGGCGAGGCCGTTGAGGCCGGACAACGTGCGGGCCAAGGCCGAGGCCGAGCGGGCCAAGGCCGAGGCCGCCCGGGCCAAGGCCGAGGCGGCGGCCCGGCGGCTGCGGGCGACCGCGGCCGCCCGGGCCCGTCGGTCGGGGGCGAAGGCGCCCCTCTGGCTGCGCGCCCTCCGGGCACCCCGGGTGCCGGAGGGCTCCGGTCGGGCACCCGGGGTGCCCACGCCGGCCCCCGGGGGGGCGGACCCGCGGGCGCCCTACTACGGGTCGGCCGCGCCCGCCAGGAAGCAGCATCCCCGGGCGCGGGCCCGGGCCGAGCGCGCCGAGGCCGAGCGCCGGGCCCTCGCGGTCCAGCGCCGGGCCGCCTTGGCCGAGCGCCAGGCCGTGCTGGGGGCCCAGGGGGCCCCCGGGCCGGCGGACGCCCAAAGCCGGTGGCGCCAGCGTCAGCGTCGGCTGCGGGCCCAGCGGCGGGTGCGGCTCCGGTCCTACCCCGTGCGGGGCGCGTTGGGCCGGGTGCGTCGCCTGGACCCGCTGAGGGTGGCGGCGCGGCGCAGGCTGCGGGCCCAGGCGGGCCCTAAGGCCGGGGCGGGGGCGGAGGCGGGGGGGAACGCCCTGCCCAAGGCCCTGGCCGCGGCCCTGGGGGCCCAGGCCCCGGCTCGGAGGGGCCGGGGTGGGGAGCCGGCCCAGGACCGGACCCTCGTGGGGGCCCTGATGCGGGCCCTCCAGGGGGCCCTGCCCCAGGGCCGCGCGGCCGTGGCGTCGGCCTTCTACGGGGAGGCGATTCGCGAGGCCATGGCGGGGCTCGAGACCCTCTTTCCCGCCGGCAAGCCCATCACCAGGCGCACGTTCCGCGCCCGGTTGAGGGATTGGTTCAAGGCGAACCGGGCCACGTTGCGCGCGGTGCGGGGGTTGGACGACGGCCCTCGGCGGCGGCGTAAGCCGTTGGCCTTGACCCCGCGGGCCCGGGCCATCCTGATGGCCAGCCGTCGGGGGTGGCTGCGCGTCCGGGCCAAGGCGCGGCGGCGCCCGGGGCGGCGCCGGGCGCCCCTGCCGCCCCTGCGCCGGCCGTCCACGGCCCGCCGACGCCTCCCTCGCGTCTCCCGCGGACGGGGGGCCGCGTCGGGGGGCGTCGGGGCCCAGGGCGCCGGAGGAGGCTCCCGGGCGCCCGCAGGGGTGCGCCGGGTGGTGGCGCGGCGTCTCGATGGGACCCTGGTGGGGCCGTGGGCGGCCGCCGGGGCCGCGAGGGCGGCCACGCCGACGGTGACGTTGGGGCAGTTGGACGCCCTGGAGGCCGCGTTGATGCGGGAGGATGACGCCCGGGCGCGGGCGCGGGCCGCCCGTCAGGGCAGGCCCGAGGCGGCCCCGGGCCCTTCGGGGCCCGGCCGGGCGTGGACGGCGGTGCCCCAGACCCTCCAGGTCCAGCGCCTCGCGGTGCCCTTCCCCAAAATCATCCCGCGGCGCTTCCGGCGCACCCGGGCGACGCGGAAGGCCAACCGACGGGTGACGCGGTTCCTGGACCGCTACTGGCGGACCTACCCCAAGGGGGTGGGGCGCCGGCGGATGCGTCGCCGCCTGGTGGCGCCGCCGGTGTACCCGAGGCGGCGTCCGTTGGCCGTGGTCTGGGGTCGGACGGGGGACGCCGCCCTGGGCCGCGTGCCGCCCGTGGCCGACCCGGGCCGGGGGTCCGGGATCCTGACCCGGAAGCAGAGGCGCATGTGGCGTCTCCGGCGGAAGCTGGCGGCGCGGCCCCCCCAGGGGCCGGGGGTGGCGGCGCGCCGGTTGGCGGCCCAGCTGGCGGCGACCCGGGTGCCCATGGCGGCCCCGCGGACCCACCGGCCTGGCCGTCCCGGCGCCCCGGTGCGGTGGGTGCGCGGGCCCAAGGGCTGGCGGCGCCCCCGGACCACCCTGGTGGGGTACCGGTTGACCATGCTGCAGCGGGCCCGCTGGGCGTGGCGCCGCCGCCTCTGGCGGAGGCGCCTGCGGACCCTGGCGCGGCGGGATGCGTTCAAGCTCCGCGGGACCACCCGCTGGATCGGCGTGCCGGCCCTGCGTTTGCGCCGGGCCCCCCGGGCCCCGAGGCGTCGCCGCCGGGGCCCTTCGGGGCCCGGCCCTCGCTCCGGGCCTCGGGTCCAAGGGACCCTAAGGACCCCAGGGACCCCTGGGCCCCAAGGGCCCCAGGGGCCCCAAGGGGCGTTGGCCGCCGGGACGGTGTTGGCCGAGCTGCTCGGCTTGCCGTTCGGCGCGGCCCCCGCGGGCGCGCCGTTTCCCGGGGCCGAGCGCTTGGCCCGCCAGGGCCAGCGGGCGGCCCTGGCCGTGAGGGCGTGGCGCGAGGCCGAAGCGGCGTGGGCGGCCGCGGTGGCCGAGGCCCCGTTGGGGGCCCCGGCGGGACCGGGGCCCGAGGTCCTGGGGGCTCTGGGGGGCCTAGGCGGCTCCCCGGCCCCCGAGGCCTTTCGTCGCCTGACCCTGGCCCTGGCCCCGACGGGGCCCGGGCGCGACGGGGGGATCCCCGACGCGGCCTTGGCCTTCGCCCGGGCCCTGGTGGCGGTGGCGTTCCCGCCCCTCCCTGGGGGGGCGGCGGGGGCTTCGGCCCCCGGATTCCTTTCCCCCCGCGGGTCCCGGACGGGGCCCGCGTCGGTGCGTGGCGCGCCTCGGACCGTGCGTGGCGTTCGGGGGGGAGCTCCCGCCGCCGTCGACGCGTCCCGGTCGGCCCCCTGGGCCGAGCGGGGGCGCCGGCGCCGGCGGGGGGTTCCCGCCGACGCGCTCTTGTCGCCCCTTCATGCCCCCGCGTCCGACCCTAAGGCCATGGCGACCCGCACCCTTCCCGGTCCGGCGGCGGGCTCCCCGGGAGCCCGGCCGTCGGCGTCCCTGGCCCTGCTCCAGGTCCCAAGGGGGATGTTGAATCCCCGGCGGGGACTCACCCGGGGGGGCCGGCGTCGGCCCAAGGGTGGCCCCGCTCCCCTGAAGAAGATCCTCGTCCCAGGGTTCCTCAAGGGCGTGAGCCTCCCCGGCCTGAAGGCGTTGATCCGTCGGCGCGTGGCCCAAAAGGCTCCGGCCGAGGAGGTTGCGGCCCTCCGCGACGCGCGGAAGCGCCTGGTCAAGCGGGCCGTGGTGGCCCATCCCCTCATCCCGCGCCGACCCCCGGTCCCGGTCCCCGTGGGGGCCCCCCGGGGGCCGGCGGTTCGGGTCCGAGGGCGCCCGACCAAGGGCCGGGGGGCCTCCTCCGAGGCCCTCGCGTACCACAAGCACCACGCGCGGGCGGGGAAGGGGCTTCTGACGGCTGTGAAGACGGTCGAGAGCCTCGCCCGCGAGGCCCAGGCCCGCAGCGACGCGGCGCCCGAGGCCGCGCGTCAGGCGCGGAAGGAGGCGGCCAAGGCGGCCAAGGCGTTCAGGACGGCGCGCCGCAAGGTCAAGGTCGCGCGGGCGCGCGGACGCGAGCTGGGGCGTTTGGCCGACGTGCGCCTGCGGCACCGGCGCCTCCAGGTCTACCGCGCCCGCGCCGAGCTGCGCCAGGCTCAGCTCGAGGCGGCGCGCGTCAAGGCGGCGGCCGAGGCCCAGGCCAAGGCCGACGCCAAGGTGGCGGCCAAGACGGCCAAGGTGGCCAAGGCCGCGCGGGCCAAGATCATCAGGCGGCAGAAGGAGGTCCGCCGGTTCATGCGCAAGTACAACCTGAGCCCGGACGAGGCCGCGAAGCGGGTCGACGCGGCGACGCTTCAGGCCAACATCGCGGGAACCTTCGGCCGGAAGCGGGAGGCCAAGCAGCCCAAAGCGCCCCAGCCCCAGGGGCCCGCCGCGGCTCCGGCTTCGACGGAGGGTGAGGCGGCCCCCGTGGGGGGGCCCCAGGCCCCCGCGGCCCCGGTGTCGGCGGCGTTGGCGAAGCTGCAGGCCCGGGTGGCCCAGGGGACCTTGGCGTCCCAGGACGCCTACCGCGGCGCGGGGACCTCGGGCACCGTGCGCCCCGGGGGGCCCATGCGGCCCGTGAGCCCGGCCCGGCCCGTGGGGCACCCTCAGCCCGTGACCCAGCCCTCGCGCCCGGTGGGGGCCGTGCGTCCCGCTCCGGCGGGAGCCGTGCGTCCCGCTCCGGCGGGGGCCGTGCGTCCCGCTCCAGCGGGGGCCGTGCGCCCCGGTCCGGCGGGCCCCCAGGGGCCGCGCCCGGCCTCGGCGCCGGCCACGCCCGCCCTCGCGAAGCTGCAGGCCGCCTTGGCGCGGCCGAAGGCGGGGGCGGCCGTGGATCGGGCCTACGTGCCGCGCGCCCAGCGGGTCCAGCCCGCCGCGGCCGGGACGTCGGCCCCTCGCGGGCCGGCCGCGGCGGCCGTGCCGGGGCGGCCCGCGGGGGTTCGCCCGGTACGGGGGGACACGCCCTACGTGCCCAAAGGCGCAGCCGCCCCGGGGCGTCCGCCCCGGCGGGTGGATACGCCGTACGTGCCCAAGGCCACGCCGTCCGGGCCCCAGGCCACGCCGTCCGGGCCCCAGGGCACGCCGGCGACGGTCCCAGGGCCCGGGCGTGGGCCGATCCTCCAGCCTCGGCGGGGGGATACGCCGTACGTGCCCAAGGGCGCGTCCCCCGTGGTCAAGGCCACGGCCCCCGTGATCGAGGGCACGCCGTCCGTGCCTAAGGGCACGTCGTCCGTGCCCAAGGCCGCGGCCCCCGCGATCGAAGCTGCGCCGCACGGGCCCAAGGGCGCGGCGGCGGCGGTCTCCGTGGGGGGGGCGACGTCCCGGCCGCGGCGGGTGGACACGCCGTACGTGCCCAAGGGCACGGCCCCGGTCGGGGCCGTCCTTCCGCGGGCGCGGGAGGGCACGCCTTGGCGCAAGGACGTGCCGTACGTGCCCAAGGCCACGGTCCCTGGGGGGCCCGTCCTCCCGCGGGCGCGGGGGGTCGCGCCCCCCGCGCCTGGGCGCAAGGACGTGCCGTACGTGCCCAAGGACGTGCCGTACGTGCCCAAGGATGCCAAAGCCACGGGCCCCCTAGGGGCTGGGGCCCCCGCGGCCCCGGCCCCTGGGGGGGCCGGACGGCCCATGAGTGCGTTGGAGCGCGTGAACGCCAGCCTGGCGGCGCGCGCGTCCGGGAAACCGCGCGCCCGAGGGGGCCCCGTGGGGGGTCCGGGCGCCGGCCCCCGGGGGCCCCATGGGCCCCGGGGGCCCGGGTCCTCGAGGGGTGGGGGCCGCGGGTCCCGCGGCTTCCACACGGGGCCCGTGAGCCGCAAAGGCCACGACCCGGAGGCCGACGCCCCCGTCCCCGCGGCCCTGACGGGCCCGGCGTCGGGGCCTGAGGCCGCAGGGTCCCCGGCAGGATCCCCCGTAGGGTCCTCCGTAGGATCCTCCGTGGGAGGAGGCGCGGACGCGCCGGCCCCGGCGCCCGTGCGGCGGCGGAAGGCGGCGGTGAGCGTCGAGGGGGCGCGGTTTCAGGCGGCCTACCGTCGGCGGAAGCCCAAGGCGACCGCGGCCCAAGCGGCCGCGGCGTGGCGCCAGGTGCGGTGGGCGGCGGCGCGGGCGGCCATGGTCCGCGGGCGGCGGCCGTGGACGGCGGGGGCCAAGGCCGCCCGCTGGGCCGCGGCCTACGCCCGCTACCTGGCCACCTTCCGCACCCCCCGCACGGGGTGGGCGGCCAAAAAGCGTCCGGGGATTCCCTACGTGAGGTACCCCGGGCGGCCGGTCTACAGCAAGAGTGTCGCGGGGCGGAGGATGCGCCAGGGCATGCGGAAGCTCACCCCGGTGCGCCGCAAGGGGCGCGAGAAGACCCTCGGGGTGCGACGCCCGCGGGGGCTGCGCCCGTGGGGCCGGCGGGCGTGGCTGGCCCGGTGGGGCCACCACGTCCTGCGCGCGCGTCCGGTGCCCGGGAAGCACGGGCGGTTGGGCAAGCGGGTCAAAAAGACCGTGGTGAAGACCCACCGGGCGTTCCGGGGGCGGATCGCGTTGGCCGACGTGGACGCGTGGTTCAAAGCCACCGTCCCCCGGGGCGAGGAGGCCCTGTTCGCCGTGCCCCAGGACGGCCTGCCCGTGCCCTTCCGCGACTGGAGTCAGGAGGACGAGGAGGGCCCGGAGGCCGAGGCCAAGGCGGCCGGAGCCCCCGAGGACGGGGAGGGTCCCTCGTGGCCCGAGGCGCCCAAGGCGCCCGAGGCGCCCAAGGCGCCCGAGCCCTGGTGGCCTCCGGTGCTCGAGGCGCCCGAGGCGCCCAAGGCGCCCGAGCCCCGGTGGCCTCCGGTGCTCGAGGCGCCCACGCTGGTCCCGCTGCCTCGCCTGCCCGGTACCCGGGTGCCCGGGGGGCTGCCGAAGCGCAAGGGGCCCGAAGGGCCCGAGCCTACGCCGTCCACGCCGTCCGAGCCCGTGGGGGGCCCCGGTCCCGCCCGCAAGGGTCGGGCCCCCGGGGCCTCCCAGGGGCCCGGGCGGGCGGTGCCGGTGGCCGTGGCGCCCAAGGGGCGTCCGGCGGAGCTGAGTTTGCGGGTGCTGTTCGGGCCCCACGTGACCCTGGTGCCTTCGGCTGCGTCCGAGCCCTCCGGGACCGGGGCGGGGCCTAAGGCCACGGGGGCCACGCCCGCGCGGCCGTACGTGCCGCGAAAGGCCTCCCCAGGCGCCCCCCAAGGGGCCCCCGAAGGGGCCCCCCAAGGGGGCGCCAAGGGCGGCCTCCAGGAGGCCAAAGGGGAGGCGGCCATGGCCCAGGTGCGGGCGTGGCAGGCCCACAGGGCGGGGATCCCGTCCCTGGGGGCGCGGTGGAAGGCGGTGGAGGGGCTGTACCGGAAGGTGCCGGCCCATCTGTGGCGGGAGGTGCCCATGCCCCCGTTGCCCCCCGCCCCCGTGCCTCAGGCCGTGGGCTGGGACGTGACGAGGGTGTACGCCCCCGCCACGGGGGCGGACCGGCCCCAGCCGCCCACCCACCTGCCCCGCGTCACCCGCCAAGGCCAGCGTTTGCCGGCCGTCGCCAGGAACGCCTTGCGCTACCTGGCGTGGGTGCGGCGGGCCTTGCGCGACGCCGTGGGCACGGTCCAGCGCGCCACCGCCCCCGAGGCCCGGGACGGGGCCCAGGGGCCGGAGGCCCTGGCCGCGGCCCTGTCGGCGTCCAAGGCGGCCAAGGCCGCCAAGGGGTCCACGAAGCGCGGGGCCAAGGCCCCCCGGGGCCCGGCGACCTCGGCGCTGGCGGCGCCCACGGCCCCCGAGGCGGCCCCGGAGGGGGCCGCCGACGTCGGGGGGAGGGGGCCCCAGGGGCCCGAGGCGGATTCGCCGCGGGCGGTGCCGGTGGCGTGGGCCGCGGCGTACCCCGAGGCGGTGTGGCCCGTGAGGGTGACCGACGTGACGGCCCTGCTCCGGGCGATGCCCGGGGTGGCCGAGGCGCGGCGGGCGTTTTTGGACCGTGGCGCCAAGAAGTACGACCACCAGGCGCGGTTCGCCTACGGCATGGCGGAGATCGCCAAGAAGCACGCGGCGTGGCGCCAAGAGAAGGAGGCGTTGGACGCGTACGCCCTGCAGATCAAGGCGTTTCACCGGGACCATCCCGAGAACACCCGGCGGTGGGCGGCCATGAAGGGGAAGCTGCTGCGGCAGCGGTTGGCGTCCCAGAAGGCCCTCCAGAAGCTGGGGAAGTTGGAGGATCGGTTGCGGGCGACCCAGTTCTCCGTGCCTAAATACCGCATCCCGGGCTACGGGAAGACGCCCCAGAAGGTGCTCCGGGCCCTGGGGGCGTCGGAGCCGGGGGGCGGGACCCGGTGGTTCGGGCACCTGGGCCATCGGGCCAGGGTGAGCGAGGTGTACGCCCCGGCCAAGCTGGAGGCCATGCGCGACGCGGGCTTCCTGGACGAGGCCGCGGTGCGAGGCCGGTGGCGCCCCGGGGAGAAGGAGGCGTGGGCCCGGTTGCGGGCCGTGCCGCGGGCCTACGCCCAGCAGGTGGACACCCTCCGCAAGAGGGCCTGCCTCGAGGGGCGGACCGTGGGGCGGCCGGCCACGAGCCCCGTCCTCAGGCCCAGCCGGGACGCGGGGATCGTCCCCGGGCGGCGGGGGGTGAGGATGGTCTGGTGGCCCTACCCCGCCCTGGCGGAGGCGTGGTTGGCGCGCCTGACGGCCCTCTACGGCGAGGGGGTGCTCCAGACGCCGTCCGTGGCGCCCCAAGGCCTCCTGGCGGCCCAGAAGGCCGCCTGGGGGGAGAAGGGGGCCGAGGCGGTGGCCGAGGCCGTGGCGGCCGAGGTGGCGGCCGGGGTGGCGGCGGGGGTCTACGACCCCGCGTCCCTGCGCCCGGCCGTGGTCCACGGCACCCTGCCCCGCACCCCCCGGCCCCGGCCCCAGCCCCAGGGGCCGGCCTCGGGGGCCAAGGATGGGCGTTCCCTGGCCGAGCGGTTGGGGGTGACGGCCTCCGGCCCCTCGGGCCCGAGGCCGGGGGCCCCGACCGGGGCCCGGCCCGACCGGCGGCGTCAGACGTTGGCGGCGAAGGCGGCGCCGACCCCGCCGGGGGATGACGCGTTGACCCCGGCGGAGCGGGTGGCGTTGGCGACGCGGTGGGTGGTGGAGGTGCCCCCGCGTCGGGATGTGGATTACGTGCTCCGGGGCCGAGGCAAAGCGGGGCCGCGGTTGGCCAAGGATCACGAGGCCCTGCGCCGGCTCTACCAGCAGCTCCGGGTGACCTACGGCCTGCGCCGGGCGCCCATGGAGCGGTGGTTGAGCCTGGCCGGGTCCCGGGACTGGTGGGCCACGGTGGCCCTGCTGGAGTCGCGGGTGGACGTGGTGCTGTGGCGGCTGGGCTTCGCCGCCTCCCTCCACGCGGCGCGACGGTTGGTGCGCCAGGGGTGGGTGCTGGTCAACCGGCGGAAGGTGACCCGCAGGGCCCAGCTCCTGCGGGTGGGGGACAGCGTGGCCTTCGTGCCGGCCGCCAGGGGGCCCCTCCACGGGTGGCTCCAGGAGGCCTACGCGTGCGGCCGGTTGCCCCCCTACCTGTCCGACGCGTTCGAGGTGTCGTGGGCGACCCTGGAGGCGATCATGGTCCAGGTCCCCACCCTGTGGTATCTGCCGTTCCAGGACGTGGACGTGCTGCGGTTCCACCGGGAGGTGACGGCGTTGAACACGCCCGTGGCCGCCAAGCATCGCCGTCGCCACGGCCAGGCCCGCCTGGACGCGGCGAGCCGGGCGCGCCGGGCGTCCCTGGGCCGCCGTCGTCTGCCGGTGCCTTCGGCCCTGGGCGGCAGGGTGCCGCGGGGGAAGCACGGCTTCGGCCGGTGGGGCAAGGGGGGCGGGGCGTACCGTCCGACCCTGCGCCGCCGTCTGGACAGCGTGCAGCTCCCCGACGCCCTCCCCGACCAGGACGAGGACTGAGGCACGTCACCGCCCCGGGGCGCCGAGGCCCACGGCCTCGGCGCCCCGGGGCACGGCCGCCCGCCCGGCGGGCGGCCCGTCGCGGTCCGGGGTCCCCCCCGCCCCCGCCTGGGGGCGAGGGAGGGCCGCGGAGGGCGACGTAAGGGGCCATGATTCAATGGTACAATGCCTGCTTTGCACGCAGAATATGGCCGTTCGATTCGGCCTGGCTCCACCCCCTCCCCGGTCCGGGCGCCCGAAGGGCCCCCCCTCGCGGGGGCCTTTCGGGCGCCCGGGCGACGGGTCTCGGGGGCCGAAGGCCCGAAGGCCCTTCGGGCCCCAAGGGCCCCGGGTCCCCTGGGACCCGGGGCCCCGGGTGAGGTACGCAGGAATGAGGGTGCTGTGACGTCTTGCGGGTGCATGCCCTTCCTCGCGCCTTCGCCCCATGGCCATCAGGTCCAAGGATGTGTTCAGCCATTTGTCCCTCCGGGAGGAGGGGTCCACCGTGTGGCGGGCGTTGACCCGCGTGTACGGGGTGGGCAAGAGGAAGGCGAGGAAGGTCTGCCTGCTGGCGGGGGTGTGTCCGAACGCCGTGGTCACGTCCCTGCCGGGCCCCAAACTGGCGGCCTTGGAGCAGCGGTTGGCCATGGTGAAGCACTCGGAGAACCTGCTGCGCCGGGTGGCCAAGAGCCACGGTGTGATCATGCGCCAGACCATCCACCGGTCCCGCATCATCGCCCGGCGTCACGTCACCCACCGTCTGGGCAAGGTCGAGCCTACGGCCATCTTCCTCACGGCCTAAGGCCCCGCTCCGGGGCCCCGCTTCCCCCCCTTCGGGGGGGGACGCGGGGCCCCGGAGGGAGGCCGTGGTCCCCGCGCCTTTTGCCCCGGGGCCCCTCCGTGGGTGTGACCCCCCCACGCGGCCTTTACCCCCCTCGCCCGCCGGTCCTTTGCGCCCAAAGGTCCTCACGGCAGGGGGGGTAGGCGGTCCGTTTGGGGGGGGTCGGTTTGTTCGAACCGTGGGGGGAGGCGGGTCCTTCTAGGGCCCGCCTCGGGTCCCCATCGCCCCGCCCCCCCCGGGAGGGGGGCGGGGGGCGTCGGTCGGGTCCCTCGGGGCCCCGGGGTCCCCTTGGGGGCCCGGGTCCCCGGGGAGACCGGGCGGCGCGGTCGCAGGGTTGGCTAATGGTAGGCCGTCGGGCTCATGCCCCGTGCGTGGCGGTTCGAGTCCGCCCTCTGCAACGTGACGCTCCGTCCGCGGGTCCTTGGCGCGCCCCCGCCCTCCCCCAGGGGGGGCGGAGGCGCCCGGGACGGGACGGGAGCTGTCCTCTCGCTCGCGCGCCACGCGGGCTTCGCCCGGGCGGCGTCCCTGGGGGGCCGCGCCCCGGGTTCCTCGGCGGGGCCCTTCGGGGCGTCGCGGGGGGGCCGGGCGCCGCGGCCTCGGGGGGGGCGCCCAGCTCCCTGGGGCCTGGGTCCTGGGGAGCCCCCCGGAACCCCCTAGGGCGGGGTGGGGCCTCCTCCCCCGGGGGGGGGCTCCGCCCGCGCCCGCGAGGATCCTAGGGGGTTCGATCGGCGGGGACGTGGTCATGCCCGAGGCCCCCCCTGAGGGAGCGCCTCGGGCGATGGGGGTCGCCGATCCGAGACCTCTTGCTGCGCGGGGCCGCCCTCGAGGGGGCCCTAAGGCCCCGCGCCACCCATACCCAATCCACCCCCTACCATCATGTTGGAATCAGCCAAGCTAATCGCAGCCGGTCTCGCAACCATCGCCCTCGCCGGTGCTGGTGCTGGAATCGGAATCGTTTTCGGCGCCTTGATCAACTCGGTTGCACGCAACCCAGGGTTGACCAAGCAGCTCTTCGGCTACGCCATCCTTGGGTTCGCCCTGGCGGAGTCCGTGGCTCTTTTCGCCCTTATGATGGCGTTCCTGATCTTGTTCGTGTTCTAATCCTCCCGGTTCGCCCGGGGGCTTGACGGCGTCGCCTCCGCCCAGGCCCATCCCCCTCCGCGGGGGGCGGGGCTGGGCGGAGGGGACCCGGGCGGCCCCTGGGCCCCGAGGGTGAGAACGCGGGCACGACGGACGTCGTCCCGAGGACGCATGGCGAGCGACGCGGGGCGCGTCCGTACCCTTCTCCCTGGGAGGAGGGCGCGGGGGCGTCCCTCCGCGGCCCCCACGCCCCGCCCGTCCCCGGGGGGGTCAAGGGCCGCACCCCGTACGGGGGCGGGGCCAGGGGCACGGGACGGCCGCGCCGCCGGGGTTCACGCCCGGAGCGCGGTCCCCGGGCCCTGGGGCCCCTACGGGGAACGGGGCCCTCCCCCGGGGGAGGGCCCGATCCCAGGGTGAGGTGCGGTCGGGGCGGCGGGCCGTCCGCGGGGGCGGGGTGGAGGCGGGCCTTAGGTGGCCCGCGCCCCCCCGACGCGCCGCGGCCCCCCCTCTCGGGGGCCTCCGGGGATCCCCCTGCGGGGTCCCCCGGGCCCCACGACGGCGCGACGGCGGGGGGTCCGATGGGCGCATTCGCTCCTGATGCCGGCTCGCCGGACAGGGAGACGCCCGTCCTGGCCCCGCCCGGCGGCCGCCCGCGGTTCCCGACCTGGGGCGAGGCATCCCGCGGGCCCCGATCGGGGCGCCGAGGGCACCCTCCCCCGGCCTGGCCCCCCGAGGGTGCCGGGCCCCTCCCCCGCCCCGCCCGCGCGCGGGGGCGGCACGGTGCCTCGGGGGCCTCCCGCGGGGGCCCGCGCCCGGGGCCCGCCGCCGCACCCGAAGCCCGGTCCGGGCCCGTCATGGGACCCGGTCCCAGGCCCTCCGGGGCCCGCCGTGGGAGAGCTTCCCCGGCGCCGGCGCTTCCTTTCGTGGGGCATGGGGGGGCGGGGCCTGCAGGGGCTCCGCCCTCCCCAGGGCGTCGGGGCCGGTCCCGCCTCGCGGGGCCCCCCGACGCCCGGGTTGAATGTAGCTCAGCCGGTCAGAGCGACGGTTTGTGGTGCCGTAGGTCGTCGGTTCGAACCCGTCCATCCAACCATGTCCGAGCCCCCACCCCCCGGGGTCCCAAGGGACCCGGGGCTGCCTCCCGGTCGGGGGGGCGCCCCCCTCGGGGGGCGCCCGGGGGGGTACAGATGCCGAATGGTTCAGGCGTCGGATTGCAAATCCGTTCCATGCAGGTTCGACTCCTGCCTGTACCTGGCCCCTCCGGGCCCGGAGGGCCCCGGGCCCCGCCCCCCCGGGGCCCTGAGCCTGGCCGGAGGGCCCTCCGGCCCTTCGGCCCTCCGGCCCTCCGGCCCTTCGGGCCCCGGGCAGCAATGGCCAAGCTGGTAAGGCACCGCATTCGTAACGCGGCGATCGTGGGTTCGACTCCCGCTTGTTGCAGGGCCCCCGGGACGGGGCCGTTCGGGGGGACGGTGCGCGGCCGGGGGCGGGGGCCCGGAGGGCAAGGGGGGCAGGGCCGCCGGAAACGCCCCCGTGACCGACCCCATCCCGGCCGATTCTGCATGACCCTCTGGGAGGGCCTTTACCCCCCTCGTCCGAGGGACCTTTGCGAGCAAACTACCCTCTGACCGAGGGGGTAGAGGCCCATTTTAAGGGGGGTAATTTTGGTCGAAAAAATCCGTGGGGGGGAGACGGGAAACCGTCCGCCCGCCCGACGTCGGCCGGGCGGCAGTGTAGCTCAACCGGTTAGAGCGCAGGATTCATAATCCTGAGGTTGATGGTTCGAGTCCATCCATTGCTAGGCCCGGGGGCGTCCCCTCCCCCCCGAGGGGGTCCGGCCCGTTCCGGGCGGATCGGGCCCGGGGGTTCGATCCGCCCGGAACGGGCCGGACCCCCACGCCCCTAGGGGCGGGGGCCCCCCGGGCCCCGGGCCGGGGGGGGCCGGCCCCCCGCGCCATCCCG
>Ga0181558_10000780_pt1 | contig 30164 bp, 24 predicted proteins | sample 011ome_22_FD_133754 | JGI IMG/M metagenome (GOLD analysis project Ga0181558, IMG submission 133754) | Coastal salt marsh microbial communities from the Groves Creek Marsh, Skidaway Island, Georgia - 011507BT metaG (megahit assembly) | ecosystem: Environmental > Aquatic > Marine > Intertidal...
AGCGATAAAAATGAATTTATTGAGGAAGCTTCTCCAATTTTTGAAAACGTAATTTTATCTGAAGATTTAAAAAGCTATTCCATATAAGTTAAATGGGTTGTAAATTGCACTTCCAATGAAAGAAAAAGACCTAGGACATCTCCGAAAAAGTTATACCAAGAATGAGTTGACAGCAGAGGACATTACCAATGATCCCTTGCAGTTTTTTAGGACTTGGTTTGATGAAGCAGACCACCATACAGAAATTGAGGAAGCAAATGCGATGATGCTTGCCACTCTTGGTTTGGATGACTTTCCCAAGGCGCGAGTCGTTTTACTCAAGGCGTTGACGGAACAAGGTTTTGTGTTTTACACCAACTACCAAAGTGAAAAAGGTCTTTCCATAGCTCATCACGCCAAAGTAGGACTCAGCTTTTTCTGGCCTGCCTTGGAACGTCAAGTCATTGTCAAGGGTGTGGCTGAACGGTTGGAAGCCTCAACCTCGGATGATTATTTTAAAAGTCGTCCAAAAGGAAGTCAGTTGGGTGCTATAGTTTCAGAGCAGAGCAAGGTCATTACAGACCGCTCTATTTTAGAAGCCAAATTAGAGGCTTTAGAGATAGAATATCAAGATAAAGCTGTCGATCGTCCATCACACTGGGGAGGTTATGTTATAATACCAAAATGTATTGAATTTTGGCAGGGACGGCCTAATCGTTTACACGACCGTATCCGCTGCCAATGGCAGGGTAGCTTTTGGAGTATTGAACGTTTAGCACCCTAAGAATGAAAGAATTACTCCTTTTACGACATGCAAAATCATCTTGGGAATCTTTAGTCGAGGATCGAAATAGAATGCTTACTGAAGGAGGAGTCAATAGAATAAAAAGAATGGCAACAGCCTCTTCTGAGCTTTTTAAAAGCTTTGAAGTAGTGTTTTCAAGTCCAGCTAATAGGGCGATGCATACAGCTTGTATTATGATGCACGAAGTCCAAATGCCTTTTGAGTTTCTCAATTTGAGAGAACAGCTTTATACTTTTGAAGTTTCACAATTAATTAATTTCATAAAATCTTTACCCGATCACTATTCCAAAGTTATTTGTGTTGGACACAACCCTGCATTTACCTATGCAGTAAGTACTTTGTCGACAACCAACTTGGATCACCTACCTACTGCCGCTTGGGCTCAAATTCAGTTTGAACAAAACCAGTGGAATCTTATTGATAAGGGTCAGGCACGAATCGGACTTCCTAAAGATATTTTGAAATGAGTAAAGCAAAGCAGCCGCGATTTATAAATAGAGAAATGAGTTGGTTAGATTTTAATGCCCGAGTTCTCCAAGAGGCAGCGCATCAAAATGTACCATTGTTAGATCGATTGCGTTTTATCGGGATTTTTTCGAATAACTTGGATGAATTTTTTCAGGTTCGTTATGCTACTGTTCAGCGAATTGCACAATCTGAAAAAACAGGGAAAAAGATTTTTGGAGGTGAAAATGCTACTGAATTGTTGAAAATGATTACTCAAAAAGTAATCGAACAGCAAAAAGAAAGTGTTCAAATCCTCAGTGGAATTGAAAAGGAATTAGAAAAAGAGCAGATCTATCTTGTCAATGAAAATCAGGTATTAGAGGAGCACAAAGCTTTTTTAAAAGAATATTTTATACAAAAAGTGAGTCCTGCCCTTATGACTATCATGATTTCCGATAAAGAAAGCCAGGATTTTTCTGACAATCAAGCCTTTTTAGCGGTTAAATTATCGTTCGAAAATGGTGAAACTTCAAAAACCAAGTTTGCACTGATTGAAATCCCAAAAGATTTGGATCGCTTTATTGTTTTACCCCAATTGGGTGAAAAGCAATATGTGATATTTTTGGACGACTTGATTCGCTATCATTTTGATTTAATTTTTAATTTCTTTGATTTTACTTCAATTTCTGCACATATGATTAAGGTAACTCGTGATGCAGAATTGGATATGGAAGGGGATGTTTCCAAGAGTTATATCAATAAAATTGTGGAAAGTGTAAGAGAGCGAATTTTAGCTGAACCGGTTCGTATTGTGTTTGACAAAGAAATTGCCGAAGATACCCTAGAAGTTGTCAAGCAAATTTTAGGTATGGATAGCAATGATAGTTTGATTCCTGGAGGCCGCTACCATCATCGCAGGGATTATATGAATTTCCCTCAGTTTAAAAACTCCAATTTGCAATACAGCAAGGTCGATCCGGTACCTATCCCTGGTTTGTCTCTTGAGAAAAGTATTATTAAAGCTGTAGACAAACGGGATTTTTTATTGTACACTCCCTACCACAGTTTTTCATATCTGATCAAGTTTCTTAGAGAGGCGGCATTGGATCCAGAAGTCACAACTATTAAAATCACAATTTATCGTCTTTCTAAATTATCAAACGTAGCAAGCGCACTGATTAATGCAGTGAAAAATGGTAAAAAGGTTTTGGTTCAAATTGAACTGCAAGCTCGTTTTGATGAAACAAACAACATTACCTATGCTGAACAAATGGAAGCTGCTGGCGTCCATTTAATTTTCGGAATACCGGGTTTAAAAGTGCATTCTAAGATAGGAGTGATTGAAAAAAATGTAAATGGTAAGAAAAAGCGTTACGGTTTTATCAGTACGGGTAATTTTAATGAGGACACTGCAAAAATTTATACCGATTACACTTTGCTAACCTCTAATCAAAAGATTCTTAAAGAGGTAAATAAAGTTTTTAACTTTTTACAAGTTCATTACAAACTTAAAAAGTACAAGCATCTGATAGTCTCTCCGCATTACACTCACAATACTGTAGTGCGCATGATCAATCAAGAAATTGAAAATCACAAGGCTGGCCTACCAAGTGGGATTCGATTAAAGCTCAATGCAATTACCAATTTTAAAATGATTGAAAAACTCTATGACGCAAGTTGTCAGGGTGTTCCTATACAAATGATTGTACGAGGGATATGCTGTCTGATTCCTGGAGTAAAAGGAATGAGTGAAAATATTGAAGTCATCAGTATTGTAGATAAGTATCTAGAGCATCCAAGAGTTTATATGTTTGAAAATGCAGGAGATTCAAAGGTTTACCTTTCTTCTGCAGATTTTATGACAAGAAATATTGAAAATAGAGTAGAGGTTGCAGTTCCTATATACGACAGTATTTTAAAACAGGACATTCAAGATGTTTTTGAAATTGCTTGGAACGACAATGTCAAGGCTCGTAAAATCAATGGACAAGAGCAAAATGTATTTGTGGAAAACGGTGAGGAGGAAATCCGATCGCAGTGGAAGATACACGACTATTACTCTAAAAAAAGAGGTGAATGAAGATAAGAAAGTACGCAGCAATCGATATTGGTTCTAATGCCATCAGAATGTTGGTATCGAATGTCGTGGATCACGAAAAGGAGCGAATTATATTGAAAAATGCTTTGGTTAGGGTTCCTATTCGACTTGGGGAAGATTCCTTCACCAGCGGCTCCATCTCCAAAAAAAATCAAAAGCGTATAATCAAATCAATGAAGGCTTTTAAAATGCTGATGAAAGTTCACGGGGTCAAAGATTATCTAGCCTTTGCAACTTCTGCATTGAGAGAGGCAGAAAATGGAAAAAAAGTTGTTAAACAGGTTTGGAGTAAGTCTGGAATTAAAATAGATATCATTGACGGTAAAAAAGAGGCTAAGATTATTTCTAACACCAATGTATTCGATTCTGTAGGGCTGGACAAAACCTTTCTCTATGTCGATGTGGGTGGTGGAAGTACTGAGTTTAGTATTCTTAAAAACGGAAAAAGAACTCATTCTAAATCCTTTAAAATTGGTACAGTAAGACTCCTGAACGATGGGGTAACAGAAGCGCTTTGGAAGCGAGCTGAAGCCTGGGTTAGATCCCATACTCAAGACTATTCAAAAGTCTATTTACTCGGTACAGGTGGAAACATCAACAAATTGCACAAAATGGCTGGTATAAAAGACAGTCGTCCCATCAACTATTTAACCCTGAGTGCGCTCTATGCAAAGCTCAGTAAATTGACTTATGAAGAGCGAATTATACAATACGGTTTAAACCCTGACCGATCAGATGTTATTTTACCTGCAGCCATGCTGTTTTTACGCACTCTAAAATGGACGGGGGCAAAAGTTGTCTATGTGCCTAAAGTTGGACTTTCCGATGGAATGATACGCGAGTTGTGTAAGACTAAAAAAACAAATTCGTTAGCCGTGGATGGTCTCCTGGTCTCCCAAAGTCTTAATAATTGAAGCTTCGTAATCGAGTAGTGCCTCCCATTTTTGATCTACTATTTCTCTCGATTTCCCAAATTCTCTTGCAAACTTTAAAAATAAAGTATAGTGATTGGCTTCACTTATCATCAATTTACGGTAAAATTTTCTCAATTTAGGATCCTCCAACTCTTCAGATAAAATTCTAAACCTTTCACAGCTTCTTGCCTCTATTAATGCTGCACAAAGTAGCTTGTGGACTAAATGATCTGTCTTAGACCCTCCCTTGGGGAAAAAGGAACGCATTTGAATGACATAGGGATCTTTTCGCTCTCGTCCCAGAACAAGTCCTCTTTCGAGAATCAAGTCGTGTACCATTTTAAAATGACTCATTTCTTCTTGAGCCAAATCTGTCATGGCAGAAACAAGCTCTGGAAATTGAGGAAACCCAATAATCATGGAAATTGCGGTACTGGCTGCTTTTTGCTCGCAATAAGCATGGTCGGTTAGTATTTCTTCAATATTCTTCTTGGCAATATTTGCCCATCGAGGATCGGTAGGGAGTTTAAGGCCTAACATAATTAAAATTCAAGGTCAAAATTTTTACGTAAAGTTTCCAAAGCAGGATTGATTTTTACTAGATGTTGGTATTTTTCTTGTGAGGAAAACACAGATTCTTCTTTAATGTTCTCAGTTATGTTGAGATTGATTTTGATACCGTAATGGTTTAATTTTTCTCTTAAAAACGGAAGCAGTCGCTCCATTTCACGGGTCATTTCAACCTTATTCATATCGTTTGCTACAGCAAATTGTACAGTAGATTGCTCGATTAAATCGGGCTTATGCATTTGCATAATGGAGGCGACATTCTGCTTGCCTTCTTTTTTTAAATTTTCCGTATACTCATTCCATAGCTTTAGTAAGGTTTCTTTTTTGAAGGAGTCCTCAGGGAGGTTTTCTTCTTCTACTTCAGGACTGCTAACTTTTTTTGCGGCCTTTTTTAAAGCAATACTAGACAATGAAAATCCTGAAACCTCTCTTTTTAAGTTGTCTTGACTCAAAGTAGGGACTTTTTTTGGTGACGACTTCTGGGGTGTTTCCTCTTTAACTAGCGGGAGTGTTTCCTCAGAATCGCTATAGGGCTTGGGCTCAGTTTGAACTCCTAAGGCCTCTTTGAGATCCACTTTTTCCTCTTTTGTAGAGTACTTTTTTGGGATTGGTTCTTCCTTTACTTCCAATTTTATACCAGAAGAATCTATTTTATTCGCTAGTTGGGCTGGGATGATGTAGCCTTTTTTTTTTTTCCATTAAAATGGAGTGAGGCTAGCTGCATAAGAGCGAGTTCTACGTGAACTCTTTTGTTGTTGACGCTTTTGTAATTTACCTCAGAGGTATTGATAAGAGCAATGGCATCGAGAAGGTAGTCGATAGACAAAGGCTCGGTTTCCTCTTGATAGTTTTTTTTCACATCTTCTCCTAGTTCCATGAGTGCTAAGGTATTGGGGTCTTTTGCCAGCATCAAATGCCTAAAGAAGTCTCCCAAGCCTTTAATGAACTGCAAAGGATCAATTCCTCTTTGGAGTAGGTCATCATAGGCCTTTAAAATCCCTGGTATATCATTTTTAAAAATAATTTTCCCTAAATCAGCATAGGTTTGATGATCCAAAAGATTGAGATTGTCCGCTACAGCTTTAGCAGATAAATTTCCTTGAGTAAAACTCACCATTCGATCAAAAATAGAAAGTGCATCGCGGAGGGCGCCTTCGGCTTTTTGCGCGATTAAATACAAGGCACTTTCCTCAAACTCCAATTTCCTATCCTGTGCTATTTTAACTAGATAGTTTTGTATATCACTTACCGATATTCTCTTAAAATCATAGACTTGACATCTGGACAGAACGGTTGGAATAATTTTGTTTTTTTCAGTTGTTGCAAGAATAAAGATGACGTGCTTAGGCGGCTCCTCAAGAGTTTTTAGAAAAGCATTAAAAGCTTGATTAGAAAGCATATGTGCCTCGTCAATAATGTAAATCTTATGTGAACCTACTTGTGGAGGAATACGAACTTGTTCATTGATCTTGCGAATATCTTCTACTGAATTGTTTGAGGCAGCGTCAAGTTCAAAGATATTGAATGCGTAATCGTCCTCTGTAGGCTCGGTTTGGGAAGATTTATTGATTTGTTTTGCAAGTATTCGCGCACAGGACGTTTTCCCTACACCTCTTGGTCCACAAAAAAGCAGTGCTTGAGCCAATTGGTCTTGTTCTAAGCTGTTTTTTAAGGTTTGGGTAATACTTTGTTGCCCTACGACTTCTTCGAAAGTTGTAGGACGGTATTTTAGTGCAGAAACAACAAAAGCTTCCATATAGACAAATATAAAAATCAGTTTTTGTATTCATTCGTAAGTTGGAAGATATTCCCTGTTAATTATCAACAAAAGGCTAACTTTGTTCCGCAGGCCATCTTATCGCTTTTCTTTAATGAGAAAAGAGGAAAGTCCGGACACCACAGAGCAGTATAGCGGGTAACACCCGTCCTCCGTTTTCGGAGCGGACCAGTGCAACAGAAAGCAAGTACAGTTCGGCTGTAGTGAAATCAGGTAAACTCTATGCGGTGCAACGCCAAGTAGTTCTACAATTAAGGGTTGCTCGCCCAATGTAGACGGGTAGGCGGCTAGAATGTAAGAGTAATCTTACATCCAGATAAATGATAAGACTCGACAGAATCCGGCTTACCGGCCTGCATTTTTTTATTCTTTAAAAAATGAAAAAGTTGCACTGCCGTAATTCCGAGAGTAATCAAATCCTTCCACAGAAGATAGGTCTATTTTATTGAAGTGTTCAATGATGAGTTGTCCCTCCTTGTCAAGCCTCTTTTGAGCAAGATCAACTAATGATTTATACGTATCAAATTCAAATGCATAAGGCGGATCAGCAAAGATTAGACTGTATTTGGATTTATCGTTTTCTAGAAAGGTCAAGTAATCTTTAAGAACCACTGCAATATCCAAAGAAAGCGCGTTTGAAGTGTTTTGAATGAATTGGATGCAGTGCCTGTTTTTATCGACGGCAGTAAGCTGTGCGACACCCCTTGAGCCAAATTCATAACTGATGCTTCCTGTACCTGCGAATAAATCGAGTACACTCAATTCACTGAAGTCCATTTGATGTTGAAGAATATTGAATAAAGCTTCTTTAGATCGGTCTGTGGTAGGCCTAACAGGTAATTTTTTAGGTGCGACAATTTTTCTTCCTTTATGGATACCCGAGATAATGCGCATCAAGTATAAGATTGAGCAAAAAAAGGAGCTGGGTGTTGTTCCATTTCGAGGGAGTTACAAGTCTCACTCTCTTCAAAACTGATCCTAGAATGATATTGTGTTAGGGCTTTATAATAGCTTTCAAACGCCTTTATTTGTCCCAGAAATACAATTTGGAAGGTGTCATAATTGAGTTTGTACTGCTCCACTACAAAAAACAGATAGTAGAGAAATTCATCTTCGTTTTTTACACTAAAATGATTTTGAAATAATATTGATTCATTCTCGCTTAGGTACAAGTCCATTCCTCCTTGTTGGAGATGAACAAAAAGTTGATGCTCTTTTGGACCAGACTTTGATAAAGTCATTACCTCATTATAGAGTAGGGTGTTGTAATGACACAAGTTTGTTTCACGAATTTCATCATTGATAATTTCCAATTTGGATTTTGGTAAAGCATAAATGTTTACGGTATTCTCCTCTTTCAGCTCATCAAAATTAATTACAGATTCAGAGTTAACTTTTCCGAGAAAACGCAAATAGTTTGGAAGTAGTTTTTTATCAAAAAAATTGGCTGGAACAAAGGTTGAGGGCTGATGATAAGAAATGATTTGGGCTTTTTCAAAAGTTCCTTTAGGATAAAACCCAAGCAATTCAGTCAGCGCTGATTTGAAATCTTCATCTCCGTCAGGAGTAGGGATAAATTCTATTTTGGAAGGGGTACAAAAAGAAAATCCATTCACAAATAAGTGAATGGATGAATCTGTAAGTGTTATGCTGTTATTCTTGTTTGGCATCAAAAATAGTGGGCCAGTTTCCGTTTGTACTCACATTACTTAATGAGCCTAAAACAATCGCAGGACCATTTACACCGTCCACAGAAACAGTTTCGTTTTCTTGTTGGACAAGGTCAGCGTCTTGATCAAAAAGAATGACACTTTTTGAAACCTTAACTTCAAATACAGGGACTTTATAGCCATTTTTATTAATCACTTCAGCATTAATAGTAAACACGCTATCTCTTACACCATCAATTGGGATATAGGCCATATCTTGGTAGCGAGTTGAATTTTTAAATAGAGAATCTTTTACCGAAACTGTACCTAGTGTGTCAATGACAATGACCTCACGAAGCATGTCGATACGATAGGTTCTATCATACTCCATATAAGAGGAGTCTCTTTTTTCAATTAATGTAAAGTAGCCTTCATCTACAAATTTGACTAGACTGTCAAAATTATTAGAAAAGACGCCTTTCACATCTTTGTGAGCAATTTGGGACTTGCGAATGTCTTTTAAACGGTCTATGACTTTGGCATAGCGATCGTTTTTTGTTTGGTTGAATTTGATAGGTCCGTTGATAGAGTCATAAATCTTGTATGCAAAAAAGACTGACGCAATCCACAAAACGATTTGAATACCTAATTTCATTGTGTTAATTTATAATGATAAAAACAAAACTACAATTTTTTTTGAATCACAAAAGTATTTAAAATGAATTATATTTAGCGTCTTGAAAGAATCCATGACTCCAGAAAAATTTCGTTTACAACTCGAAGCAAGTTTTGGCTTTGAACCTACTGAATCTCAGCGACTCTGGTTTCCAGCTATCGCAAATTTTATTTTTTCCAAAAAGCAGAATACGGCTTTTCTTCTCAAGGGTTATGCAGGTACTGGGAAGACTACATTGATTAGTGCTTTGGTTAAGGATATTCAGAAAGCAGGCTTTAAAATCGTTTTGATGGCTCCTACAGGCCGAGCGGCCAAAGTCATGGCTACTTATTCTAAAATTTCTGCTAGAACTATCCACAAACAAATTTATTATCTCAAAGCAGAAAAAGTGGGTAAAATGAGTTTTCAGCTTAAACCCAATAAATATAAAAAAACACTTTTCGTAATTGATGAAGCCTCAATGATAGGGGACGATAGGCAAAATGTAAAACTTTTTGAAAACGGCTCCCTCTTGCACGATGTTGTTCAATACGTCAGTAGGGGAGAGAACTGTAAGTTACTCTTTGTCGGAGATCAAGCTCAATTGCCACCTGTTCATTTAGACTTGAGTCCTGCACTTGATGAAGAAGAATTGAGACAATTTCATTTTGATCAAGTCTACAGTGTAGAATTGGAAGGTGTGGTGCGTCAAAAAAAGGATTCGGGGATTTTAAAAAACGCAACTCAATTGAGAGTTGACCTCAATCAAGGAGTTTTCGACCAATTTAAATTTGATGTAGTTGGTACTGATGACATCCTTTATATCAATAATGGAATTGATGTTTTTGAAGCCATCGAATCTGCTTTTGCAGAGGCGGGGGTAGATCAAACGGTTTTTATCGTTCGTTCGAATAAGCGTGCGAATAGTTATAATGAGAATATTAGGAGGAGAATTTTAGGTCTAGAGGATGAATTGTCAGTTGGAGATCAATTGATGGTTGTAAAGAATAATTATTTTTGGTTGGCTCCAGAATCTGCTCCTGGATTTATTGCCAATGGAGATGTAGTAAAAATTTTATCCATACACTCGCGTAAAGCACTCTATGGATTTTCTTTTGCTGAAGTCAGTGTGAAATTGGTAGATTATCCTGACGAAAAACCTTTTGATACCGTATTGTTACTGAATACACTGCAAGCTGAAACAGCCTCACTTTCTTATGAAGATGGCAATCGTCTTTATCAAGCTGTTTTGGAGGATTACGCATCTGAACGATCCAAATTCAAACAGTTCCTAAAAGTTAAAAACAATCGTTTTTTTAATGCTTTACAGGTAAAATACTCCTATGCTGTCACCTGTCACAAATCACAAGGAGGTCAGTGGGAACATGTTTTTATTGAAAAGCCCTATCTTGCTGATGGACCCAATAAAGATTATTTACGTTGGTTGTATACGGCTATGACCCGTGCAACAAAACGTTTGTATTTACTTGGTTTTCCAAATGATGACTTTATTAGCATTGATTGATTATGGGGAATTTAATTTCTCGTTTTATTTTTTTTAAACTCTTAAACTGGAAGTTAATAGGGCGTTTCCCCACTTTACCTAAATACATCGTAGCAGTAGTTCCTCATACTAGTTGGTTGGATTTTTTTGTGGGTCTCATGGTTCGCAGTATTTCAAAAGAGCAGATCAATTTCTTGGGTAAAAAAGAATTGTTTTCTCCGCTGACTTCTTGGTTTTTTAGGGGGTTAGGAGGAGCTCCCATTGATCGCTCAGGAAATCGGGGTTCAGTAGAGGCCATCTCAGCTGTGTTTAATGCTCATAAAAAATTCAGAATTGCCTTGGCTCCAGAAGGGACACGAAAAAAAGTCAATAAACTCAAAACGGGTTATTATCACATTGCTAAAAAATTACAGATTCCTATCGTTCCTGTTGCTTTTGATTACAAGAATAAAAAAGTGGTAGTTCATCCCAACTTTTACCCTACTCAGGACGAAGCCTTAGACTTAAAAACTTTAGACCATTTTTTTAAAGGGGTCGAAGGGTTTTCAAAGGAAAATAGTTATTAATGCTTATTCTTTGATCTCCAGAGTATGATAAACGTTCTGAACATCGTCGTCCTCTTCGATACGTTCTATAAGTTGAAGAACTTCTTCTTGAGCTTCTAAATCAAGAGATTTAGTAGATTGAGGAATACGTTCAAAGCCAGACGAAAGGATTTCAAATGCTCTTTTTTCAAGTTCTTTCTGAACTTCACCAAAACTTTCAAAAGGGGCATAAAGCAGCATGCCGTCATCGTCTACAAATACTTCTTCAACACCAAAATCAATAAATTCAAGTTCAATCTCCTCAGGATCAAGACCTGTAGCGTTTATTCTAAAATTACAACTGTGGTCAAACATAAACTCTACAGAACCAGCAGTTCCTAAATTTCCATTGGCTTTGTTGAAATACGATCTGATATTTGCAACTGTTCTGTTGTTATTGTCCGTAGCCGTCTCAACTAAGACGGCAATTCCATGGGGAGCGTAGCCTTCAAAAAGTACTTCTTTAAAATCTCCAGAGTCTTTGTCTGATGCTTTTTTTATGGCACGCTCAACGTTTTCTTTGGGCATGTTGGCGGCTTTTGCATTTTGAATAACAGCACGTAGTCTGGAGTTATTATCTGGATCAGGACCCCCTTCTTTTACAGCCATTACAATGTCCTTTCCTATTCGGGTAAAGGTTTTAGCCATGGCTGACCAACGCTTCATTTTTCGTGCTTTTCTAAATTCAAATGCTCTTCCCATAATTTTAAATTGCCATGCTAAAATAAAAAAATTGAATTAGTTCTCAATTTGCTTGATGGTAAGATCATCCAGTACATCAAGGTAGGAGGGTAAAATATGATTTGGCAGCCTATTTTCTTTAGGTAAGGTTGCTAAATAACGTATTGTATTGGAAGTAAAAACTTGTTTGTATATGCCTGGTTTTTGATGTCTGCGATCTACAATATTTTTGATAAAGTCAAAATGTGAAATCAAATCAGTACTCCCCAGATGGTAGACCCCTGTTTTTTTATGATTGATTAAATAATGAATTTGTTGGCTCAATCGTATATCACTATTGACATTGATGATTGAGTTTGGAAAGACCTCAATGGATTCATTGTTGTGTATAGCATGGTCAATTTGAAGTGTTCGAGGCGCATTTATTCCAAAAACCATTGGTAGTCTTGCGATGACATACTTTCCAGGAGATAAACGCATCAGTTGATTTTCTATTTTGATTTTAAAACGACCAAAGATGCTTTCGGACAATGTTTTGTCGTATTCGTAGGAGGGATAATGTTCAAATGAATCAAAGACATTAGCCGAGGAAAGATAGAGGAAACGACAGTCACTTTTTTTAATAAGATTTATCAGGAAATCGTGGGCTTCAAGTTGGACATTAAAATCTCCTCTTAAAGCTGAAATAATGAGCTTGGGTTTCACTTCTTTTAAAATAGACTCCAAACCACCTTGTTCTAAAGAGTATTGAAAAAAATGTTGATTCTTTTGATATCCTTTTGCGGTATTATAGGTTGCAAAAGTATTGTAATAGGGTGCCAATTCTTTATAGAGGCAGTTGCCAATAAATCCACTTCCACCTAAGATAAGAATTGATTTCAAGGGCTAAGATTTTATAAAAGGCAGCTTGACAATTTGGGCAGGGCAGTATTTCTCTCTAATACGAACACCGATTTCAGTTCCCGTTTTTCCATAATCCTTTTCTACATAGCCCAAACCAATTCCCTGAGAAAGAGAAGGCGACTGTGTTCCTGAGGTTACCTTACCAATAACACGGTTGTTTTGATCAATTAATTCGTGACCTGATCTTGGAATTGCCCTTCCTTCCATTACAAATCCAACCAACTTTTGAGGAGTACCATTTTTGATTTCTTTTTCTATTTGATCTGCATTGACGCATCCTTTTTCAGGTTTGCTAATCCATTTTAAACCTGCTGCAATTGGAGAACTGTTATCGTTGATCTCGTTTCCATAAAGACAATACCCCATTTCTGTTCGTAGTGTATCTCGAGCAGCAAGTCCTACTGGAGTGATTCCAAAATCAGCTCCTGCTTTGAGTACTGCATCCCAAACTTGGGGTGCTTTATCAGCGGGGAAATAAATTTCAATACCACCCGCTCCTGTATAACCCGTAGTGGCAATAAGTGTGTTTTCACATCCTGCAAATTCCCCGCTAGCATGCGCATAATACGGCAAATCATTTAAATTGATTGGAGTAAGTCCTTGCATTGCCTCTAATGCTTTGGGTCCTTGAATAGCCAATAATGCCGTCTGATCACTGCGGTCTTCCAATGCAGCACCAAATGCGCTGTTGTATTTTTGAATCCACTCCCAGTCTTTTGCTATATTCGATGCGTTTACAACGAGTAAATAAACCGTTTCTTCAAGACGGTAAACGATTGAATCATCAACAATACCTCCTTTATCGTTCGGTAAGTAATTGTATTGCGCCTTTCCAACAGTAATCTTTGAAATATCATTACTACAAACTTTTTGAAGTAATTCAAGTGCATGGGGTCCTGATACAAAAAACTCACCCATATGAGAAACATCAAAGACTCCAAGGTTCTTACGAACATTAAGGTGCTCTTTTTTGACCCCCGTATATTGAATTGGCATTTCATAGCCACCAAAGGATGTCATTTTTGCATTCAATGCTTGATGAGTATGGTAGAGTGTGGTTTTTTTCATAAGTTCATTCAAAAATAAATTATTTATGTTTTCGGTATTTAAAAGCAAATCCCCTAGGTTACTTTTTTTAGTGGTATTTATTTTAGTCAATACCCCAAATGCTAATGGACAAAAGTCGGAACTTTCAGCCGATTTTCATAAAAATAGACGTGTTGAATTGCGACAAAAATTACCAAACAACAGTGTGGCCGTATTCTTTTCATCTCCCATTCGAAATCGATCTAATGACACCGATTATGTCTATCATCCAGACCCCAATTTTTTCTATCTGACTGGATGGAATGAACCACACGCGGTTTTATTAGTTTATAATGTACCCCAAGAAGACGAAGAAGGTTTGTATTATGAAAAATTATATGTGCGTGAACGACATGCACGAAATGAAATGTGGAATGGGCGTCAATTAGGAGTTGAAGGCGCTGCCAAGATGGGATTTGATCGAGTAGAAAGTAAAAGAGTGTTTGTAAAAGAATCGCATACTTTTGATCGTTTTGATACCGTATTGATTTTTGACTTTAAAAATGATGTTCGTGACAATAAAAGCGACTCTAGTGATTTGTTTGATCTACAGCAAAAATTTAAAAGTGCTATTAACTATCCAGAAAACTTCGACCCTCAGCGTTATCGCTTATACCAAAGAATCAGAACCGCTGAAGCTGAGCAAATACCGAATATCAAACGCATGATTCCGTATTATGCCACCCAAGACGAAACACTATTGGAAGATCCAATAATTAAAGATTTTTTAGATGCTCAGGAAGCGACTTCTTTAGTAGATTTAAAAACTAGAACAGCATATCTTACTCGGGATTATAATTTTGATATCGATCAACTTTCTCTAATTATGGCTAGTTTAAGAGAGAAAAAATTACCCGAAGAACTTCGGTTGCTTAAAAAGGCTATTCAAATTTCTGCTCAAGGGCAAATTGAGGTGATGAAAGCAATAAATCCCGAGATGACCGAGCGTGAGGTTCAAGGGATTCATCAGCTTGTTTACAAAAAATACGGCGCTGCTCATGAAGGATATCCCTCCATAGTTGGGGCAGGGGATAACGCCTGTGTACTTCATTATATCACTAATGATAAAACAGATCTTAAAAATCAGTTAATTCTAATGGATTTGGGTGCAGAGTATAATGGTTATACTGCCGATGTTACTAGAACTATTCCTGTTTCAGGTAAATTTAGTCCTGAACAAAAAGCACTTTATCAAATCGTTTACGATGCACAAAATGCAGGAATTAAGGCTGCTCAAAAAGGAGCAAGTTTTAGAGCAATTGGTGAGGCTTGCAGTAAAGTAGTACAAAAGGGGCTAATGGACTTAGGGTTAATAAAAGATCCTCAAGAATACAGACGCTATTTGCCTCATGGAGTGGCTCACCATATCGGACTCGATGTTCACGATCCGGGTTTGTATCAAAATCTAGACACCAATATGGTGATAACTGTAGAGCCTGGAATTTATGTTCCTCAGGGGAGTCCCTGTGACCCCAAATGGTGGGATATTGGAATTCGTATAGAAGACGACATTCTTGTCACTAAAAACGGTCCTGTAAACTTATCAGCTGCAGCACCAAGAGCTTGGGATGAAATTGAAAAACTCATGGCTGAAGAAAGTCCTTTAGATGACTTTAAACTCCCTGCTTTGGAGATAAATTAACGCTCAAAAAAGAAATCTTTTAGCGCTTTGTAGTCGTTTATTGGCAAACTTAGTTTGGGCTTATTTAAAAGGCTTTCAACTTGTTTAGGAGGGTCGATTTTGAGTTTTAAAGTAGTCTCTACAGTAGGCGCAAATTTTATAGGATGTGCGGTTTCAAAAAAGATACCCTGAAGTGTATCCTGCTCTTGTGAATTTAAATAGTCCTTAAGACCAAGATAACTCACTGCACCGTGAGGATCAGCGATATAGTTACTTGACTTATAAATTTCTTTAAGTGCTTTTTTAGTTTGAGAATCCGTGTAAGCAAAGCCACTTACAACTTTCTTAAGTTTATAAAAATCGTTGTTAAATAATTTCTGTATTCGAATGAAATTACTTGGATCTCCAACATCCATGGCGTTAGATATGGTTGAAATGGATTTTTTAGGTTCGTAATTTCCAGAGCTTAAATAACTTGGGACCGTATCATTTACATTCGTACTGGCAACAAAATGTTTAATGGGCAACCCCATTTGTTGAGCCATGAGCCCTGCACACAAGTTTCCAAAATTTCCACTAGGGACAGATACTACCAAATCTTTTTCAGGATTTGGTCTGTTTTTATAGGCAACAAAATAGTAAAACATTTGCGCAAGCCAGCGAGCAATATTTATCGAATTTGCAGAGGTCAAAGCCACTTGATTGGTAAGTTCTGGATCAATAAAAGCAGATTTCACCATGTTTTGGCAATCATCAAAAGTACCATCCACTTCCAATGCGGTAATATTTTCGCCCAAAGTGGTCAATTGTTTTTCCTGAACCTCGCTCACTTTGCCTTTGGGGTAAAGAATAACCACATCAATGCCATTGACTTTATAGAAACCGTCAGCTACAGCACCTCCTGTATCACCAGATGTCGCAACGAGTATGGTCAGTTTTTTTTGTTCTTTAACTTCATGAGTATAAGCTAAACATCGAGCCATAAAACGGGCTCCAACATCTTTAAAGGCAAGTGTTGGACCTTGAAATAACTCTAAACTTGAAATAGATTGAGTAATGGGGACTATTGGGAAATCAAAGCTGAGGGTCTCCTCAACGATCCTTTTTAATCGATCTTTTGGAATATCCTCGCCTACAAAAGGTGCTATTGCAGTAAAAGCCAATTCGTGATTAGTCAGTTTAGGGATACTTTCAATAAAATCTTGTGAAAGTGAGGGAATGGTTTCGGGGAAATACAATCCTCTATCAGGGGCAAGTCCCTTGCGGACGGCTTCTAAAAAACCTACAGTAGAGGAGTTGTAATTTAAACTGTAGTAATTCATGATTGGCTTAAGATTTTGATACCTTCTGTATTGATTTTAGAGAAGTATAACTGGTGTTTTAAATCCAACTTTTTGTAAACATCTGCCATTGCTTCACCGACTTTTTTTGCGGTCTGCATCCCTCTTGATAATGCAAATATTGAAGGGCCAGATCCTGAAATTCCACTTCCCAAGGCGCCAGACTTTAGTGCGGCTTGACGTGTCTGCTCAAATTTTGGAATCAACATGGCTCTGTAAGGTTCAATTACTTTATCCTTCATACTTCTAGAAAGTAAATCATAATCATCGGTATAAAGGGCACTTACAAATGCTCCCAGATTACCCCATTGCTCAATGGCTTTATTCAGGGGTATGGTGGGTTTTAATATGGCTCTTGAGTGAATTGTTTTTAATTCAATATTAGGATGAATAACGGTCGCTACGAGTTCAGAGGGATTGGGAAGTTTGATTACGTCAAGAGTTTTATTGCTTCGAACAAGTGTAAACCCACCTAAAAGTACAGGAGCGAGATTGTCTGCATGGGCAGCACCACTTGCAATGGCTTCACCAGCCAAAGCAAATCGTATTAATTCGTTGTTGGTGTAGGGTGCCCCAAGCAACTGATTAATTCCAAATACGGCTCCAGCAGCACTGGCAGCACTACTACCAACTCCACTACCAGGTTTTATTTTTTTTTCAATATCAATTTGGAAACCAAACTCAGTTGGTGTTTCCTTGAGTAAAGCCATTGCAGCTACACTGGCTACATTTTTTTCAGGATCAGTTGGAAGGTCTTGTCCTGTAACTTTTCCTATACTTACACCAGGAGTTTTGGTTTTTGATATCCGCATGATATCACCAATTGGATCCAAACAAAAGCCAAGCACATCAAATCCACAAGAAATATTGGCGACACTTCCAGGGGCAAAAATTTCAATTTGATTCATAATTTAGCCTTTTCCAATTCTGATAATGTCTCCAAAAATTCCACCAGCTGTTACATCCGCTCCAGCGCCTGCACCTTTGACGATAAGAGGTTGATTTTTGTATCGATTGGTGTAAAATAATATAATGTTATCACTACCCTCCAAATTATAAAAATCGTGAGAGGGGTCTATTTCTTGTAAACCTACACTGGCTTTACCAGCCTCTAATTGAGCAACGTATTTAAGGCGGCAGTTTTTATCCTCTGCTTTTTTAAGTATGGACTGAAAATGAGTTTCGTGATTTTTTAGCGCTGCAAAAAAATCATCATTGTTGTCTGTATTTAGTACATCCTCTGGGAGAAAGGACTGATTTTCTATGTCTTCTAAATCCAATTCAAAACCGCTTTCGCGAGCAAGGATTAAAATTTTTCGAGCCACATCAACTCCGCTTAAATCAATTTTTGGATCAGGCTCTGTGTAGCCCTCATCTTGAGTGCTTTTGACAACACTTTCAAAACTGGTTTGCGTATTAAAATTATTGAAAACAAAATTCAAACTTCCTGATAATATTGCTTGTATTTTTTGAATTTCATCTCCTGAGGCGATTAAGTTATTAAGGGTATCAATTACTGGTAGTCCTGCGCCGACATTAGTTTCGAATAAAAAAGGAGTTCCGTATCTACGGGCTGTTTTTTTCAGCTCTTTGTAGTTGTTTAGTGTACTTGCACAGGCTATCTTGTTACAAGTCACTACCCCAATATTATGCTTTAGGAAATTATTGTATTCTTTAGCAATTTCCTCATTTGCAGTGTTATCCACAAAAATACTATTCCTTAAATTAAGTTTTTTGATGTGTTCAAAGAAAGCAATTCGATCCGCTTTTACTGTACTTTCTTCAAGTTTAGATTCCCAGTCATTTAAGTCAAGAGGAGCATCACTCAAAACCATTTTCCTAGAGTTTGACAGTGCAATTACTCGAATTTTTAGTCTGAGATTTTCGAGTAGGTAGGCTGCTTGCTGATTGATTTGCTCTAATAATTTACCTCCTACATTTCCTACTCCTGTGATGAATAGATTCAACTCTTTGGTCTGGGTTTCGAAAAAACTTTCGTGTATGGTATTCAAAGCCTTTTGAGTATTTCGCTCATCGATGATAATGGATATATTCCGCTCAGAAGCTCCTTGGGCAATGGCTTTAATATTGATATTGTTAGCTCCAAGACTACTAAAAAGCTTACCGCTGATTCCTTGGTGTTTTTTCATATGATCACCCACTACAGCAATATTGGTCATATGAGTTTCAACTTTTGCAGGCTCAACTCTGGAAAGACTAATTTCAAATTCAAATTGCGCATCTATTGCTTTTTTAGCCTCGTCAGCATCTTCCATACGAACCCCAATACAGATTGAATGTTCTGAGGAAGCCTGAGTAATCATGATAATATTAATTTGTTTGAGTGATAAGCATTCGAACAAACGTTTTGAAAAACCTGGAATTCCTATCATACCGCTTCCTTCAAGATTGATCAAGGCAACCTTTTCGATATGACTTACACCTTTTACTACCGTTCCATTTCCGCCCTCGGAGGTACCTGATTTATCAATTTGTGTTCCAACAGCTGCAGCGTCAAAGGTGTTTTTAATCAGTATTGGAATTTCGTTTTCTATTAGAGGCTGAAGTGTTGGAGGATAAATCACTTTAGCACCAAAATGAGATAATTCCATCGCCTCTTCATAGGAGAGTCTCGGAATTGGCATTGCTTGTGCAACCAGATTGGGGTGAGCTGTAAACATACCACTGACGTCAGTCCAGATTTCCAATGCAGAAGCCTTGATGTAGTTCGCAAATAATGAAGCCGTATAATCGGAACCCCCTCTGCCAAGGGTTGTGATTTCTCCGTTTTCGTCAGTAGCAATAAAGCCAGGAACTAAAATTAGATCATTTGTATTTTGAGCTTGGAAGTCCAAAACTGCTGCTTTGCTTTTGTCATGATCAACAATTTCTCTTTCGTTTACTTCACGGGTAAAAATGAGTTCCCTAGTATCTTTTAAAACAACATCAAGTCCGTGATGTTTTAAAATTTTGTAAATGATCCTACTCGAGAGAATTTCACCATAACTAGAAACTTTTGCAAGGCTTTTGGGTGTCAATTCTCTAAGAGTATGAACTGATTCTAAAAGTTCTTCCAGACCATTGAGTTGTGCTTTTAGAAAACTGATGTCTTCACTTTGGTGAGTAACAGGGATAAAGTGCAGTATGAGATTTAAATGACGTTCTTCAATGCTAGCTATGGCAGCTTGAAATCCATCTTCACCAGCGCTCGCTTTTTCAGCCATCTGGACAAGTGAATTGGTGATTCCACTTAGAGCTGAAACAACGACAATTTGTTTTTCGCTAGATGTCTTTAAGATTTCAATTACATGTGAAAGGCTCTCTGAATTTGCAACTGAAGTCCCCCCAAACTTTAAAACTTTCATACGTTTATTTTCATCTAAAATAAGTTGAGCCCCTTTATTGGCTGAATTTTTTAAAACAGCCCAAAAATAGTACTATTTGACTAGGAGAGAAAATAAATACAAAATAAAAAAATGACATCAGCAAATGTCTTGCTGATGTCATTCTCGTAAATGAAATATTTATTTTAAGAAGATGATGCTTCAGATTTTTGGCTAATTTCCAATTCCAATACTTTGCCTTCTTTATTTCGGTTTACAATAATTTGATCCCCTTCTTTTAGTGAATTATTTACAACATGTTCAGCGATCAAATCCTCAACATGCTTCTGTATGGCTCTGTTTAATGGTCTTGCTCCATATTTACTGTCAAATCCTTCCTCAGAAAGGAAATCCTTTGCATCTTCAGTAATTTCGATTTCATAGCCTAGTTTTTGAATTCTAAGGATTAAATCTTTGAGTTCTATATCCACGATTTTTCGAATGTCTTTTTGTTCTAAAGAATTGAAAATAACGATATCATCAATGCGGTTTAAGAATTCAGGTGAAAATGTCTTTTTTAATTCCTTTTCGATCACCCCTTTTTCTATATCAGAAGATTGCGCCTTCTGTGCAGCTGTTTCGAATCCTAATCCTCTTCCAAAATCTTTAACCTGACGTGCTCCTATGTTGGAAGTCATAATGATGATGGTGTTTTGGAAGTTTACTTTTCTTCCTAGGCTGTCCGTTAAGAATCCGTCATCCAAAACTTGTAGTAGCATATTGAATATATCTGGATGTGCTTTTTCGACTTCGTCTAAAAGAATTACAGAATAGGGACGCTGGCGAACTTTTTCACTAAGCTGCCCTCCCTCTTCATAACCTACATAGCCTGGAGGTGCTCCTATGAGTCTAGAGATTGCAAATTTCTCCATGTATTCACTCATATCGATTCGAATAAGATTTTCTTCCGAATCAAAGATTTCAGACGCGAGTATTTTTGCCAATTGTGTTTTACCAACCCCTGTTTGACCAAGAAAAATAAATGAGCCAATGGGTTTGTCTGGTGCTTTTAAACCAGCGCGGTTTCGCTGAATGGCCTTTACCACTTTATCAATAGCATCTTTCTGTCCAATGAGTTTTTCACCAATGACTTGAGATAGTTTTGACAGTTTGTTCTTTTCAGACTTGACAATTTTATTGACAGGTATGTTAGTCATCATGGAGACTACGTCAGCAATATCGTTTTCATTAACGGTAACTCGGTTGAGCTTTGAATCTTCTTGCCAGCGTTCTTGTGCTTCAATAAGAGACCGTTCAACTCTTTTTTCGTCATCTCTTAGCTTTGCTGCCTCCTCGTATTTTTGTTTTTTAACTACTGAATTTTTCAAATCTCGGACTTGATCCAATTGGGCTTCAAGATCCACGACTTCCTGAGGCACACTCATATTATTGATGTGTACTCTAGACCCTGCTTCATCTAATGCGTCTATGGCTTTATCAGGAAGAAAACGATTGGACATATATCTGTCAGTCAAATCAACACAAGCTTTTAGAGCATCGTCTGTGTAATTTACATTGTGATGATTCTCATAGTGCTCTTTGATATTGACCAGTATTTCTAAAGTTTCTTCAGGATTGGTTTGTTCAACCAATACTTTTTGGAATCTTCGTTCCAAGGCACCATCTTTCTCGATGTGCTGTCGGTACTCGTCTAAGGTTGTCGCTCCGATACATTGAATCTCCCCTCTGGCTAAAGCAGGTTTAAACATATTTGAGGCGTCAAGACTTCCTGTTGCTCCACCTGCTCCAACTATGGTATGGATTTCGTCTATAAAGAGAATGATGTCTTCATTTTTTTCTAATTCATTCATCACCGCCTTCATGCGCTCTTCAAATTGTCCTCTGTATTTGGTTCCAGCGACTAAACTCGCTAGATCTAGAGTGATGACTCTTTTGTTGTAGAGAACACGTGAAACTCGTTTTTGGATAATGCGCAAGGCCAGGCCTTCAGCTATTGCTGATTTACCCACACCCGGTTCTCCAATGAGTAAAGGGTTATTTTTCTTTCGTCTACTTAAAACTTGAGAGACACGTTCTATTTCTTTTTCTCTACCTACAACAGGATCTAACTTGTCTTGTTCGGCTAAAACGGTTAAGTCTCTCCCAAAGTTATCCAATACAGGAGTTTTGGTTTTTTTAGAGCCTTTTGATTCAGAAGTTGGAATAAAGGGGTTCTCTTTACCATCACCTTCGTTTTCTTTTTCGTCGGAGAATGATGCGGAAGAAGGAAGTTCTTCGTAAGAATCGGCATCGTTGGCAAGCATCAGCTTAAACTGTTCCTTGACAATGTCGTAGTCAATATTTTGCATAGAGAGAAGTTTGGTAGTAGGGTCGTTCTCGTTTCTAAGAATACACAACAACAAATGAACAGTGTTGATCAATTCACTTTGAAAAAGTTTGGCCTCTAAAAAGGTTGTTTTTAATGCGCGTTCAGCTTGACGGGTCAAGTGAAGATTTTTTTTGTCGTTTAGGGTTTGGGTGTTTTCTAAAGTAGCTGGATTGAGTATTTCAACTTTACGTCTCAGTTCTTCTAGATTAACTTCAATAGCATTCAAAATTGCGATCGCTTTTCCTCCTCCATCTCTTAAAATTCCAAGCATCAAGTGTTCAGTGCCAATAAAGTTGTGCCCTAAACGAAGAGCTTCTTCTTTACTAAAAGCAATCACATCCTTTACGCGTGGTGAAAAATTATCATCCATAGCTTTCTTATTTGATTAATTTACGAGCAAAAAACAGACCATAGTTCTCTACACATTGCTAATAGACAAAAAAATATCAATATTTCAAAAGTTGAGCTGCCCTATTTTATAACAAATTTCAGTCTTTTTTATGTTAATAATTTTAGCAATTCTCCTTTCTTTTAAGCCTGATTTTGTGTGCTGTTTCCTTATTTTAGCTGTTAGATAAATTTAAACTATGAGCGAAGCAGATAAAGTCATTCCGATTAAGATTGAGGATGAAATGAAATCAGCCTACATTGATTATTCAATGTCTGTCATTGTGTCACGCGCGCTTCCTGATGTTCGTGATGGATTGAAGCCTGTACACCGTCGTGTACTTTTTGGAATGCATGAATTGGGAATTCGATCCAATACAGCTTACAAGAAATCAGCCCGTATTGTCGGAGAAGTTTTAGGGAAATACCACCCTCACGGTGACAGTTCTGTTTACGACACCATGGTACGTATGGCGCAGGAGTGGAGTTTAAGGTATTTGTTGGTTGACGGTCAAGGAAATTTTGGATCTGTTGACGGTGACAGCCCCGCTGCAATGCGATATACTGAAGCGCGTATGCGTAAGATCTCCGAAGATCTTATGGCTGATATCGATAAAGAAACAGTAGATCTTCAATTAAATTTCGACGATACTCTAAAAGAACCAACGGTACTGCCGACAAGAGTCCCCAATCTTCTAATTAATGGAGCATCTGGTATTGCTGTTGGGATGGCGACAAACATGCCTCCTCACAATTTAACTGAAGTGGTTGATGGTACTGTAGAATACATTGACAACAATGATATTACTATAGAGGAGTTAATAAAGACGATTAAAGCTCCTGATTTTCCTACTGGAGGAATCATTTACGGTTATGAAGGTGTTAGAGAAGCTTTTTTAACCGGTCGAGGACGGATTGTAATGCGTGGCAAGGCAGTTATTGAAGAGGTTAATGGGAGGGAGTGTATTATAGTTACTGAAATTCCTTACCAGGTCAATAAAGCAGAGATGATACGGAAGACTGCTGAGCTTGTCAATGATAAAAAGCTTGACGGTATCAGTAGTATACGAGATGAATCCGATCGAAACGGGATGCGTATTGTTTACATTCTCAAGCGAGACGCTATTCCAAACATAGTTCTAAACAAACTCTATAAATATACTTCGCTTCAATCTTCCTTTAGTGTCAATAATATCGCATTAGTCAATGGAAAGCCACAGATGTTAAATCTCAAAGAGATGATTCATTATTTTGTGGATCACCGCCATGACGTGGTTGTTAGAAGAACAACCTATGAGTTGAGAAAAGCTGAGGAACGCGCCCATATTTTGGAAGGATTAATCATTGCTTCTGATAATATTGATGAGGTTATCGCAATCATAAGGGGTTCTGAAAATCCAGATGCAGCTCGAGCAAATCTGATTAAACGCTTTGAGCTTTCTGAAATTCAAGCTAAGGCAATAGTAGAAATGCGATTGCGTCAATTGACCGGTCTTGAACAAGATAAACTGCGCTCAGAATTTGAAGAGTTGATGCTAACCATTGCCGACCTAAAAGATATCTTAGACAAAAAAGATCGCCGTATGGAGATCATTAAGAACGAGTTGTTAGAGGTCAAAGATAAATACGGAGACGAACGTCGCTCAACTATTGAATACGCAGGGGGTGATCTTAGTATAGAAGATATGATCCCTGATGAAAAAGTAGTGATTACTATCTCTCACGCTGGTTACATCAAGCGAACTCCTTTAACTGAATACAAAACTCAGAATAGAGGAGGAGTAGGACAAAAAGCATCTACTACAAGGGATGAAGACTTTTTACAGGACTTATTTGTGGGTACTAACCACCAATACATGCTCTTTTTTACCCTAAAAGGAAAATGTTTCTGGATGAGGGTTTATGAAATCCCAGAAGGTTCTAAGACTTCTAAAGGTCGTGCAATTCAAAACTTGATCAATATTGAACAAGACGATAAAGTCATGGCTTTTATTTGTACTCAAGATCTCAAAGACGAAGACTACATCAACAGTCATTATGTCATAATGGCTACTAAAAAAGGCCAGGTCAAAAAAACATCTTTAGAGCAATATTCAAGGCCAAGAGCAAACGGAATCAACGCCATCACCATTCGTGAAGGTGACGAACTGTTGGAAGCTAAATTAACCAACGGAAACAGTCATGTTGTAATTGCGGTAAAATCAGGAAAAGCCATACGATTTGAAGAGAGTAAAACCCGCCCAATGGGTCGAGGTGCCTCTGGTGTGCGTGGAATTACTTTGGCCAATGAATCGGATGAGGTCGTAGGTATGGTTGCGGTAAACGATATGGATGCAAACATCCTGGTAGTGTCGGAAAACGGTTATGGAAAACGATCAAGTTTGGAAGATTATCGAGTTACTAATCGAGGAGGTAAAGGGGTAAAAACAATCTCTATAACAGACAAAACAGGGAAGCTGGTGTCTATTAAAACCGTTAATGATCTCGATGACCTGATGATAATCAATAAATCAGGAATAGCAATCCGAATGGAGGTTGCTGCGCTTCGCGTGATGGGGAGAGCTACTCAAGGTGTTCGACTCATCAATCTTAAAGGAGATGACACCATAGCAGCTGTTGCCAAAGTAATGAAAGATGATGAAACCATAGAGGATTTAAATGATCTCGATGTAAATGATGGCACCATTATTGAATAATTAAAAAAAACAAATTCTAAACAATACAATGAAAACACTTTTACCCTTATTTTTTATTTTATTTCTGACACTTTCTTACGGACAAAAGAAAGAAGTCAAAAAGGCAACCAAATTATTTGAGTCTGGCGATGTTCAAGCAGCAATAGCCATGCTTGAGTCCAATGCTGCACTTTTTGATGCTGCAGATGCAAAAGTATTAAATCAAAAAACCTTTTTAGAAGGAAGAATAGCACAAGCGAACAAAGACTTCGATTTAGCATATGAGAAATATATGGCATTTCAAACTGCTGGTGGAGTTGATGCTGGTTTTGATACCCAATTACAGACTTTATCTTCAGATATTGTAAACAGCGCTATAGAGGATAATGCTGAAAAGCGTTACCCAGAAGCTGCAAGAAAATTATACTTGGCGTATCAGATTGATAAAGAGGCCAATATTGACTATCTCTACTATGCAGCTTCTAGTGCTGTAAATGGTTCGGATTACGAAGGAGCTCTTGTATATTATAACGAGCTAAAAGAAATACGATACGAAGGTATTACAACCCAATATTTCGCCAAGTTGGTAGAAACTGGTGAGGAAGTTGAACTATCTCAGTCGGAGTACGATTTGTATAAAAAAACTAAAGAATATACAGATTTTAGAGAGGAAACTACAGCTTCTAAATTTCCTGAAATTGTCAAAAACATTGCCCTTATTTACTCTGAACTTGGTGACAATGAAAAGGCAATGACAGCGGTTAAAGAGGCTCGTGCTGAAAACCCTAAAGATTTGAATTTGATTTTAACCGAAGCAAACTTATACATACAGTTGGAAGAGAACGATCGATTTGAAGCCTTGATGAAAGAAGCTATAGAACAAGATCCTAACAATGCAACACTTTACTTTAATTTAGGTGTTGTAAATGCTCAGAAAGGAATGACAGAAGAAGCTAAAAATTACTATCAAAAAACGATAGAACTCGATCCGAATTACGAATCTGGATACCTAAACCTTGTTTCTTTGATTTTAGAAGGAGAATCGGCTATCGTTGAGGAAATGAATAGCTTAGGAAATTCACGAGCTGACAATGCTCGTTACGATACACTTAAAGCAGATCGTGAGAACCTTTATCGTGAGTGTGTTCCAATTTTGGTAAAACTGGTGGAGCTAAATAAGAACCAGGAAGCAGTTAAGACCTTGATGAATATCTACGGTACACTCGGAGATAATGAAGGATTTATGAAGATGAAAGCCTTGGTTGAGTAAATTGTAAATTTCAGTGAGAATAAAAAACCCTCTAAAAAGAGGGTTTTTTTATAGAATTTTTTTGATAATTCTGAGCTTGTGACTGTGTTGTTGGGTATCAAAATTATAAATACCTGTTTGATCAATCCGATCAATTCTTACCCTACCGTGGGCATGGAGTATGTAGTGGTTTTCGAGTAACAAACCTACGTGAATGATATTTCCTTCTTGGTCATCAAAAAAAGCAAGGTCTCCGGGTTCGCTTTCATCGATAAAGCTGAGGGTTTGCCCTAACCCCACTTGCTGTGAGGCATCTCTTGGAATGGAGTGACCATTGATTCGATAAATCATTTGAGTCAGTCCTGAACAATCAATTCCTAAGGGTGTTTTTCCTCCCCATAAATAAGGTGCATTCAGATACAAATAGGCTGTTTTTACAAGTGCTGCTTTTTCTTTGATACCCTGAGTGCAATTGCCTTTATAATTTTGGTTTAAGAAGCCTGTTCCACCCATATTACTACCCAAAACAACAGCAGAGAGCGATTGATCCTCGTTTTCAATATAGTCAACCAATTGAGTGGCATATAGAGCATTTTTTTTAGTGAGGTCAACAGCATCTTTTTGAGCGATTGATTTAAATTGTTTCTGATCTATCCATCCAGTGTACTCATCCTCAAGTGCACTGATCTGAACCCATTCTTTTTTGGTCGAGATAATTTTAAAGCAGTCACCGTAAAGTAGTTGAGAAACCATTTCACTCTGGTGACTGTGTTCTTTTCGCATTGGGACGATACTTAAATGACAGATACCGTATTTCAAAATTTGTATTTAGAGTGAAAATAGTGCATGTACATTGACAAAAATAGGAATTTTAAAGGCATACTTCGTTCATCTGTTTCAAAAATAGCACAGAAGAAAATTAGTTTATGTAGATTTGAGATTAAAAGAACTCATTTGAAATCTATTTGGAAATTTATTGTCGCTCAACAAGCTCTTTTTTATAAATCCTTATTGATCTTGAGTAGCTCGATTTGTTTGCTCTATTTGTTTCCAAGGGGAGGGCAATTCAAATACGAATTTCAAAAGGGGCGCGTTTGGCAATATCCTAGTTATTATGCTCCTTTCGATTTTTCCATACTTAAAACAGAAGCAGAAATCCAATCTGATAGGGAAGAAGTACTTCAAAATCTCAAGCCCTATTTTAGAAGCAATCTAGAAGTTAAAGATCAAGTTTTTGAGAGCTATCCAGAGGCATTTATGTCCTTTTTTTCAGAAGAGTCTAATCCTGTCCTTATAGACAGTCTATACCAATACGGAGCCACACTTTTGGAAGATATCTATACTTATGGTGTTTTACCTCCAAATTATATTCACAGCGGTAATACCGATATCTTTTTAATTCAAGGGCAGCTCGAAGTACCCATTTCAATAGATGAGGTATTTCGTTCGGATACTTTGTTCGAATATCTAACTAATAATATTGTGGGGGGTGAGTTTGAGCCTTATACTGAGCCCTATAAGGACCTCTTCTTTGAACTGATTACCCCCAATGTCTTTTTAGATAAGGTTTTTAATCAAAATGCTACAGAGGAAGCATTGAGGAATATTTCCCTTTCTAGAGGAGTCATTAGCAACGGTGAGTTGATCATTGCTGAGGGTGACTTGATAAATGACAACCTTTTTGAAGTTTTAAACTCCTTACGAAACGAATTTTCCCTTCGACAAGGAGATCAAAGTAATATTTCAATAGTAGTTGGCTATTCTATTCTGGTTCTTTTAACCTTTACTTTGCTATTGTTGTTTCTCCACAAGTATCGCTTTTCGATTTATGAAGACAATCGGAAACTCACTTTTATTTTTTTTAATATCCTTACTGTTATAGTTGCAGTAACTACGGTAATTCAATACGATACGGCATATGTATTCGCAGTTCCCATCTGTATTTTACCATTGATTATCAAAGCTTTTTTTGATGCTCGCTTGGGGTTGTTTACTCACGTTCTTACAGTATTGCTCATTGGTTTTATAGTACCCAATAGTTTCGAATATGTATTTATTCAAATTTTGGCTGGTATTATCACTATTCAAACAGTAGCGCAACTGTACCGAAGAGCAAATTTATTCATCTCTGTAGGTCAGGTTATTTTGGTATACATCATTGGTTATTTGGCATTTACCACCATTCAGGAAGGTAGTTTTTTGAGTATTAACTTTACTCCACTTGCCTTATTTTTACTCAATGGTTTATTGATGCTTTTTGTTCAGCCGTTAATTTATATTTATGAAAAAGTTTTTGGTATAGTCTCAGACGTTTCACTTTTAGAGCTTTCAGACACCAATGCCAACTTATTAAAAACCCTTTCTGAAAAAGCTCCGGGAACCTTTCACCACTCATTGCAAGTGGCCAATTTGGCAGAATCAGCTGCGAATGAAATTGGTGCCAACGCACTATTGGTTCGTGTAGGAGCTCTTTATCACGACATTGGAAAGTTGGAGAATCCACATTATTTTTCAGAAAATCAGTCTGGTGCCGTCTCTCCTCATGACGAACTAGGGCCAAAGCAAAGTGCCAAAATCATCATTGATCACGTAAAAAATGGGATAAGATTAGCCCAGAAGAATAAGCTCCCCGAGCGTATAATCGACTTTATCCGAACACATCACGGAACCTCAACAGTCTATTATTTTTATAAAAAGCAGTTAGAAATTGATACAGAAACTGACTTAAAATCGTTTCAGTACCCTGGACCACGACCGTTTTCAAAAGAGACGGCAATACTGATGATGGCAGACGCAGTTGAGGCTGCATCAAAAAGCTTAAAAGCCCCTAATATCGATGATTTAGAAAGCTTTGTAAACGGTATTATCGATGACAAAATGAAATCACTTCAGTTCAATGACTCTAACATTACTTTATCTGAAATTGAAACCGTAAAAAAAGTACTTTTTAAGAAATTGATTAACGTTTATCAATTGCGAATAGAGTATCCTAAATAATATAAAAAAAGATTGTTTTCTTTTTATCTAAAACTTACTTTTGTGGACTTTGTTTCTGGAGAGGTGCCAGAGTGGTAATGGAGCAGATTGCTAATCTGTCGACGGGTAACCGTCGCCAGGGTTCGAATCCCTGTCTCTCCGCCATATTAATCCCTATCACATTCAAAATAAATGTTTTAGGGATTTTTTGTTTTTTTATTGTACGGTATTTGTACGGCTACTCTATTTTAAAAGCTAAAAGTTTCTATACATTTTTAATCCAAACACAGGGGCATGGGTTTTAGAAAACGGTTTTTCTATTAAAACAGGGGGATGGGATTTGATATATTATCCATTCTTTATATCTATCTTGGAGGAATTATTAATCAAAAATCAATTAGAATGGAAATCCTTATCGTTGCAATACTTTTATCTTCAATCAGTATTTACGGAACAATAACGCTCAAGAGATTTTATTTCTTGCTTGGGTACTTTCTTTTTTCATTACTCGCAATTACATCACTAATACCAACATTTGATGAAGATCCATAT